>Ga0255382_10071_pt2 | contig 12056 bp, 8 predicted proteins | sample ANMaggSeSYBR01H9_FD_182101 | JGI IMG/M metagenome (GOLD analysis project Ga0255382, IMG submission 182101) | Sediment cell enrichment communities from methane seep in Santa Monica Basin, California, United Staets - ANME aggregate JGI... | ecosystem: Environmental > Aquatic > Marine > Cold seeps >... | reverse complement strand
AAATCGAAAAGCAGTATATCGGACCACCTGGCGTTTGGCGACCATGCCAGGCGTGGGCATCTGGAGAGGGGGGCGTGACAGTTTAGGCGGTATTGCTCCGAAGGGTCCAACGGGTGTCACTGGCGGCTTGTCCGCCAGTGTCCCAACGGGGTAGCGATCTGCACGGACACTGGCAGACAAGCTGCCAGTGGCACCCCGCCGCCGATTGTGTCATGGACCCTCTGGAGAGGATCAGCTCTTCTGCGATTTGGCCTGTCGCACGGACCGGAGCTTCTGACGAGCAATTTTGACAAGGTCGTCGATTTCCAACACCTTCTTCTTCGACTTGCCGTTTGTCGCTCCAGCAGTGCCGCTTGCCGTCCCAACAGCATTGCCGTTAGTAGGCGTTGACGAGTCCTGCTTTGCTTCTTCTTTGGGGCGGTCGTTACTGGTCTTCTTCCGTGATTTTCGAGGGCGTTGGGACTTGCCATTGCCTCCCTCGGAAGCGGGCACAGCAGGAGTTGCACTCACGCGCACTTGAATATGAACGCGGATTTCCGGAGGAGGCAACGGAAGAGGCGGAAGCTCTTCCTCGTCGGGCTCTTGAATTGGCAAAACACACAGTTTTCTCTCCGCTTCACCGGAGAGAAACTCCTCTGTCGTAACAACCAATGCGCCCTTGGCCTGCATCTGCAGGAAAGCAATATCGTTGTCTGCCGTACACCAGGTCCCACAGGCATCTCTGACGACGATGATCTGCCGCTTTCTGGCGAGCAGACCAAGGACGGCGGATTTGATGCAATACTCGACGCCGGCACCGAACACGATAAAGACCTTTGTCTGAATCGAGTTAATCAGACGGTCCGCCTTGGGGTTTGAAAGGAAATCGTCTCTGCGTTTTGTAAAGATAACCTGTTGATACCGGCGAAATGGGTCGAGCGGAACGTCGAGCGTATTATCGCCATGTAGCACGATGCGATGCGGCATCATCGTGAAAGGGAGCTTCTTTTGTCCGTGTGTTTGCTCGATACAGTGGGGTGGAAAACCCCTTGTTGCCTCCCCGATCCGGTGACATTCGAGGCTGGAGACAACCGGAGCCTGATGGATTCTTCCCCAGTTCATGATTTTTCGGATGTTGGGCAATGCTTCCGAACGATTCACGACCGGCAGTGCGCCCCGGGGCAAGAGGAAATCACACTGCGTATTCATGTCGAGCAGGACACGGTCTAACCGCGTGCTTCGCATCGAAATGACCTTCCCTCCTCCCCCACCGTTTGGGGGTGGTGCCGAACGGCAACCCAAACACCCAAGGTAGAATCCTAATAGGGGAAAAGCAACTTGATGCCTGGCCGATCACCCGAAGTGCTCGCGGATCATGCGGCCTTTCCCCTCGATACGATCACCAATGATATGCCAGGCTCCCGCTGAAGGCGAGACATCTTCCTGAAAATTGAAAGCGAAGACAGGACCATCCGATTCCGTTGCGGCTTTCCCGATCAAGTTAATCCGATCCCCGTTGGGTCTGGCTGTTTGGAGTACGATAAAAGCGGCATAGCCACACCAGTTTCGGGAGAACGCACGCGAAAACGCCAGCAGCGATTCCCCGACCCGCCGGGCGCTGATGCGGCACAGAGAGCGTGATAACGTAAACAGTGATACGGAACGGCCAGAAAGGAAAGTCCTCTTCCCTAAACATTCGCTCAGTCCGATACTGATTTGCGTCAGGCCTCAATTTTCGGAGTGACCCTTTTTCGGACGGGTACGGCGTTGACACAACCAGACGCAGGACCACAATCAGGCATAGGAATAGTGAGCGTTTGCGCGTTGGTGACATAGGCGCTGCGCCGCAGAGATCGCGAATCCACCTTTGCAACACTCGACCGCGCTGCCTGGCGAATCGGCCCCCGTGATGCGAAGGGAATCAATAGCGAGAGGAATCAACATGATGATACCAAGACAGGAACGTTCACGAATCGGACCGATCCTTCTAACGTTGGTTGCGTTCTCGCTGACAGGGATCGTCGGCTGCCAGGACATCGACTGGAATTGGGATATGGATTGGTGGAAAAAACCCAAACGCGTTGTCCGGCCCACAAGGGCGACGAAGAACCGTAGCGTCTCTCCCCAGAAACAGCCTCAGACCCAGGCTCAACAGCCCGCTGAGAAGAAGCAGGATTCGCCTCAGAAATCCCCTCAGGAATCGCCTCAGGAATCGCGGCCAGCACCCAAGTCGGATCCCGTGTCGCAACAGACCAAGGCCCCATCCCCTGCCAATCCGCCTCAACAAGCCAAACCCTCGACGCCCACACCAGCGAAAACTGAAAAATACCAGGATCGACCCTACTACCAATTGTATTTCATTAGCGATGGTAACACCGGCGAGGAAGATAGGGGAACCGAGTCGATCACGTTGAACCGTGCAAACGCAAGGCTCTGCGCCAGCTTGGTCGAAATGCTCTACATTCCTCTTGGACGGTCGGGCAGCCACAGCGAATGCTACCTGTTGTTCGAGGAGATCGACGAGTTCCGGGCCGTCATGGCGATCGCGCCGACGTTCGATCGCACGCCCCTGGAAACAGCACCCAAGACAATCGGTGCGAAGGCGGCCTTTCAGGCGGGGATTGGCATGTTCCTTGGCATCATCAAGCAGGGCGTCGCGGTGGAGCCTTCGTCCGTTGCCTCCTGCGAGAGGCTCTTCGTCGAGGCTCTGCAGTCGAACCAACTGACGGCCGGCGAACGCTGGTCTGCCGGGATTCTGGCGGGCAGAGTGGTCTCAGAGTATCGCTATGACTATGCCACGGCGGCAAGCTACTACCGGCAAGCCCTCCAACATGCGGCCCCCGGCTCCCTGGAGGAGATGTCCGGCCGATGGTGGCGAGCCGACGCCTTCACCCAGCAAGGGCTCGAAAAGGAAGCCGGGAGCGAATACAGAACAATCGTTCGGACCTTTGAAGATAAATGGCCACACTCACACATCGTGAACCGAGCCCGGAGCATTCTGCGAAAGGCGAAGAAGTAGCACCGCCGCGCAATTCGCCGATGCCTCAGTTTTGCCGGGGCTTTGAGGGGCAAGAAATGGCGCAGGTTCTGTGCGACCTGGGATCAGGCCGACAGTCGCATCGGTTTGCCTAAGCATTTCACCTGCGCACAGGGAACGGGGCCCCATCCGATCGGACAGGAAACCGACACACCAATCGTCACAAAGGAATCAGTTATGGGACGGCATGTTGCTCGAAGGAGCAGCATCCCGACAGACCACCTCAAGCTGTTGAAGGTAGTCGGCCAACTCATTCTCAGTAAAACTTTGCAGGAACTCGAGCCGCGCGGATCTGTTTAGTCGCATGATCCGGTCGATCAGTTCTCGCTTCGACATGACTGTGTACTCCCATAGATGTCGGGGCGAGTGATTGCGGTTGGGTGTGGGTCAAGACGCTTCGCCGCAGACAACTAATCGGCTCGCGGCGAGCCTGAACTTTAGCAGGTCAGGACACATTGCGCTTGCCCGTCGCCCGAGGCATTCTTATAGTGCGAAGACTCGCCGTCGTACATGGAATCGTGACGGCAGATACGCAACTAACCCCTTTCTCAAGAGATGTGCCTGTCGTGATGGAAAAGCCCGACAACTCTCCCTCATCATCGTCCAGGCAAGGCAGCGAACACGCTTCCATCGCGGTGGGCCACGCTGGCGAACACGCTGTCAAGCAAAAGGCACGACACGAGTTTGACGGATGGGCGCAGACGTATGACCGCTCGATCGTGCAGCATGTCCTGTTTCAGCCTGCTTATCGGATGTTGATGGAGGAGCTGTACCGATGGCGGCGCGATGACCCGAGGCCGTTCGACTTGCTCGATATTGGTTGTGGCACGGGAACATGGACCGCTATGGTGGCGGGTAGTCCCCTTCCGTCGCGCATGGTTATCGGTCTTGACTACTCAGAAAAAATGTGCCACGTCGCGCACGACAAGGCAAAGGCGATCCACCAGGGCGCGCCGGTCTTCCTCAAAGGAGATGCCGAACACCTGCCGTTTGCAGATGCCTCGTTCGACGTCATCACCTGTAGCCACTCCTTCCACCACTACCCGCATCAAGCCGAAGCGATCCGAGGCATGCGCCGCATCCTTCGACCAGGCGGACGGCTCATGCTTATCGATGGTTTCCGCGACAACACTATCGGGTGGTTCGTCTTCGATGTGCTCATCGCCACGGGGGAGAGCACGCCCGAGGCCAAGGTCAATCACCTGCCCTGGAGCACGATGCGGCAGTACTTCATCGAGGCCGGCCTGCGAGACATCCGCCAGAAGAAGACGAACATCTGGGCTCCCATCTTCCTGACCGTCGGCGTCGTTCCCTAGAGCAGATTCAGTGCAACCGTAGCGTCCGACCCCCGTGTCGGACGTCGAAGACCAACGGTTTCCGACGACCTACCACAACACAACAGCCAATCGCCTGACGCGGGTGTTTCAGTAATCGCAGGAAAAGGCTAGATTGTATTGTTCGACGCCGGGCCAGAACCCGCACCTTGCCTGCCGACCGCCAGGCCATCTACAGGACAGCCGAGTATGACACGCCCAACAGCCAGTGAGATTCGTCAGCAGTTCATCGACTACTTCGTCGAGAAACGCGGCCATACATCCGTGCCCAGCAGCCCGTGCGTGCCGCACGATGACCCCACGCTTCTGTTCGCCAATGCGGGGATGAACCAGTTCAAGGATGTCTTCCTTGCCACTGGCACGCGGCCGTACAACCGAGCAGCGAACACGCAGAAGTGCATCCGTGCGGGCGGCAAGCACAACGACCTCGACGATGTCGGCCGTGACACCTACCACCACACCTTCTTCGAGATGCTCGGCAACTGGTCCTTCGGCGACTATTTCAAGAAGGAAGCCATCGCCTGGGCGTGGGAACTCCTGACGGAAGTCTGGGGCATCGACGAGACGCGATTGCACGCAACATATTTCGAGGGCAACGAGACCGAGGGGCTTGAGCCGGACACCGAAGCGCGCGAGCTTTGGAAGGCTTTTCTCCCCGAAGATCGTATCCACCCCGGCAACAAGAAAGACAACTTCTGGGAGATGGGGGACGTCGGACCGTGCGGACCGTGCAGTGAGATTCACATCGACCTGACGCCGGACAAGAACGGGGCGAAACTCGTCAACGCGGATGATGCCCGGGTCATCGAGATATGGAATCTGGTTTTCATCCAATTCAACCGGGGGACGGACGGCAAGCTGACGCCGCTGCCGGCGAAGCACGTCGACACGGGCATGGGCTTCGAGCGAGTTTGCGCAGTCCTACAAGGCAAGACTAGCAACTACGACACCGACGTCTGGACACCGCTTTTTGAAGCCATCCAGAAGACCACCGGCGTACCGGCCTACTCCGGCAAACTGGAACAACCCGATCACGGTGGTGTCGATCAGAGCCGCGCGCCCGATCAGAGCGACGCCGATCGGAGCGGTGCGCCCGATCAGAGCCGCGCCCGTAAGGAAGCGGTCAATGCTGATATCATGCGGGATGTCGCTTACCGGGTCGTCGCGGACCATATTCGATGCCTGACGTTTGCTCTGACGGATGGTGCCATTCCGAGCAACGAAGGCCGTGGCTATGTGCTGCGACGCATCCTCCGTCGCGGCGTCCGCTACGGTCGGCAATACTTCGGAATGCAGGAGCCATTCCTGCACAAGCTCGTGCCGGTCATCGTCGAGAGTATGGGCGACGCATTCCCAGAACTGCGCACCGGCCCCGACCCCAGAAAGCCACGCGATAATGCGAAGTATGTGGCAGACATTATCCTGGACGAGGAGGCGTCATTCGGCAAGACGTGGAATCGTGGAGTCGCGTTGTTTGAAAGCTCAATTGAATCGAGTCAGTGCAACATTGTGCTAGATTATCTTGAAGAAAACTATGGTCAGTTTGAGGTGAGCAGTGCGGATGTAACAGCGCAGGACGACACGATTGATTTTGATTTTGAGTATCGCGACGTTGAACCGAACCTCCCAAGCAGCATCAGGATCCGTGTAAATGGTGCCGATGTTTGGCGAGTTGGTCATGACGGAGAAAATATCGAGAGAATCGGCACGATGAAAATAAGTGGCGCGGATGCATTCAAGCTCCACGACACCTACGGCTTCCCGATCGACCTAACAGCGATCATGGCCGAGGAGAAGGGGCTGCGCGTAGATATCGTCGAATACGAGAGGCTGATGGAAGAAGCGCGGCAGCGAGCGAGACAGTCGCAGTTCGCGTTTCGTCTAAAGAAGCAGATACTGGTAAATCGCGGTTTTGTTGGATATGCCAACCGCGAAACAGATACGTTTGAAGTAGAGACGTTCATTGAGGCGACAATCAAGCTAAGTAGAGAAGAATACGAATTAGCTGAGCTGAATAGCGGTGATGAAGGTGCGCTAGCGCTATCCAGTACGCCGTTCTATCCGGAAGGCGGAGGTCAGATCGGAGATCGGGGGACTATCACATCGAATACGTTTGATTTCCAAGTAGACGATACTCAGAAATTGGGCGATTCCATCCTTCACTTCGGAACTTGTCTCAAAGGCACAATCAAGCGACGTCGGTTTCCCATTGTTGCGATTGGTGCGAGACCCAACTCACCACCACCACGCGCCAATCCGCCAAGTCAGCCTGTGCATGCCAAGGTCGACTCATCGGCACGCGAGAAAACAACGAAAAACCACACCGCCACCCACCTCCTCAACTGGGCTCTCCGCGAAGTGCTTGGTGACAGCGTCGAGCAAAAGGGTTCCCTCGTTGACACCGAGAAAACCCGGTTCGACTTTTCCCATAACGCATCGCTCACCGAAAACGAGGCGCAGCGGGTCGAAGCGTTGGTCAATGAAGCTGTCGGTGTGGATCACCAAGTTTACACGATGGTGGTGGACCAAGACAACGCGAGGAAGATCAACACGCTCCGTGCCGTGTTCGGCGAGAAGTATCCCGACGAGGTCCGTGTCGTGTCGATCGGCGTTCCGGTGAAAAAGCTCCTGGACGAACCGGAAAACCCCCACTGGCTCACGCACGCCGTTGAGTTCTGCGGTGGCACGCACGTCCAACGGTCCAGCGAGATCGGACTGTTCCGTCTCATCGAGGAGAGCGCGGTCGCCAAGGGCATCCGGCGCGTCGTCGGCGTCACGGGCGAACGGGCCGAAGCCGTCCAACAGGCAGCCACTGACCTCGCCACCGAGATCGATGCCGCCATCCAATCAGAACAGCAGCCTTCGGAAAGTGGAAAGTCATCAAAAAGCAGTCAGCCTTCTATCGAAAAGATAGTGACGGCATTGAACGCCCGGCTAAGCACAACCGAATTGCCCATCGTCGAAAAGGCTCGGCTGCGAGAAAAACTCGCCGGTCTTCAGGAGATAGCCAAGAAGGCCAAGAAAGAGCAATCCAAAGCCGGTACGGCCGGCGCACTGGATAGGGCTACGACGCTTCTTGAAAACGCCGAGACCATCGGCGACATCACAGTCATCACGGGCGATATGGGCGATGCAACAGTCGATCAACTCCGTGCCGCCTGCGATTCGATCCGCAGCAAGGCCGGTTCGGCAGCCGTCTTCCTCGCCACGCGACAAGCCGACAAGGTCATGCTCCTGGCGGCCATGACGAAGGATGTCGTCGGCAAGGGTGTCAAGGCAGGCGACCTCATCAAGGCCATCGCGCCGGTGGTCGGCGGCAAGGGTGGGGGCCGACCCGACATGGCCCAGGGCGGTGGTCCCGAAGTCGACAGGCTTCCCGATGCCGTGAAGGAAGCGGCGGCATGGCTCAAAGACAAACTGACGCCATAGGACAATTGCCCGGTGCGCACCATCCAGGAACCCATACCTCGGCCCTGCATCGCGAGACGTGCGCGGCGAGATTCGATCACTCCTCGATCCCGATCAGTCGTTAATCTTAATCACACTATGAATAGGGATGTCTGCGAGTTTTTCGCGGCCATTCAAGAAGCTCAGTTCGATCAAGAAAGCCGCGCCGACGATATCGCCCTGCAGCGACTTGACGAGCTCGCAACAGGCAACCATGGTCCCGCCCGTCGCCAGAAGATCGTCAATCAACAACACCTTCATGCCAGGCTTGATTGCGTCTTCGTGGATCTCCAGGGCATCGGTGCCGTACTCAAGTTCGTATTCGACCCGCCGCGTCTTGCACGGCAGCTTGCCAGGCTTGCGGATCGGAACGAAGCCTGCAGAGAGGTTTCGCGCGACGGCCGTGCCGAAGATGAATCCTCGGCTCTCCGCGCCAACGACCACATCAACAGGACACCCGCGGTAGGGCTGCGTCAGAAACTCAACGGCCAACGACAGCGCAGCAGGGTCGGCCAGAAGCGGCGTGATATCTTTGAAAACGATGCCCGACTTCGGAAAGTCCACGACATCGCGCAGCACCTTACTCAAGCTCTCGGTATCGGATAGCCTCAGTCCCTCAGCACACAGCATGGTAAAACTCCTTTGTTGCAACCTGTTCAGGCCATCGGCAGCGATCAGAGCCGTGACCGTGGGGGAGCGGTAGACGTTCGACCTTGTAGGAGGCTGGCATCCTATCGGCGAAAGGCGACCCAGGCAAAGCGTGAAGCAGGAAGGCAAATGGTGCGAGGCCGTGATCCTCATTCCGCTTTTACGAGAATGGAGCCCCCATTGGCTAGACCGACGAGCACATCGCCCTTCCGCGTCGCCAGCAAGGCGTCCGGCGTGTCATTCAGCGGCCTGCCATCGATTTTCACGATAATGTCACCCGGCGTGAGACCCGCGTCATCGGCAGGTGAATCGCCGGCAACCAGCAACACGAGTAGCGAGTTGGCTGGCAGATTCGTCGCCTCCCGCATCACGACGCCCAGCCGCCCAAGCGTCGCTCCTCGGAATGTCCACCCTTGACGGGGTAACTCGTGCGCCGGATTGGACGGGCGATTCGATAGCGTCACAGCCACACTACCCTGTTCCTTGCCGCGAACGTACTCCAGCTTCAACGTGCGTTTTGGCGAGCCTGCACCGACAAGCCGAATCAGATGATCGGCCGTACGAACCTGTGTGCCATCCACGGTTGTTACGATGTCGCCATCCTGCAAACCGGCATTGCACGCCGGGCCGTTGGGCAACACGGCATCGAGCAACGCACCCAGGTTTGGCGGCAACCCGGCGGCGCGACTCTGCTCATTCGTGAGATTGGCCGCCAACACGCCAAGATAGCCGTACTGAACCCCTTGGCCCGCAAGCAGCCGACGAATGATCGCTCGGGTATAAGAGTTGATCGGAACGGCAAAGCCCAGCCCATTCAGACCGTTGTTCCGCGAACTCACTGCCGTCACGATACCGACCACATCGCCCCGGATGTCCACCAACGGCCCACCAGAGTTTCCGGGATTGATTGGCGCGGAGACCTCGATCATGTCGCCGTAATAGCGGTCACTTTCTCGACCAAGCATCTCCGGCAGCGGTCGCCCGATCGCGCTGACGAGCCCTTGAGTAACGGCGGTGTGTCCGTCATTTGAAAGGCCAAGCGGGTTGCCGAGCGCGAGCACGATGTGCCCCCGACGAAGGCCGCGCGCATCGCCAAGATTCGCGTGTTGAAGCCCACTGACGCTGATCTGGATGACAGCAAGGTCCGAACGCGGGTCGGCCGCGATGCGTCGAGCTCGAATCCGTCGCCCATCATGCAGCGTCACATGAACCGCCATCGCGTTCTCGATGACGTGCTGGCTCGTCAGAATCATGCCATCCTGACGAATAATGACGCCGCTCCCTGTTGCCCCCCAGGACATGTCCGACCAGTCCGCGCGATCGCTCGCCGTGGTGGGCCGACGATCGATCCGAATCGCGACGACACTTGGCTCCACCCGACGCGTCAGCGTCTCGAATGCCCGCTGGAGACGTGCGAGAATGGCAATGTCAGCATCGACCGACGATGGCTCGTCTGCGCGTGAGGCGATGCAACAGGACAGAGATATGACAAGCGTCAGAAGAACAACAACGCCTCTGGTGAGGCAAGACTTGCCGGCGGGAATTGCAGTGCGACACATGGCTGATCGGCTCCGTCCGAGCAATGGTCGTTTCGGGCAGTAGTCGTTTCGAGAACCGGTCGCCATCCTAAGCGATCAACGATCATTGGCGAAACCGTATTCTCTCTCCATGACAAACGACCGGGACAACACCACTTCACGCGGTGAGAGCCCCGCCCGTCCTCGCCCGAATGCCGCAAGGAAACCCGCCGCCCCAAAAATGGCATGGGGCGCGATTCCGATGTGGAACCGCGCCCCAGTGGTTATTCAGTCAATTCCGGCTCGTGCGAGATTCCTATTACGCTACAGCACGAACGAAAGCTTGCTCTGTGGCGTGCGGCAGTCCATGTCCATACCACGGTCGCGGTGGTCGGCGATCTCCGCTGTGACGCCGATCGTCCGGCCAAACAGGAACAATGTGAACACAAGATCCTGTATCTGCCTGTGTGTCAGCCTGCCGTCATGAAGGCCTCCCCAGGCGAGTTTTAGGGAGATCACCGCCAGCACGGCGTCGATATTCACGCAGAACACGTTGCGCGTCACGCCCTCGGTAAACAGCTCCTGCACAAGACCATGATAGAACTCAAGGAAAACATTGTGGATGCCCTTTTCCTCAAACTGCTTACGGATGAAGTCCTCGCGCGGGTCGATGTTCACCGCAGCCCCCTTAAAGACCGGGTGATTGATGCAGGGGATGGGTTTCGCTCGCAGTTCGCCCATACTCTTGGCGTGCTGTTTGTATTCGGCGTATTCCTTCACAGCCTGAACCACAAGAGCCTGGACATCGATTCCATGATTCGCCGAACCGGGGTCAGACAGCTTCTGATCCTTGAAGTTTTTCAGCAGATATTCGACCGCCTCGAACCCATTTCCGCCGTGGGCGCGACCTGTGTTCGCCAGGAACCCTACATACGCCATCGAGATGTGATTTCTCGCGCTGACACTTTCCTTGGCCCCCTTGGCGGAGATCGTTCCCGGGCCGTTCGTCAGGGTTAATCCCATGAGATACTTGAACTCGACCAACTCGCTCTCGGTCGGCTTCTGGTTGAACAAGATGCGGAACGCATTTTCTGTGAACGACGCCGTCATGTTTGACAGCTTCTCACCGACGAGCTTCTGCCAGTACTTATTGCCTTCGGGATCGACCACAGAATAGCCGAACAGCTTCGCAATCACGGTGAAGTAGTTCACTGCATCCTCGACAACCTGTCGCGTGATGCGTTTGCGGAGCATCGGTTTCCAGAACAAACACAAGGTGAGCGATGCGATGAGGAATGCCCGCATGTTACGAACGTCCTTCTTGTTCGCTTCCGCCAACTTGATGATGTGCTGGCAGACGCGCAGGGCGAGACAGTCCTTCTGGTGCCGCTTCACTTCCTTCAGCAAAAACGCAACGACCTCATCCTCATCGCCGTTCTTGTCAACGAACATGTTCTGTGCGATGTGGTCATCCAGCTTCTTTGGAAACTCCTTCATCTGATCGTCGATCCCAAACTCCCGGATCGTGTCGATCACGAAGGCCGTGTGCTCGCGGGCTGCGGCGACGAGATGACAGTCCCCTATCGCGGCCACTGCGCTTGCGAGATAAGCATTGGGCGTCGCACCGTTTTTTCTCGCCCGTCGAACAACCGTCATCTCATCTTCATCGAGCTTCATCAAGAGGTTGAGCAGCAGGTTGATCGCGCCGAGGTCGCCCTTCTCGGGCATAATTTTCGCCAGCGAGAAGTAGATATTCTCCTCCAACGTCAGCTTGGAGAGATCCAGAATCGACCGCTGATGCAACTGGGACACTTGCGTCTGTGGGGCCATTCGCGAAGCACCGGATTTGTCCGACATATTCTGCCGCAACGGCTGAGCACCGATCTGCTTGTTCACCACGCCCAACTGCTCGTCGTAGGGCGCGAGCGGCTTGATGATCGGCAAATCCAGTTCCTTTGGCAGCTTCACAAGACTGTCGCCCAGCCACAACTTCAACGACAAGTCGCCTGCCGTATGAAAGTCCGGTTTCTCGTCCATCTTGTCATAAACCGCGAGCATCGCTGACGGAAAGGCCTGAATGGATGAGACCCGAAC
>Ga0255382_10086_pt2 | contig 12128 bp, 10 predicted proteins | sample ANMaggSeSYBR01H9_FD_182101 | JGI IMG/M metagenome (GOLD analysis project Ga0255382, IMG submission 182101) | Sediment cell enrichment communities from methane seep in Santa Monica Basin, California, United Staets - ANME aggregate JGI... | ecosystem: Environmental > Aquatic > Marine > Cold seeps >... | reverse complement strand
TTTTGACAGCAAATTAATGACGTCTGTTTTGTTCATGTTAAAATTATTTACTTCTCCAGATTTTTGTACCTGCTCTGGAAAGAATACCCTCCGACAACCCTTACGCAGAGGTGATCCCCTACTACTTCTAATATTATACTTTCTCCCTCCGCTGCTTACCAGTACGATGGCAGACTTATCTGGAGATTGAACTAATTGGGTTAACAATCTTTCTTTGTATTTTGATCGCTTTATGGATCCTTCACAGAGCCTGTCCTGAGTGAACACCGAGCACATCGACAAGCATGTCCTGAGCGACCTCCGAGTGTAACCGAGGAGGAAGTCGAAGAGCTCTGCATAAACTCCGCCGAGGGGTGAGTCGAAGGGTTCGGGATGACAAATTATCTTATGTCATTCCGGGCCCTTCAATTTTACTTACTTCGTCTTTGCTGCTCTTCGCTCAGTGCAGGCAGGACTAGCTCCGCGAGAAATCCAGACAAAGATCAAGTCACCACAATTCAGGGAAAGTTAAAGGAAAGCTGTACCGGGTGATGCTTTTCTTTCCCTTTATCTACCCCACCATTATCTCGAATCCATTTTAGAATTTCAGCAGTAGTTTCCTCTGCTGTCTGGCCTTCCGTGTAAACAGTCTTTTTCGCCAGCATACTGTTCGAGGGATGTCTAACAAAATACTCATTCAGCCGAAGCAATTCTGGGTCAACTTTTCCAACTTCTCTCACTAATAAATCCGAGAATCTTTCATTTACGATTTCAACCGACCGATCCAGATCAGGCGAGGGCAGAATCAGGATCACTTTCTCAACCGGTTCCAGCGCGGTTTTTACCCGGGAGAAAAATTCCTCATCCTCGTATACTGAATGCCCAGCACCGAAATCAATGACACAATTCTCAAACTCTTCTAAAGCTCGTTCAACCGCATAGGCTTCAAATGGTTTCCAATAGCGAATGAGGCTCATCATACCCTCATCACCAACAATTCTTGAGGCTAATTTCTCATCATAACCCATTTCTCCGTAAAACCTATGGCGCAATTCGTCCATCTCATACCGTGGAATGCCCAGCTTGTCAGCTAGCAGCTGAGCGATGGTTCCCTTACCTGTACTCATCGGTCCAATCAAGACAATGATTGAATGCTTCTCTGATTCTGCGTTTTTCATATCATCCCTGGTACTCGTTTTCCTGCTGTCCGGTGACATCTGTCTGCATCCGTAGCAAGTCTCCTGCCAAAGGTTGTTCACTGCGATCCGCCTCGCTTAGTCCAGTCCAGGCGGAGGTTATATAAAGCTGATTTAATTCCGGTCCGCCGAAGGCACAGCTGGTGGGACGCTGTACCGGGAGCGGAATGACCCGTTCCACCTTCCCGTCCGGATCATAACGCGTAATCCGCCATCCGTCCCAATGCGCACTCCAAATAAACCCCTCACTGTCCACACATAATCCGTCCGGGAAACCTTCTCCCTTTGGAACCTGGACAAATGGCCGGCGATTCTTGATTAAGCCGCTGTCTGAATCAAAATCATAAGCATAAATCACTCTTAAAGGAGAGTCGGTATAGTACATCGTCTGGTCGTCCGGGCTCCAACCGATTCCATTGGAGATAGTAATCCCGGTTTCCATAGCACGGATAGAGCTATCAGGATCAAGCCTGTAAAGGCTGCTTCCCGCATCCTCCCCAAGTGTACCAGTCCAGAAGCGTCCCTTTCTGTCCACCCGGCCGTCGTTAAATCGGGCATTTTTCCTGCCCTCTTCAGGATTTTGAACCAGTTGAAACATCTGCGATTCTAACTCCCAGAACCCCAGACCATCCCGCAAGGCCAATACCAGACCACCCAAAGCTCGGAAGGCCAGGCAGCCGACAGGTTGGCCAATTTGAAAGTTTTCCCGGGTACCTGTTTCAGGAAAATAGCGGTAAAAACACCCCTCCTCAATATCCACCCAGTAAAGAGCTCTCTCTCCGGAATGCCAGAGGGGCCCTTCGCCCAGTTTGTTTCCAGCCGCTAAGAAATGTTCGACCTCGAACATAGACTCTCCTCTCAAACAAAATAATAACATAATTCAGGATAGGAGGAGACCTGCCCAGTAGTTTTATTACGGGCAGGCAGAACTTGCGAAATCCAGCTTTGCCAGAATAAATTCCTTTTTATTCTTCCCCTCTTAAAGAAAGAATCTCGGAGTTAATTTGTTGACTTAGCTGATAAACCTGATCGAAATCAGCTGAGGTCCATTTCCCGGCATCCTTCAATTCCCAACCGCGCTGAAAACAAACTTCGAGTTCTCCCAGGAGAGTGCTCAAGTTCCTGCTCTTTACCGGCAAGGACAGGGCCTGAATCCTTTGACCTTCAAATCTGCGGAAATATTCATCCTCTGTATCAATATCAATTAAAAAATCAGATCTGCTCACGGTACCGACAAAATCACCGAAAACGAGCACCCTGGACAGCACATAACCCTCAATCCAGTCAAGAACTTTTTTATTTAACATAGCAGCAATTATAATAGCAATTCCCAACTACATCCTGATGAAATTCCTGTCCGCTCGATGGAGTTTTATTGAGCCTATAACAGGTTCAAATTAGCTCTCATACAATCTTTGTCAGCAAACTCGGATAAACCATCAATAAGAAGTGTTCCGGAAGGATCTGTCCTTGCCGCTTAAATCATGCTTGTCGGCATGCTATAATTTGTTCATCTCCAAAGGAGCAGGAACAATGCGGATGCGGACAAATTCAGAATGGCTTGACGATCTTCGCGGACCTGATCAATACCAGGCCCTGAAAGCCATCATGGAATAATTGATCTCTTCTGCCCGCAAGTAAATAACTTTATTCTATTCACTTTATTGAGGAAAATTATGACTAAAAAAGATAAGAAAACCTGCATCCATTGCGGAAGAGATAATTCCCAGGTGCCGCTGTTTGCATTTCGCTATCAAGGCAAGAAGTTCAGGATTTGTACAGAGCACTTGCCCACCTTGCTCCATAAACCTCAGGATCTGGCCGGGAAATTACCGGACGTTGAAAACCTGCGCGGGGTTGATGATTAGCTGTTTCATTAAGCAGGGAAATTCCAGCGGATTATTTTGATTCTCCTTTGTTATAGGTACATCAAACTATGAAAATATTAGCTCTGGTCACCGATGAATTCGGTCATCGCAACGTACGAAATATCCGGGCAAATGCCCCCAAAGACTGGGTTATCAACACCTGGCAGACACCGAAAGCGCTGCCCCCAATGATTGATTATCCCGAAGATCATCTTCCCGACACGTTCCCCGCAACTGATCTGATTCTATCTTTTGCGGAAATTAAAGGCGTGGCTGAACTGCTGCCCGAGATTGCCAGGATAAGCGGGGCAAAAGCTGTGATCATCGCAGTAAATAACGAGACCTGGCTGCCGCTTGGACTGGGGCGTCAATTACGCGGATGGCTGGAGGATATGGATGTTGTCTATGCCGCCCCCAGGCCGCTTTGCTCCTTAACGGGGCATGACTACGGGGTTACCCGGTGGGATCGAGTTAAATTTGAGAGTCCTGAAATAGCAGAATTTGCCCGTTATTTTGGAAAACCTGATCTGAATATTGAACTAGACCCCGAGGGTAAAAAGATCGTTTCCGCTGAAGTGATCCGCAATGCTGTCTGCGGAAACACCCGTCATGTCGCCGAACAAATTATTGGTCTTTCTACTGATGAAGTCCTGGATAAAGCCAACTTGCTACACAAGCATTTTCCCTGCCTGACCACCATGACCAAACTCGATGATTTTGACCACGAAACCCTCATGCATGAATCCGGACATCAGCTTACGGATAATATTGCTAAACAAATCAAACCTGATTAAATTGCTCAGCCAAACTTAACCTAACTCAGAGATTTTCCATATCCGTTTCTAGAGAATCAACATCCCTGCCGAGCTGGCTATCAGCCACTGGGCTGCGAAATATGTGGCCAGGTTCAAAGCTCGGGCTGGTTTAAATGGACCCTTAAATCGATTAGCGGCCAGAATGGTATCTGAAACGGCAAAAAGAACCGCCCCGATCAGGACCAGCAGCGTTTCGATTTGTCCCGTTTGTATCCATCTCTCCCAGGCCAACCAGGTCATTATCAGAATGATCACAATATAAATAATCACCGGCATTTTAAGATTTTCGAGAGCAGGGGAAATAAACAGGTAAAACCCAACACCCCAGACAATAAGGGGAATTAGCGGCCACCAACTCAAGGAATTAATATCAGACGCAAAGGCGGTGATGTAACAGAGATGAGCAAACAAAAATGCCGCCAATCCGGGCAGGAATCGATCGGCAGGCAGCATAAGGAATATATCCCCCACCAGAGAACAAACCAGACCCCCGATAATCATTAGCTTATAAACCGTCAGTTCGCTCCCTCCCAGGATGGCTGCCAGGCAGATCAATATCATTGTCAGCGGTTTAAATAAATAAAAAAGCCATCGTGGCTCATGATCTACGAACCAGATACAGCTCATCGCTGAGAAAAAAACCAAAAACAAGAGCGAGTATCCCCACATATTCTTTCCTCCCTGCCTGCCCAAACCTCTAAACTATTAATTGAGCAAGTACTATTTACAGGGCCAGGCTGCCTAATAAATAAAATTGGTATTCATTTTAGCAAGGGAACAACCCAGTAAATAAATTTCAGAACGAGTATGCAGCCCCAACCACCCCTTCAATGAATTGGTCAGGCATTTCCTGCGCGAACCGACTGATTGCTTTAAATCCTGTACAGTGCCCCGGCACTATTAGCTGGGGTTTTATGCTTTTCATATACTCTACGGTCTGATCAATCTCTTCCTCGGTTGCCCGGGCTAGATGTAACCCTCCAATTACCGCGTGGACCGTATCAACCCCGGAAAATTCCCTGGCGTGTTCTATAGTGTTCACAATGCCGGAGTGAGCACACCCGGATAACACAACCAACCCTTTACCTTTGACATTAATTGCAATAGCCTGATCCTCTTCGAGGTCATCGGGCATAAAATCCGGGCCGCTTCGATATCTTAATTGACTCGATCTTCCAGATTCTTCAAAGCTATTCCTGGGAACATAGCCCGTGGTCCAACATCCAGGTGCAAGTTGATATGGTCCCTCAGAGAGAATAATCTCCGCGCCGGCTGCCTGCCATTCCCCTTGAGGTGGCGGCAAAATCGGACCAACCATCGTGCCATCATCATTGACCTTCCAGCGTTCACGAAATGCTGCTGGATGGGCAATGATCGGAATCCGGGAGCTGGTCATCCACTCCCCAATGTCTTTTTCATTAACTGGCGTACTCCACTTTTTGTATTTGGGCAGCAAATCAAGCCCGATTAATAAATCGGTCATAGCCTCGTAATGGTCGAAGTGTCCGTGACTGAGGGCAATTTTTGTCAGAGAAGTTTTATCCAGTTTCATGCGGCGCATATTTTCCAGCAATGCAATTTTGGAAACACCGGCATCCCACAACATTTTCCTCTCCTGCCCATCTAGTTGAATCAGGACAGAAAACCCATGCTCCGCCAGCAAAGATTCCTCGGTGAAATACTTTACCCGGGCAGATGACTTAACGATCAAATCTGCCTTGTTGTCAACCAGGACAGTTAAGGATGCCTGATCCACAGATCCAAACTTTTCAGATTTATTCATCACATTCCTCCTCATAATTACTTCCTAATAAAGCCGCTCGACCTTCACAACTCCTGTCGGTAAAACAGGAAAATTCTTGGGCTCTGTTGGTTTCTCCCTGTTGTTTAGTTGCTTCAATTAAGTATAGCGTCCCGATCGTGCGGGGTCAACAAAATCAACAGCTGAGTTTCCTGCAAATTCGGTCAGGGGAATTCAAGCAACTCCGGGATCAGGCTGGAACAATTTCAATATATTCAAGGCTACAAATAATATCAATTTTCTTTTGCTTCCTTGCCTAACAAAAACACCTCCCTTACTAATATTGTACGAGAGGTGCCTTTATTTTTGTGTCCTGTTTTTGGGGTTCAGTCCACCAGCTTGGCTGTTTCTATTTATTATGTTCGCAGTGACCTGAAAGCAACTGATCTCCCGTTAGTTGCTTTTATTTATTATTACTGGACGTTTGGATAAAAATAGTGCATAATGTGTGCATAACCTTAGCTTAAACCTAAGGAAATGCACACATGAACAAACCTGACTACAATCAACTATATCAAATTGCGGAAGACCAGGGAGGTTATTTTACATCTGCTCAGGCAGGTGACGTTGGCTATTCCTGGGAAAGGCTCTCTAATACTGTAAAGGTGGGGCGTTTCGAAAGAGTATACCGAGGGGTTTATCGCCTTGCTAATTACCCGGGATCTCGATTTGAGGACCTCTTTATTGCCTGGCTGCGGACAGGACCTAACTCGGTGATTTCTCATGAAAGCGCACTCTCCGTCTATGACCTCTCTGATATACTTCCCCACGAAATTCATGTGATCGTTCCTCGTACAGCATCCAGGCGCCGAAAAGGCATCCGGCAACATACAAATCAACTTGAAGTAAAAGATATCACCACACGAGAGGGTCTACCAATTACGACTGTTGCTCGAACTCTTGCTGATGTCTCTGCGACCGGCCTTGCCAAAGAGCAAGTAAAGCTGGCGATTAACGAAGGGATTAGCAATGGCATGGTAACCATGGAAATGCTTTGGGCCCAAACCGAAAAGAGAGGAGGAAGGTTCAAGAAAATACTAACTGAATATCAAAAAGAGGGGGATTTATGAGATACAACACTAGCCGTGATTTCCGCCAAGCCTTGGAGACCCGGATAAGAAATATCAGCCTTGAGACTGAAATGCCCTTAGTGCGTTTGAGGAAATTAGTGGTGTTTGAAAGATTCCTGATCAGATTGGTTCACATCCAGCCAGATAAGTGGGTGCTCAAAGGTGGTTACGCTCTTCAACTAAGGCTGGGAGACCGCGCTCGAACAACAAAGGATATTGACCTGTTGTCAATAGAACAGAAAAATGAAATCCAACCAGCTCTCCAAGCCGCCGGCTTTCTTGACCTTGGAGATTGGTTTTCCTTTGAGGTGGCATCAGCAACCGAAATTGCTGTTGAGGGACCTTCTGTTTTGCGGTTTAGTATCCGCGCTCTTTTAGATAGCCGCGCATTTGAATCCTTCCATATAGATGTTGGAGTAGGTGATCCAATAATTGGGCCGATTGATTATCTAGATACACCCAATCTGCTCTCTTTTGCCAACCTGGAATCTGTAAGTATCCCTTGCTACCCTGTTAATCAGCAGATTGCAGAGAAGTTACATGCATATTCACGTCCGCGCGGTTCTGGACCAAGCTCAAGGGTAAAGGATTTTATCGATATCATACTTCTTGCCAAGTTAGGTGAAATTAATAAACAAGAACTCGTGGCGGCAATCAAAGCCACTTTTGATCATGCGTCCACACATGAAATCCCTTCTGAGTTATCTCCACCACCAAGAGAATGGTTGAGGCCTTACAATAGAATGGCGGAATCGCTTGGCATGGATGAAGTCTCATTTGATGAAGCTTATATTCATCTTCAAAATTTCCTAAACCCAATCTTGTGTGAGGATGAAGCAAGAGGAACTTGGCATCCATTACAAAGGCAATGGAACTGAATCAAAAAACCGCTCTTCAAGATAAGGGCGGTTTCGTTTTAGATTAGATTTTTCTTGTCCGGGGGTGGAGACGGTTGCTCAAACCATTATGCCAATCTGCGCATTAATCGCTAACTCTTTCTGGCTTCTGTTCCAATTTTCTGCCCGATTCGATGATTTTAAGAAACGCTTTCACTACCCGGGGGTCAAAATGTTTTCCCGACTGCTCTTTGATATGGGCAACCGCCTTGTCTCGAGGCCAGGCATCTCGATAGGGCCGATCAGTCGATAACGCGTCCCAAACATCTACTATGGCAAAAATCCTGGCCTGAAAAGGAATCTCTTCCCCTTTTAATCCCTGTGGGTAACCCTCTCCATCCCAGCGTTCATGGTGGTGAAGGGGAATGTCACGAGCTGATTGAAGGGCATCAATTTGTCCCAGCAAATCAAAGGCATCTATTGGATGGCGCCCAATCATCTTCCTTTCCTCTTTGGTCAATTCTTTTCCTTTGTTCAAAACTTGATCCGGAATTCCCATCTTTCCAATATCGTGTAAAAGCGCCCCTCTTCGCAACTCTACCAATGTGTCACCACTCAGGCCAAGTTCACCAGCTAAACGCAGGGTCAGGTCCACTGCGCGTTGTGCATGTCCAGGAGATTCAATCCCTCGCAATTCCAGGGCTTTTGCCCAGCCTTCAATAATCGCGTCAAATCCTTTGATGATTTCAGTGCGAGAGCGCTCAAGATCTTTTTGGAGATTTTGATGATCAATAGCAATTGCAGCCAATCCGGCCACCATTTCAAATAATTCTAACCGCTGCTGTTCTGGGTCCAATGGACTGCGGTGAAAAATTTCCAACACGCCAACCAACTTCCCTTTGGCTAGTAAAGGAACACCAAAATAGGAAATAAATTGTTCTGCGGTGAATTCTAGCGATCTAGTGAAATTTATTTCTTCTTGAGTAAGATCTGGGACATGGATAGTCTTTCGTGATTGGGCCGCGGCACCTGCATACCCCTCTCCTATTTCCAGGTCTGTATTCTGCAAGACATTCTGGCGAAATCCGGTTTGAGCGATAAGCTTCAGAGTTTTCAATGTTGGGTGAAAATATAAAACGTCTGCAGCATCTACATCCAGCTCCCGCACAAATTGATCTACTAAACTATCCAGGATAGAAGGTAAGGACAGATTCTCTAAAATCGTTTGTTCAATTCGATTTAAGGTTGTTAGTTTTTCTACGAGTCTTTCGGATTCCTCGAACAAATAGGCTTTCTGCAAGCCTATTGCCACTACATTCGCAATTTTTGTTAATAAGGAAAATTCCTCTTTAGTATAAGCATCAAGCTGATTGTTCAGAATCTGCAGTGCCCCAACCACTTTCTTGTCCACAACCAATGGTGCCAAAAGCGTTGAATAATTTGCACTTTCCTCGTCTTCATCTAAACTGAATATTTCATCAAAATCTTTATCCTTCAGGGCTGGATCGCTATTTTCAAGCAGGTATTTCCCTAAATCAGGTATATATACCGTCTTTTTGGAGCATATTACCCGGCTTTTATTTCCATGCCCAAATTTGTCGAGGGGGAGGGCATGAAGTTTATTTGAAACAGTAATTTGGCCATCTTCCCAGGCAAATTTTGCTTCAATGAGATTGTTTTCGTGGTCATATTTGGAAATTATAAAAGTATTCACATCGAACAATTTAAGGATATGGGAAATGATACTCTCATAGAGTTTTTCTAGTTCCAAAATTGAACCAACATCAACGGAAAGTTCATCTATAACAGCTTGCTGGTTCAACAGCTGCTGACGTTCTTCCTCAATTTTTAAGTCCTGGGAGATATCCCGGATAATTCCTTGATATCCTACAATCTTATTGTCCACTTCATAAAGAGTCGACGAGATAAGAGCATCAAAAACACCCCCGTCATTTTTTAGCAGTTTGAGAGGGTAGTCTTTTGTAAATCCTTGTTCCTTGATCACCTGTGTATAGGCCTCACGTTCTTTCGGCTCATAATAAAGATCAAATATATTAACGCTTAATAATTGTTCCTTTTTTTGGTAACCAAAGAGATCAATCGCGGACTGATTCATATCAATCCAACTCCCATCTTCCGAGGTAATAAAGACGGCATCACGAGAGGTTTGGAAAAATCGGAGATAGATCTCCTTGCTTTCTCTGAGCTCAACTTCAGCCTGCGCCCGCTGTAAGGACTCATCCGTCAGGCGTTGGTTGGATTGGATCAAGACATGTGCCCGTCCAGCCACGATCTCTTCCAGCTGCTTATGATATCTATTAAACTCGTTTTCACCCTCTCTTTCCTGAACCGCTTTTTCGATCGCGGCGGGCAAAAGCTTTAGGTACTCTCCCTCATTGTCCTTTAATAAACAATCTGCCGCCCCCGCTTTTAACGCCTGGACGGCATTGTTGTCCTTATTCTCCCCCACAAGAATAATTAAAGGGAGATCTTCCAAACCATCAATCAGGTCGAAAACCTTGCCATTGCCCAGGTGAGATTCACTTAAAATTAAGTCGAACTCCACTAACTCCAGTACTTCTCTGGCGTCAGGCACAGAACTCACAGCTGTCAGTTCATAAGGTAAATTCTCACTGGCAAAGTGCTGCTCTAAACTTTTTTGATCTTTTTGATTATCCTCAATAGAGAGGATTTTTAGCTTGGTTTTCATAGTCACAACTTAGATTCCCGTTGTAAAATTAACTTGTTTTGAACCGGGGTAAATCTCGTTTATACCATTTGGGACAACTCTCTTTGATTAAAAATTAAAAAGAACTCATAACTATTAAACAGTATACCGATGCTCTTTCTAATTACAATCAACTCAAATTACAAAAATGCAAGAAACGCCTCTCTGGGCGTTTTCGGACATTACAATTCCTTCCACTAAGTACTTAAAGTTAATTCCCGGAAAATATCCCCTCATCAGGGATAATTACCAGTGGAGACATTTCCCCGGGATTTTTATAAACCTTTCTTACAAAAAATACCCCTATATCCCGGTGTGCCCTACTGCCAGTTGACAATATTCTCAGATGTATTGCTGCCAGGATGAAATCGTGAGGTAACTAAGCAATATCCACCCCCACCTTTTGCCGTCCGCTGGTAACTCTTCTGTAATCTCATAGCCCAGCCATTCATGTTGTTGATCAAGCATATTAAATGCTGCTAGATTCTGCTGTGTAATACCAGCATTTCAGATAGTCCCATCTATTTGGGAAATTATATGATAGAGATTATCTGGACCGACTTCCTGAAATCCCTTCCCCTTCGGGTCCATACCGGAAGCATTTATTTGTCCATTTCGATCATATCAATAAAAGCGTCCACTACCCGGGGGTCAAAATGAGTCCCTGAACCTTCTTTGATATGGGCCAAAGTCTTTTCTTTGTCCCACGCTTTCCGGTAAGGCCGATCCGATCTCAGCGCGTCCCAGACATCCACGATGGCAAAGATACGCGCAGCCAGGGGGATTTGCTCTCCTTCCATGCCGCGCGGGTAGCCGGTGCCATCCCATTTCTCATGGTGAGCATAGGGAATTTCCAATGCGGGCCGCAGGTATTGGATTGCAGATAGCCACTCATAGGCATAAACCGGATGCTGGTGCATAATTTGCCACTCCTCATCAGTGAGCTTACCGTTTTTTTGCAATATGCCGTCAGGAATGCCCATCTTGCCGATATCATGCAGCAATGCGCCCCGGCGGATGTGTCCAAGTTTTCCCCCCCTGACCCCCATCCTTCTCGCCATATCCATGGTCAACGCAACCACCCGGCGGCTGTGGCCCTCAGTTTCCATATCCTTCAACTCAAGGGCATGAGCCCAGCCTTCAATGGTGGCATCATAGGCCAGGGTCAAATCCACGTTAGCCCGCTGCAGTTCATCAAAGAGGGTGATGTTATCAATGGCAATGGCTGCCTGATTAGCTAGCGTTTGTAGATAATTCACCCAGTCGTCTCCCGGATTAAGAGGAGATCGCTGGAAAGTTTCCAACACGCCGACTAATTTTCCCTTTGCAATCAAAGGAAGGCCATAATAGGCCGAGAACCCTTCTTCGCGGAACCCGGGCCATTCCTTGAATTTACCTTCAACCTGGTTCAAATCAGGGATGAAAACATGGTCTCTTTGCAGACCAACCTCTCCGGCGAACCCCTCCCCCAAACGCATATCTGCAGATTGGAGAGCGGAGGTTTTGAAACCGCGACCCTGGGCAAACTGCAATGTCTGGAGATCTGGCTGGTAGCTCAGCACTGCCGCAGCATCTACATTCAATTGTGCCAGCAAATTATCCAATATTATATTCAGGGTAACTTCTAAATCAAAGCTGCCAGTGATGGCCTGGTCGATTTTTCGGAGTGCGGCCATTTGTTTCAGACGTTGATTGGTCTCGTTAAAAAGGCGGGCGTTTTCGATCGCTTGAGCAGCTTGAGAAGCGAAGGTCTGGGTAAGATCGGCATGCTCATCTGAGAAGACATTGAGTGGGAAGCTGTCAAGAGTCAAGAAACCGATCAAGGTATCGCGGAC
>Ga0255382_10091_pt1 | contig 12174 bp, 10 predicted proteins | sample ANMaggSeSYBR01H9_FD_182101 | JGI IMG/M metagenome (GOLD analysis project Ga0255382, IMG submission 182101) | Sediment cell enrichment communities from methane seep in Santa Monica Basin, California, United Staets - ANME aggregate JGI... | ecosystem: Environmental > Aquatic > Marine > Cold seeps >... | reverse complement strand
GAACGGACAGACCCGGTCCGAACCGTCCCGGCATGCGTTACACCAAGATGCAACGGATAATTAAACCGTTCACTTACGGCCCGATTGACTATAATGGTTGTCGAGCCGTTGTGGCATTTGGCCGAGAGGGCCAGATTGTCGAAGTTGTTATCCTCAAAAATCGCCACATATTCAGACAGTTTATCCACCATCAACGCTACGAGGTTTTGTTTCCGCTGATCAGATGGTTTGCCATCGTTTGGTTTGCCGCCGCGAGGCTGAATACTGCCCTGGTTGACACCCACGCGAATGGCGGTGCCGTTGGCCTTACAGGCAGCGATTACTTCTTCCACCTGCTTTCGATCGCTTATATTACCGGGGTTGAGCCTGATTTTGTGAATACCGGCTTCAATCGCTTCCATCGCCCGGCGGTAATGGAAATGCACGTCCGCAATGAGCGGCACCGAGACCCGGCTCAGGATTTCCGGCAGGACGGCAGTGTCTTTTTTTGTCGGCACTGCCACCCTGACAAGCTCACAGCCGGCCTGGGCCATCCGGCTGATCTGCTCAACGCACCGACCAATATCGTATGTCGGTACGTTAGTCATGCTCTGTACCACAACCGGGGCGCTGCCGCCAATCGTAACATTCCCGATTTTCACCTCTCTCGTCAGGCGGCGATTTGTCATAATTTTGTGATTACTCATCCGTATTACCATAAATCCTTTAGCACCTACGGTCAAGGTGTGATTTTTTCCTTGCCGAAGGGCGTGGTAAATTCTATGCTGTTTTCAATGAATCCTGACTGCGAAAAAAAATCTATATGGCAGTATTTGCTTATTACGGCAGTGCTTCCTATCGTCCTGGCGGAAATGGGCTGCCAAAGCCGACTGCCTAACATTGAACTGAAACCAATCGCTGAAAAAAAAACCGTTCCAGACAATCAACTACTTCAACTGGAGATCGGCAAATTCAACATTAACTCAGACGAATACTGCCAATATGGCGTCTTTGTGCGTCAATATCTTATTAACGCCTTATCAGATAGAAAGTTACAACTATTGGCGCAGGCCGATCAAGATGATCCGGCCGGCTTGCCATCGAAATTACCTTCGCGACAGCAGGTAATAAGCGGGAACGTATCACTGTATAAGACAGCCGATCCGGCAGATAACAGTAAAATCGCTGTTCAGGTCGAGATAACCTTCGATATGAGCGATGGGCACTCCGGCGGGATTATTCAGTCTATAACTTTATCGCAAATAACTACCCAGGATTCGTGGGAAGGTATAAGGGTAATCTTGTGCCGTTTTGTGGATTCTTATCTCGCTGAAATTTTTCCAGACAATTCGGCCCTCTCAAGCCGTCTAATTAAGGGCTGGACGAAGTACGACAGGCAAGGCAGAAAACTGGCCGGACGAAGCGATTACGCCGGCGCACTGGTATGGTTCCGAAAGGCCATTGACGCCCGGCCGGACGACCACGCAGCTTTATATAACGCCGGGGTAATGTGTGAGGCATTAGTGGATTACAGCCGTGCCGGTCAATACTATCGACGGGCAGGGGAACTGTCCGACAATGCGGATTATAAAATTGCCTATGAGCGAATCAAACGCAGGTAAGCTTTCGCGCAATTTTTCCTTACCCGACCCCGAAGGGGTCATAACAATAATAGCCGCGGGTGCAGGCCGCAGGCCGAAACCCGTGGTAAAGTTCACAAAAGATTTACAACCCCGTAGGGGTTGAACAAAATACCCCAACGACGGTTGGGTGCCACCTTTCTGTATTTCAGAGAGGTGCTCTTGCGAGATTTTCTAAATTACCGCAGATGGCTAAAATGTTACGAATAATAAATCAATGAACGAAAAATTCATATATCGCTCTTTAAAAGACTTCCCCACGCCCAAAGAGGGCTTGGTTTTAACGGTAGGCAATTTTGACGGTGTCCATCTGGGCCATCAGGATATTTTTGCCCAGGCACGGCGGTTGGCCCGCGAATATTCGCTGCCGTTGGTCGGAATGACATTCGATCCGGCGCCGGTTCGCCTGCTCTTTCCCGAGCGCGCGCCGAGCATCCTGACGCCACTGAATATCAGAATCAAATTACTCGCCGAGCAGGGGCTGGATCGACTGCTGATAGTAAAAACCACACGAGAGTTTTTGGCGCTCGATCCGGCCGAGTTTGCCGAGCGGGTTCTGGTCAAGCGTCTAACCGTTCGGCATATCGTGGAAGGTCCGACATTCAATTTCGGCAGTCGGCGGGCAGGCACAATGGTCTCTCTGAACGAATTGGCCGAGCGGTTCGGGTTTCAGGTTCATCTGACGCCGGCTCGCACTGTCAGCCTAAACGAAAAGGCGGCAGTTTCCCTCAGTAGTACGCTGGTACGAGAGTTAGTATCGAACAGCCGGTTCAGCGAGGCGCGACAATGTCTAAGCCGGGATTATGTCCTGGCCGGGCAGGTGGTTACCGGTATGGGACACGGCCGGGAACTGGGATTTCCCACGGCTAACCTGAAATTGTACGATCGCGATCAGCTTGTGCCGCAGGACGGCGTCTTTGCCGGCTGGGCACAGGTGGGTAACGACCTTGAGCAGGCATGGGAAGAAAAAGAACGTTACCCCGCGGCCATCAGTATCGGCCGATGTGAGACCTTCGCCGACGGCCAATGGCAAATTGAGGCTTACCTGTTGGACTATAAACCCGATATGGCCGGTCTGCTTGATAAACATATAATCCTTTCACTTCTCGAAAGGGTTCGGCCGCAACAGCGTTTCGATTCACCTGCCGAGCTGGCCGGGGCAATTAAAATGGATTGTAAAAAGATTCGTGGTATCATAAGGCTGTAACGCGGGCGTCTCGCCCGCACTCGTTAGTCCCGATGGGTGGCAGCGTCTGATGTAATCATCAGGCGATGGTATTAGTCCTGTAGAGTGGGGTCTTACCCCACGTGGTTTTCTTGATTTTTCGTAACCGTTCACGGGTTCTTGTTAGCCCCTGCTGTTAAGCAGGGGTTTTAGCCCCCGATGTAAAACATGTCCTCGTGTAGGCGGGGATCGGGGGATTCTTCTCTTTATTCGCCCTGAAAGGGCAAAATAGACTAGCCCAGGGCAACGCCCTGGGTAACGAAGCGAACAAACATTTTAAGCCCTGAAAGGGCGAAAGAAAATCCGCCACAGGCGGATAAAAGGAGTGAACGCTTACGACAAGTTTTTATTATGGAAAATTTCACGCAAGCAATATCGTTAATTGAATCGGCCAAACAGATACTTATCACCTGTCACGTTCGACCGGACGGAGACGGCATCGGCAGCATTGTCGCCCTGAAAAACATCATCGAAAAAACGGCCCGGCAAAACCGACGCGACTGCGAGGTTCAATTATTGTTGTTAAGTAAAGCGTCCCAGGTATATCAGTTCGTGTTTTCCGAACCGCCCTGGATACTGGAACAGGACATCACACAACAGCAGATAGACGCCGGGGAACTGGATAAGTTTGACCTTATCATCGTAGTCGATACGAGCGCGACAAGGCAACTGAAGGGGATAGCCGACTATTTGAAAAAGAGGGAACAAAAAGCCGGCTCTGCGCAATCCGGTGATTGCTCAGTAATGATAATTGATCATCATCTTTCCGGTGATATAAGAGGCGACTGTCGGCTGATAAATACAAAAGCCTGCGCGGCCGGCGAGATTGTTTATGACCTGTGCCAAAAGGCGAACTGGCCGCTGGACGAATCCTCCGCAACGGCGCTTTTGGCGGCAATAGGTACCGATACCGGCTGGTTTCGGTACGAAAACACTACTGCCAGAACCTTTGAGATTTCCGCGGCGTTGGTACAAGCGGGCGCGCAGCCCGAAAAGCTTTATCAAAAACTTTGTCAGAACTACCCACCGGAACGACTACGGCTGGTAACGCTGGCGCTTGAGACATTGGAACTGCACGCCGAGGACCGACTGGCAACAATGTGGATTACCAGCAGGATGCTCGCCCAAAGCGGTGCCAAACGAGCGCATATCGAAAACATTGTCAATGAACCCCAGCAGATCGGCTCGGTTATTGCTGTTCTGCTTTTTGTCGAACTGGACGACGGGGGTACCCGCGTAAGCCTGCGGAGCAAGGCTGTGGTGGATGTTAATGAAGTGGCCCGTCAGTTCGGCGGCGGCGGGCACGCCCGTGCGGCAGGGGTTACTATTGAATTGCCACTTGAGGAAGCCCAATCACAAATCATCAACGCTATGCTCACGGCACTCAAAGAGTAATTTGAATATTAAACCACCGGCAGAGAATGAAAGTTTTTGATAACCGTTCACGGGTTCTTGTTAGCCCCTGCTGTTAAGCAGGGGTTTTAGCCCCCGATGTGAAATCGGGGGGTTCTTCTCTTTATTCGCCCTGAAAGGGCAAAATAGACTAGCCCAGGGCAACGCCCTGGGTAACGAAACAAGCAAACATTTTAAGCCCTGAAAGGGCGAAAGAAAATCATCTGTAAAAAGAGTGAACAGCCGGGTGGCACCTTTCTGTATTTCAGAGAGGTGTTTTCGTATAATCCTCAGTTTTGTAGGGTGGGGTCTTACCCCACGCGGTTTTCTTTTTTCAACCGTTTCAACGGTTTTTGGCATATGAGTGAACGCTTACGGAGTAGCTATATCATTCGCGTCTGATATTTTTGGGGGCAGTTCCGGTCCCTGGGGTGGGCCGGCAGAATATTCGAGATAGTCAGCCTTCAGATCGGAAGGCAAATCGTCCAACTCCTTATTAATCCATTGGCCATTTTCTTTCCAACGACACTGAACTAATTTTCCCTTGTCGAAGATATCCATGCGTTCCAATTCGCCCGGCAAGTCATAATATATCCAGGGGCCATCAGGATATCCCTGGTTCCAGAGACCTTGACAGGTGATGTTACCGCTGAGATTATACTTAACCATCCTGCCGTGGTATAGGCGGCCGTCTTCGGAAAGCTCTGTTTCTGAATGCAGGGTATCCAACTTATAAACCTCTTCTTTCAACCCTGTCCGGCCATCAGATTTGCGATACTCGGCAATTTTATTTTCAAGCGGCGCGTTTTTGATATGTTCGGCCATGACAAAGCCAAACAGGGACACCAAAGCCAGTAAGAAGCTGAATAAATAAACCGTTAACAGGCCCAGTGTAGCCCCGATTCCCGGCGATCTGGTCTGAATACGTTCCCATATTTGACTGATATAACCTGCCATCTCATTAGGTTTCAATTTATTCGAGATGGACTCATAAACATTGCAGGCAATAATCCGAGCCGTTTCAGGGGGGAAGGGATCATCGTCTGTAGTTTCAGACTGGTCCGGTTGCATGTCGTCGTTGACACATTGGGCAAGCTGAGGTCGGATTTTCTGACTGATACGAGCGATCTTGAAAGGTATCCCCACTGTGAACAGATTTATCACGCCCAATATCCCCAACACCCAAAGTCCGCCAAAAAAGCCCATAGCCATTAACATCAGCGCAGCCAGGACGCGGAACACAAGCTCGAAATATCGGTTTCGGGAAAAGAGCACTTCCTGCAGGAGCCGCCCGCCGTCCAGAGGAAAAAACGGCAGAAGGTTGAAGGCATTCAGGAAAATAAACATCAGAGCAAACTTGGAACAAATTGGTGAACTGTTGATCAGATAAACGATACCCAATACGATACCAATAAATATGCCCGGCACGGGACCCATAAGGGTAACGAGGGCCTTTTTGCTGGTTGGGACATCCCGACTTTCGCCGGAGACAGCCGCGCCAAAAAAGGGAATAAAGAACATCTGTACGTTACGATACCCGAACAGCCTCATGCCCAGAAAGTGGCCCGCTTCATGAATCAGGATAACTACAATAATTATCAGAATATCCAACGGACCGCCTTCTAACAGTCCTGCCTGAAAAAAGATCATTATGGAAATCAGCAGGAAAATCACATTTGTTACCCAGTTTTTCTTTTGATTCCGCTGCTTTTCCAGCGCCTGGAGTATCTCCTCGAATTTCTCCGGTTCTTGATTTTCAGCCGCGGTGGTGTTTTCTTTTACATCCATAATGGAACCCTGACCTTTTTGTGATGAGCCGATTATTAAAAAAGTGGAGCGGGGCACAATTAAGATAAGCGCTCCTGAAAACAGGATTTTGTCACTACTTAAAGCGAAGGTCCTGACGCCCCGGGACATTTATCTTATAACCCGGTATTTGAACACGTACTCACTGCTCCAAAATAAATAATACACCAATAATAAGCCATTGTCAAATACTTTTCGGACTTGAATAATAAATTACTTCTTTTTCACATTATTATCGGTAAGGGAAACCTCCGGAGCGCGACTACAAGTAAGAGTATTTTGTTTCCAGTGGGACTGTATGTATATATAATAGTTTGGCTTGTGGCCCAACGGTACAGGCAATGCAACGATATATTTCCAGGGGGGCGGCGGATACTGTAATGATTTTTACCGAACTCAAACAGGTTTGGCGGACAGGATGTAAAATCGCTGTTCTGGTCGGGGCGGCGTTGTCATTTTTTGCGGTTATGGAGGTGGTGCGGGCATATCTGACCCTGCGCGAATTGCATTGGCTCCTCGGAGCGGGTTTTCTAATTGTTATTGCCGGCTTGCTCTTGTGGGGCCTGCACTACTTTCTCTCGGCTATGCGTTCATATCCCAAAGTGCTCAAGCCGGCACCGCGGAGCAAGGTACGCAAATACGCCAGATACCTTGCCGGCTATCTCGACCGACTTGCCGTTAATGACACATTAAGCGAAGACGAGAAGGTCAGGGCCGCTGCGGACCATAAGAAAATACGATCCGCTCTGCGGAACCTGAAAGGCTCGGCTGCCCTGCTGGAAACAATCGAACAGGTCGAGGCCGAAACGATTGAGCCGCTTCTGAAAACGCTGGACAAACAGGCGGACAAGAATATTCGCGCCGCTACCAGAGACATAATGTTCGCGGTTACTGTTTCACCCTATCGTTCGCTGGATGTTATAGTGGTGATCTATCGCAATATGGCCATGGTCAAAAATATCGCCTCGGTATATAACGCCCGCCCGGCGCTGCGGGAATCGCTGCGGATCGCTTACGATACGGCACGGGTGGTGGCGGCGGTGAACTTTGTCAACTTAGGCAGCAAGATGCTGGAAAACATTACAAAGGGTCTGCCCGGGATGATCCCCGGCGTGAACCGGATAATCGACGACTGCACTCAGGGACTGGCGGCAGGTTTGTTGACCAGTGTTACCGGCCATGCCGCCAGAGACCGCTGCCGGGCGTTTGGGCAGTGGGATTACGAACTGGCGAAAAGAAACATCGCCACCCATCTGAAAACTTTTTCCGCCGATGTGGGCAAGATGTTTTTCAGGGACATTATCCCACACATAAAAATCCCCGGCCAACTGGCCGTAGATAAATGGAAAGATATAAGGGACGGCGTAGTGAAAGGCTTCAATGAAACCGTTCAGGTAGTACAAAGTTTTATCCGGTTTCGGACAGGCACAGAAAAAAAACAGTAAGCGTCTTTTTTGCAAAATCCGCGAAATATGTGGTTCGCTTTTATCAACTTTTCGGCTTCCGTCTTTGCCTGTTTTAACATTTTTTTGCGGATTTTGATTATACTCAAAAACGGTCGGTATTTTGCCGGATTATGGCCGGAACTGTCGAAAACTGTTAATTTTTTATGCTCATTTTTTCGCCGGCTCTGATTTTTTAATCAAACAAATGGTTTTTGAGCCAAATCCGGGCATTAATTGACAAAAGTTGAAATTCGATTTTTTACGCAAAATAAGAACTTACATCAATTTCCCAAAATGAAAAATAAGGACTTACGTTTTTTTGTTATGTGATATGGTGCACGATTTTACCGCGGACGATAGTAAGCCGAGGCTGGGTGTTGGATTCGAAAATATCAGTCAGCGGATTGCCCTTGTCGCCGGTCAAAGGGACGGCGGTCAGGTCGGCTTCCATACCGACGGTTAGCCAACCGATTTTGTCCTGCCAGCCAAGGGCGGCGGCTCCGTTAAGGGTTCCCATTTTCAGTAAAGTTTCAACAGAAAAATCAGGATATTGTCTGTGCAGAAAACGCATTTCATCAAGAATACTCAAGCTGTCATTACTGGCCAAACTATCAGTGCCGAGACAAACATTGACGCCCGCCTCCAACATGCTCCAGAACAAATGAGCCGGCCGGTCGAAAAAATGATGAGAACGCGGACAAAAAGCTACGCTGTGTTCAGTACGTGCCAAAGCAGTTAGTTCGTCATCAGTTATATAATTTACATGAGCCAACAAAAACGGTTGATCAGCCAAGCCAAGGCTGAGAAAATAATTTACAGGTGATTGTTTCGGACAGGTAAAGGAACCGTCCCATTTGTTAATTCTTTTGAGATAGTCGAGCCAGGGGCCGGCCCCCTCCAGAAGAAAAACGCTTTCCTCGGCGGTTTCCGCCAAATGTGTTGTCAATGATATGGGGCTATCGTCAGAAGAGTTTTCAGCAGCAAGTTCAGCGGTTAGTTCATACACCCCCGACCCGGCCGAATAGGGCGCGTGCGGCGACAGGCCCAACCGCAGCAGTTCGCCGGTATGTGTTTGGGTGATACACCGCCGGAGATATTCACCGGGTGTGTCCAGGTCCCCGGTCATACCGAACACCTCGGCAAAACAGGTCTTACGCAACGGCTGAGACGATAAATAATGCCACGCGCGATGCTCATAACTAATATCGCCCACCGTGGTAACACCACCCTGAACACTCTCACGACAGGCATTATTTATAATCCGCTCAAACGTACCGTCACTGAGTTGGCTGGGCAGAGACCGGCTACGCAACTCCCTGAGTGAATCGACCCATTGGATAAAATTACCTTGATAAGGGATTTTGCCTTTAAGATATGACAGTTCAAGGTGAGTGTGGGCGTTGACCATCCCGGGCAGTAAAATGCAATCAGTCAGATCGATCTCGTCGGCAGGGCCGAACTGCGAGAGAATCTCACAATAACGGCCGCACCCGACTATCAACGGTCCGTCGATTGCGACGGCGCCGTCAACAATCGCTGCCGAATCGAGCGGGATTACAAAACGCGAATGCAGGATTAACATTTTACATTTAATGATTTAATCATTTTATGTTTTTAACAGGTGCCGGCGTGATTTTGTGTTCGGCTTCGGCAGATATTCCTGCAATTTCACTATCGGGCGCTGTTTCTGTTTTAATAATATCTCCTCCATATCCGCGGCCTTGTTTTCAATATCGAGTTGGGCCATGAATTTTCGGGCCGTGAGCAGTCGTTGTTCGGCAATTGACCTTACCGACTCGAAACGGAAACCCTCCCGCAGCCTGGCGGTCCAGTAATCATATTCAATCTTGCGGTTCCAACTGGCAAGAGCCTCGGCCGCACCGCGGCCGTGTATCACATAACGACGCATTTCATTAAAGACACCAATCGCCCCCATATCGTCAAGATTGCGGGCGTCAGAAAGGACCATCGCTTCGATCAGGGTGGTATTACGTTTGCCGGATTCGATGATAATGCCGCAAATCCGCTCCAACTGTTCCGGATTCAGAAGCTCCGTTAGTTTTTCCTGGACGATCTGAGTGGAAAAATCACGAATATCCTCATCCGTCAGGTCGGCCAGAACCATTCGCGAAATCTTATCCTCCTGATTGGCATAGTGGGCGAACCCGGCGTCACGAAACAATGCGGCAATGTAAAGACCGTCATGGTCGATCTGAAACCGCTGCACCTCGCCCAGCCGGGCAATACTACCGCAGTGCCGCAGTATCCGATACGCCCGATCTATCAGATAACCATCAGATGTGCCCTTTTGAGTCGGTATCGCCAGTACTTGTTCAGCAATCTCTTTGAATACCTGTAGATCGGCCATAAAGTCCTCCGGTTAGTCCTTAAAGTATAAATAACGGTAGCGCAGTTACCACAATTCTGTTTTTATATCGGCAATAGCCTGCAATTTTGTTAAATTAGATGGGACTAACAATACATTACTATTTATTTGCCAAATCGATTCTATATTGATATACTATAGATGGCATTCTAATAAGAATATTTTATGCCTTTTTGCTATTGAATGAGTAACCCGGGGGCGAAAGGTTTCGACCGGACGGGTTGAGGTTCGAGTGGCGTGTCCAGGATGACAGTGGGCCTGGTTAATCATCTGTCACAATAACTTAAATGCCAACAATCAGTTGCGCATGGCCGCCTAAATAGCGGCCCGTTCTCACCGTAACGCCCGCTAACGGTGTTGAGCGACGATAGCGGGCTGGCCGGTCCCGGCTGTTCGGCACGGGGCTGACGAGAAAACAGTCGAACTAACCAATGAGGAATCCTGTTGATCGGAGCCCTCGGCGGTGAAACTTAAATGATCGACTACACACGTAGAGGCTCGTTCCAAAGCGTCACGGGACGGGGGTTCGACTCCCCCCGCCTCCATTTTTTATTTTTTTGTTAATTTAGTATTGACAAAGACTTACATATATAGTAAATTACCATAAGACGCTCGCGGGAGCATAACGGGAGCATGGGAGTAACTTATGGCATTTACTTTTAGCAGAAAAAACAGTCGTGGCAAAACTTGGTATGTAGGTTATTATGTGAACGGAAAGTTTGTACGAAAGAAGATTGGTCGCTCCAAAGTCATTGCCGAAAAAGCGAGAGGTGACATCGAGGCAAAGCTCGAAAGAGGTGAGGCCGGTCTGCTCAAGAAAGATTACCCGATTCGGAAGTTTTTTGCCGAGTACCTTGAAGGAACCAAGGGAGTACATTCTGCCTCCTACCACAACCGCAATGAACGTGTGATCAAGCAGTTCGAGAGATTCCTTGATTCTAAAAGGCCGTATCTTACAAAACTATCCCAAGTCAGACCGGAGGTTATTGAAGCATTTAAAAGATTCAGGATGAATGAAGTTACCCCCTATGGCAAGACGCCCATAAAAAAACGTACAATAAACATTGAAGTTAGCAGCATTAAAACATTCTTGAACAAAGCAGTAAAATGGGACATGCTTTCAACCAATCCGCTAAGCAACGTGGAATATCTTAAAGAGGACGACAGCAAAGTAATTCGTGCATTGACTGAGCCGGAGGCCGAGAAACTGTTGGAAATTGCTAATGGATGGTTTCACCCTATTCTGCTTACGGCTCTTTACACTGGGCTGCGGGAGGGCGAAATGATTAATCTGGAGTGGGATGATGTCGACCTGAAACAATGTATAATCCACATCCGGCGCAAATCAGACTGGTTGCCAAAGTCTTCAGGGAGGATTATAAGGGAACGAGATGTAGCCATTCCTGAGGCGTTGGCAGAATTCCTAGCAGATCATAAGAAGGCTTCTCGTGGTGATGATAACAGAGTATTTCATAATAAATACGGTGAGGAATTAAAACCTGGCTTGCGTAAAGTGCTTATGCGGTTGACAGCCAAGTGCGGCTTTCCAGAAGTGACACAATTTCATGCCTTACGGCATACTTATGCTACCCATCTGATTAAGATGTCAAAAGACCTTACGGTGGCAAAAGAACAGCTTGGTCATGTTGACATCCGGACAACGATGAGATACACGGATCTCACCAAGGACAGAAAGCGGGCTGCCGCCCAGCTACTTGATTATTCTTCCGAAAGCAAGAAGCTATAAAGCGAGCTATGTACTTCAGCACAATAATGATCTGATTGAGAACTCTTTAACGCCTCAATTCCCACACAAAATCATATCCTTCTTTCCTTTGAAGTCCAGCAGCTTCAAATTTATAGTCTTCTGGGCCAATCTTTCCAGGAGTTGGTGAAGTCAGCTTACAGGTAAAAAACGCGGAATCATCGTCATCAAATAAAAATGGAATTTGATGCTTGGCATAAAAATCACGGATCCAAGAAACTATATTTCCAATCCTATCTGTATCCGTTTCAAATTTCAATCCTTCTTCCTCATCATAGCCTAATTCTCCAAATGGATAATCCCTAAGAGGCTGAAAATCAAACGGACCAAGTTTACACCTTATACCTAAGGCTCTCATAACTTTTTTGGGATGTAATCCCCAATTTGCAATTACTCTTTTCATTTTTAAACTCCTGTTTTTTACCTTCTGATTATTTCTCAAAGAGAATTACACACTAACCATTATAAAACAGTTTTCCGGAATCCGACTTATAAGTGAATGACGAGTGGGTAATTATTAGCTTACATGACGAATT
>Ga0255382_10090_pt1 | contig 12190 bp, 8 predicted proteins | sample ANMaggSeSYBR01H9_FD_182101 | JGI IMG/M metagenome (GOLD analysis project Ga0255382, IMG submission 182101) | Sediment cell enrichment communities from methane seep in Santa Monica Basin, California, United Staets - ANME aggregate JGI... | ecosystem: Environmental > Aquatic > Marine > Cold seeps >... | reverse complement strand
AAAATATGTATGTAAGATCCTTGGAAACAAGTAGTTGCTATAAATTATTTAATCAAACTTTTTCCCCCAAAAAAATTGATAGTTAACCTGTCGTTATCACTTTATACACCTTATCCGACCTTCTTATGAACTCATCAACAGGGATAGAACAAACCTCCCCCTTAACTGTTTCCCCCACTTTTTTCAGATCTACACGAATCTCTTTTATACTGTTTTCATACACCCCCGTGGTTGGGCCAATTATGCGAATTTCGTCCCCGACACAAAGGTTGTTTGTTTCTATTTTGATTTCGACAACTTTAATTTTTGTAAAATAATTAGTGACCTTACCAATATACATTTTTTTTGTAGTGGCCTGCGACCCATAGTGTTCACTCCATTCGCCTAATTTTCGTCCAAGATAATAACCATCCCAGAATCCCCGGTTATAAACAGTTTTTAATTTATCCGTCCATTTTTCGATATTATCGGAGGTGTATTTGCCCTCAAACAATGCATCTATGGCTTCACGGTAACATTGGGTTACTGTTTTAACATATTCCGGAGACCGGCCCCTTCCTTCAATCTTTAAAACACCGACCCCGGCCTTGATGATCTTATCCAGAAAATGAATAGTTTTAAGGTCTTTCGGAGACATGATGTATTCATTATCGACCTCCAGCTCAATCTCCCCATCTTTATCAAAAACAGTGTAAGGCCGACGGCAATCCTGAAAACAGGCCCCCCTGTTTGCTGAAGAGTTGTGGTTATCGAGGCTAAGGTAACACTTACCCGATACGGCCATGCAAAGAGCCCCATGCGCAAACATCTCAATTTGAATAAGATTTCCTGACGGCCCTGTGATGTTTTGGTCTGCGATCGCAGCCGTAATAGCCGATACCTGGTCAAGATTAAGCTCACGTGCCGTTACCATTACATCTGCAAACCGGGAATAATATTTCACCGCTTCAATATTGGTAATATTGGTTTGGGTCGACATGTGAACCTCCACTCCCTGTTGATTTGCATAGTGGAATACCGATGGGTCGGCAGCAATAATCGCAGTAATATTATTATCTCTGGCAGTATCAACAATTTGACGCATCAGGGGAAGCTCACTATCGTAAATTACGGTATTCAGGGTGATATAAGAACGAAGCCTGTTTTCTTTGCAAATACCAGAAATTGTTGTTAAATCATCGATCGTGAAATTTTTTGAAGATCTTGATCGCATATTCAGGTTCTCAATACCAAAATAAACGGAATTAGCGCCTCCCTGCATAGCAGCTGTTAGTGACTCGAAAGAGCCAACCGGCGACATAATCTCAACATCACGTGCTTCCATTGTAAAAAGTTTTTACAAAATTACATAAATTTACAGCAGAAATTAATAGCAGGTAGTGGTACATTTTTGTAAAAATCGGATTAACAAAGTGAATCAAGGTTAAAATACAATACTTTTGTGCCTTTACATTAACTCATTATTTTTAATCCTTACCGCGTATGAAAACAATTTTTTCTATAATTATCCTTTTTCTGGCTATTGAGGGATTATCCCAGGAACCCACTCTTTGGATGCGTTATCCGGTTATTTCGCCCGATGGCGAAACAATTGCTTTTTCTTATAAGGGGAACCTTTATACCGTCCCTGTTCAGGGTGGCGAGGCAAAAATATTAACTATTCATGAAGCCCATGATTACAAGGCGGTATGGTCGCCCGATAGCAAACAGATTGCTTTTGCTTCGGATAGGTATGGGAATTTTGATGTTTTTTTGATTGCCGCAACAGGAGGCAGGGCCAACAGGCTTACTTTTCATTCAACACCTGAATTTCCGTCCTGTTTTACCCCGGATGGAAAAGAGATCCTGTTTTCTGCAACGCTAGTAGATATTCCGGAGAATGTTCAGTTTCCATCAGGGGTATTACCTGAACTATACAAAGTTTCCATTGAGGGTGGCAGGGAAACACAGCTGCTTTCTACCCCTGCCCTTCAGGCAGTTTTGAATAAAAAAGGAGATAAAATCCTCTATTACGATCGAAAGGGGTATGAAAATATTTGGAGAAAACACCATGTTTCTTCTGTTACCAGAGATGTTTGGCTCTATGATATGAACAGCAAAAAGCATACAAAAATAACTTCATTTCGTGGAGAAGACCGCAATCCTGTTTTTGCACTAAATGAAAGCGACATCTATTTTTTGAGTGAACAATTTGGTGATTTTAATGTGTGTAAATTACCGCTGAACAATCCTAAGCAAATCACACAATTAACATTCTTTGAAAATGATCCTGTTCGATTTCTGAGTATATCAGATAAAGGAACACTCTGCTTTGGGTTTCATGGAGAGATCTATACTATGGAAGAGGAAGCCGGACCGAAAAAAATCCCGGTAATAATTAAACTTAATGATCATGATACAGAGGTGAAATTCAACCAACTGACTAGTGGGGCGTCAGAGATGAGTATTTCGCCAGATGGAAAAGAGATGGTATTTGTTATACGGGGCGAAGTATTTGTTACCTCGGTGGATTATGAAACTACCAAGCGAATAACCAATACACCGGAACAGGAACGGTCGGTGAGCTTTAGCCCTGATGGCAGGGCAGTTCTTTATGCCTCTGAACGGAATGGGAGCTGGAATATTTACCAAACAAAAATAGCCAGAGAGGAAGAAAAACACTTCGCCGGCGCAACCATACTAAAGGAAGAAGCAATTGTTGAGAAGAAAGAAGAAACATTTGAGCCGTCTTATTCTCCCGATGGGAAAGAGGTGGCTTTTTTGGAAGAACGAACAACATTGAAAGTTATTAACCTGGAAACAAAACAGGAGAGAGTGATCCTGGATGGGAAATATAATTTTAGTTATTTTGATGGGGACCAATGGTACCGTTGGTCTCCTGATGGGAAATGGTTTTTTGTTGAATTTGATGAAATTGATAAACGTTTTCATGGCGATATGGCCCTTGTTGATGCCGAAGGGAAACAGGAAATTACTAATCTTACGCAAAGTGGTTACCTCGATTCCAGGGGAAAATGGATGATGAAAGGGAAAATGATGATGTGGTACTCTGACAGGATGGGATTCAGAAGTCATGGTAGTTGGGGCTCACAATCAGATGTGTTTGGGATGTTTTTTGATCAGGAAGCATTTGACAGGTTTCAACTAAGTAAAGAGGAATATGAAGCATTGAAGGAGAGAGAGAAAGAGGAGAAAAAAACAGAGGAGAAAAAGAAAGGAAAGAATAAGGAAGAAAAGGACGATGCAGAGAAGGAAGAAGAAAAAACAGACCCATTAGAAATTGATTTGGACGGCAGAAAAGACAGGATTGTTAGGTTGACCATACACTCTTCAAGGCTGGCAGATGCTGTTATTGACCCCGAAGGGGAGCACCTGTATTATCTTTGCCGGTTTGAAAAAGGGTACGATTTATGGGTACATGATTTTTATAAAAAAGAGACGAAATTATTTCTCAAGTTTGATGGCGGGGGAGGAGCCCTGGAGATAGACAAAGAGGGGAAAACCCTTTTTGTTTTATCCAATGGAAAGATGTTCAAGGTGAGCATAAAAGATAAAAAGAAGACACCGGTTACCTATAAAGCAGAATTCTACTTAAACGAATATGAGGAACGCGCATACATGTTTGAACATGTATGGCGGCAGGTCGAAAAAAAATTCTATGACCCGGAACTTCATGGCGTTGACTGGGACTATTATAAACAGGAATACATTGAGTTTCTTCCGTTCATTAATAATAACTATGATTTTTCGGAGATGTTAAGTGAATTGCTGGGGGAGTTGAATGGCTCACATACTGGTGCGGGATACTTTAAAAAAACACCCGACGGTGATAAAACAGCCAGATTGGGTGCCTTTTTCGCCAGGGGATATTCCGGAAACGGCCTTATGGTAGATGAAATTCTGGAAAGGGGGCCGTTAACAAATGCCGGCTCAAAGATCAAGCCGGGTGTTATCATTGAAAAAATTGATGGAAATGAAATCATGGCCGAAACAAATTATTATGCCCTGTTAAATCATAAAGCAGGAAAACAGACCCTTTTGTCATTATATGACCGGGAAAGCGATGAACGTTGGGAGGAAACAATAAAGCCTATTAACGCCAGAAGAGAAAGAGAGTTATTATATAAAAGATGGGTGAAGAAAAGACGTGAAGAAACGGATCGCTTATCAGGTGGCCGTATAGGTTACATACACGTAAGGAGCATGAACAGTTCCAGCTTCAGAGAGGCATATTCCGATATTTTTGGAAGAAATTACCACAAGGAAGCCATCATTGTTGATACCCGGTTCAATGGTGGGGGTTGGTTACATGACGACCTGGCAACCCTCCTGAATGGGAAACGATATGCCGATTATGTTCCAAGGGGCAAGCATGTTGGGTCAGAGCCAATTAATAAATGGTTTAAACCCTCTGTTGTTCTTATCAGTGAAAGTAATTATTCAGATGCTCATGGATTTCCTTTTGCCTATAAATCGCTTGATATTGGAAAATTAGTAGGAATGCCAGTACCAGGAACTATGACGGCAGTCTGGTGGGAACCTCTTCAGGACAGAAGTGTTGTTTTTGGCATTCCGCTGATGGGGGTACAGGACATGGAGGGAAATTACCTTGAAAACAAGGAATTATTTCCTGACTTTCAGGTCCGAAATGATTATGAAATAGTTATTCAGGGCAGAGATCAGCAATTGGAAAAAGCAGTGGAGGTATTGCTGGAAGAATTGGATGAAAAATAATTATTTTTTATCGAAATCCAGTTTCATATGTATCTCCTTTAATTGATCATCGCTTACCGCTGATGGCGAATCGATCATAACGTCTCTTCCGGCATTATTTTTTGGGAATGCTATCACATCCCTGATCGAGTCTGTTCCGGCAAACAGGGCTACCCACCTGTCGAACCCAAACGCAATACCACCGTGGGGTGGTGCACCGTATTCAAAAGCATTCATCAAAAAGCCAAACTGCGATTGAGCCTCTTCTTCAGTAAATCCGAGCAGCTTAAACATTCGCTGTTGTAATTCTTTATTATGGATCCTTATTGAACCACCGCCAATTTCAACGCCATTGATTACCAGATCATAGGCATTAGCCCTTACTTCACCCGGATCGTTTTCGAGCATAGAAAGATCTTCCTTTTTGGGCGATGTGAAGGGGTGATGCATGGCATGATAACGTTGTGTATCCTCGTTCCATTCCAGTAAAGGGAAATTTACTACCCATAAAGGTTTGAAAACACCAGGATTCCTTAATTCAAGCCGTGTACCCATTTCCAGACGTAATTCACAAAGTGCTTTGCGGGTTTTGTCTTTTTCTCCAGCCAAAATCAGGATCAGGTCGTTAGGTTGGGCATTAAATTGTTTTGCCAGGGTATTTAGCTCTTCCTGTCCGAAAAATTTATCTACCGATGATTTAAAAGTGCCATCATTGTTGCATTTAATATAAACCAGTCCTTTTGCTCCAATTTGTGGCTTTCTGACAAAATCAGTTAATTTGTCGAGCTGTTTTCTGGAATAGTCACCACATCCTTCTGCGTTGATTCCGACAACCAGCTCAGCATTGTCAAAAACCTGAAAGCCCTTGCCTTTTGCCTGATCATTTAGTTCAACAAATTTCATGTCAAAACGTAAATCAGGTTTATCACTTCCGTAGTATTTCATCGCATCCACATACTGAATTCGTGGGAAGTCATCTACATCAATGCTTTTAATGGTTTTAAAAAGATATTTTGCAAGCCCCTCAAAGGCATTGAGTATATCATCCTGCTCAACAAAGGCCATTTCACAATCAATTTGCGTAAATTCCGGCTGGCGGTCGGCACGAAGGTCTTCATCCCTGAAACATTTTACTATCTGGAAATACTTATCGTAGCCAGCTACCATTAATAGCTGTTTGAATGTTTGCGGTGATTGCGGAAGGGCATAAAACTCTCCTGCATTCATACGTGAAGGGACAATAAAATCGCGAGCACCCTCGGGAGTTGATTTGATCAGATAAGGTGTTTCGATCTCGATAAAATTCTGGGAACTCATATATTTTCTGGTTTCTATAGCCATCAGGTGGCGAAGTTTAAGGTTATCCCTGTTTACTTTTCGCCGGAGATCTAAGTAACGATATTGCATCCGTAGTTCTTCTCCACCATCGGTATTGTCTTCGATTGTAAACGGCGGTACTTTGGAGATATTGAGCACTTCCAGGTCATTAACAACGATCTCTATTTCTCCGGTTGCGAGCTTCAGGTTTTTATTAATTCGTTCAGTTACCTCACCCGTTACCTTTATTACAAATTCCCGGCCCAGCTTCCTGGCTGCTTCGCATAATTGTGAATTTGTTTCCATATTAAACACCAGCTGTGTAATGCCATACCTGTCGCGCAGGTCAATAAAGGTCATTCCGCCCAGGTCTCTTGTTCGTTGTACCCACCCGGAGAGGGTCACTTTTTCGTTATTATTTATCAGCTTTAACTCGCCGCATGTATGTGTTCGCAACATGGTGAAATGTGTTAATGATTTTTTCTGAAAATTAAGATTGCGAAAGTAGTAAAAACAGTTTTAAGCTACAAGCCATAAGTTACAAGCTACAAGCTGTAAGCTATAGCCTGAAAGTTATTTAAACCACATGTGTTAGCATTATCGCACAACAGCTATCCGTTTACTGATGTATTGGTCATCATACCTGATCGCTACAAAGTATATTCCTTCAGGCAGGTGCATCAGGTTCAAATCATAAATGAATGATTGTTGGTCAACCCTGATCTCTTCATTTAACAGCACATTCCCCAGCAAACTAACAACCTTAACGTTTACGTTTCCAACCTGATCAAGCTTAACCTGAAACTGCCCGTTTGAAGGGTTTGGGTAGATATTAATGGTTGCTAATTCATTCCCCCCAATTCCGCTTGAACATTCGGCAAAATTACATCCAGTCTCCAGGACAGGAGCATTTATTTCTTCAACACTTAAAATTGGCCAGATATGCTGTTCAATGATTTCACGATTTGGCGCTATTATAATAACCGTTGGGTATGATTGTATTTTATAGTTTAGGGCAATTTTTGTACCCCCCCCTTGAATACCACTAATAGTTGGGAACTCCACTCCATAGGTTTCGTCATATTCTACGCAATCTTCAGTGGTGTCGCCGTCATCAATTGACATATAAAAGACATCATGCTCATTGCATCCAAAATCGAGGTACGACTGGTTTATTAAGGGTGAAGCTGCCTGGCAAGGTGTGCAATCAACAAAGAAGAAATCAATTACAACATATTGTCCGTTGTCAAGAATATCAAAAAGATGGATTACATTTCCATTAAGATCCGGCTTTGAAAAATCAACCGCCTCGGTTAAAGGGGTTTGAGCGTAAATGGCATGGGTTAATAAAAGTGTAATTGCTGCGAATAAAATTCCCTTTTTCATAGTAACTCTTTTCCTTTCTCTGTTATGTGAATAAAAAATGATTTTTTAACAACTATATTTTCTTTTTCATAAATATCCAATAATAACTGGCATATCTTCTTTGTTCCATTAATAAGCAGACGGAATTCCTTCTCGTTAATCCCGTTTTCTCTGTTTTTTAAATCATGAAGTAGTGTTTTCCTGCACCTATCAACAACAGACGAATGAATGTAGTCATTATTATGGGAATATACCTGATTAGTATTGGCCAGATAGGCTAATAACATCTTTAGCCGGTCTTTCGTTATCATATTTAATCGGGCTGATGATTCAATTTCAACCATGACGGGTTTCTGCATTTGGAAATTTTTCAATTCATCTTCCAACCAATTCAGTTGTTTTAGGGTTTTCGGATCGGGCTTAACTGAATGGCCCACTAACCTCCAGGTGCTTTCAGTTCGCTCAACCACTTCGTCTTCATGCATTTTTTGTAACAACCCTTTTAAATATTTTTTTCCTGTATTATCGGAAGAATACCCCATCTTTCCCGCAAACGCATTAACATCGAATCCTCTTTCCAGCAAGGGGTTTTTTTGATGCCATTGTGTCAAATAGTCTATGATTTTATCATAATTTTTTTTATCGGTTTGCGCATAAATTAAAATATATTTTCCATCAACATGATATAGTTGGATGCCTGCATCTCTGTTTTCTTTTAATTCAAGGATGATTTCTTTTTCATCAGTATTAATGTTTTTAGCCAGGTCATCAGACAAAAATGGCTTCTTTTCTTTTTTTAGCTCGTTTTTTGCCTTCTCAAAAAGAGAAAGGCTGTATAAAGTCGCTTCAATAACCTCATTCAGGCTCTCAATAAGTTTGGGAGTTCTTCTTCTATGATGAAGAGGAGATGTGTCAAAAATAACGCCCCCTCCCAAAGTCAGCTTATTTGATGTATTCCTGATAATGAATTTATCTTTTTTTTGTAAAACAGCTGGTTTGTCAAGGTGTATCTGAACAACTGCCTTGTTTTTAGGGTTTAGTTCTTTTTTATCAAGAAGATGAATTTTGGCCATGCATTCAATGGTTCCTGAGTGAAAAATAACAGTCGACCATATCCCCAGTTGAGCTGTAACATCAAATAAAGATAATACGGCATCTATAATCCGGGTTTCCTTAATATGTATATCAGACAAGACCATTCCCCGTTTATAATCATCGATTTTAAGCCCGGATAAATTTATTGCAGCCCTGTCGCCACAAAAGATTTTTTTGATTTGTTTGCCATGACGTTCAATACTTTTAATTTTTGTTTTTTTTCTGGATCCGGGAAGCAAGAATAGCTCCTGCCCTGTTTCTGCTTCGCCATTCATTACTGAGCCGGTAACAACGTATCCAATTCCGGTGATATTAAATATTCTGTCGATATACATTCTGAAGAAGGACCCTTTTTCTTTTTCAGAAATTTCAGGAATAATAGAAGCAATATGTTCAATTAATTCATTCAAGCCCTGACCTGTTACCGCGGAGACGCTTACAATCGGTGCATTTTCAAGAGAAGAACCTTCCAGGTATTCAATAATTTCAAGTTCGGCCAGTTCCAGGGTTTCTTCATCAACAAGATCAATTTTGGTTAAAGCAATGATGCCCTTTTTTACACCCAGCATTTCAATGATATTGAGGTGCTCGATGGTTTGTGGCATGATTCCACTGTCGGCTGCGATAACAAGAAGAACAAAATCAATTCCAAAAGCCCCGGCAACCATTGTTTTAATCAAATTTTTATGGCCCGGAACATCAATGATCCCGATCGATGTTCCGGAAGGAAGATCCAGGTGAGAAAACCCGAGGTTAATGGTAATCCCTCTTTCTTTTTCTTGTTTATGGGTATCGCAGTCAATTCCGGTAAGAGCCTTGATCAAAGCGGTTTTTCCATGATCAACATGGCCTGCGGTCCCCATGATCAGGTGCTTCATAACGAAGTTTTTTTATAAACATCATGTATGGTATTAGCCACTTCTGTAATTTCCCTGGATGTGATGGTGAGCAGATCAAAATAGAGCATTCCCTTTTTCAGTATTCCCAGCACAGGACGATCATGATTCAGCAGGGCGTGAAACATTTTTTCAGAGAATTCAGATCTCTTTTTCCCCGACACACCCTTTTTTTCAATCAAAACAGCCCAGGTGTTGATTTCTTTTTCTGGTAAGGCCCCGCCACCGCAATGCCCTTTGTTTGTAACGACTGTTGACCCAATGTCATGTTTTTTAAGTTCTTTTTGCAGTAAGTTTGCTTTTTCCCTGAGCTCCTCCGGGGTTTTATTGAGCATACGAAAAACCCGGTTTTTTTCAAGAAGCTGATGTTCATCCAAATAATTCAGACAAGCTGATTCGAGCAGTGCCAATGTTGTTTTGCCCACCCTCAACGCACGAAGCATTGGTTCTTTTTTTAAGCGCGAAATCATCTCCTTTTTACCTGCAATGATTCCTGCCTGGGGGCCGCCAAGTAGTTTATCCCCACTGAAACAAACCAGGTCAACTCCGGTTGCCAGTGTTTGTTTCACATCCGGTTCATCATGTAAGAACTCAATAGATGCTTTTTTTAATAAACCGGAGCCCATATCATAGATAACCGGGATATTGTTTTTTTTGCCAATTTTAACAAGGGCTGATAAATTTACTTCGTGGGTAAATCCTTTAATTACATAATTTGATTTATGGACTTTCAGCAATAGTGCTGTGTGCTCATTGATGGCATTTTGATAATCACGTTCGTTTGTTTTATTGGTTGTCCCAACTTCTTTCATTATACAATCAGAAGTTTCTAAAATTTCAGGCAGACGAAAGGAACCACCAATTTCGATAAGTTCACCCCGTGATACAACAACTTCTTTGTTTTTTGCAAACGTTCTTAATGAAAGCATAACGGCTGCTGCATTATTATTTACAATTAAAACAGCTTCAGCGCCGGTTAAACATTTAAGTAATTCTGAGAGATGGGAGTACCTGGTTCCCCTGGTGGCATTAACAAGGTCAAATTCCAGGTTATTATAGCCTGCCAGGATTTGTAAAACATCCTCCAGGGTCTCTTTACTAAAAGGTGCACGCCCCAGGTTAGTATGAATGACAACCCCGGTGGCATTAATTACAGGACGCAGGTTTTTTTTCTTTTAATTTATCTGCTTCAAGTATGATTTGTTCAATAATGGTTACCAGGGAGGGGGGCAATACCGTTTGCAGCAATTTGGTTTCGGTGAAATCCAAGAACTTGGTTAATAGCATATTTAACCAGCCCGGCACTGTGTTCCGCAACCAGGGTTTTAATTTCAGGTGTGTTTAGAAGGTTATCAACCCCGGGAAGATTTTTATAATCACCTGTTCTTTTTTCCATAGAGAAGGATTTGATGCAATTTGCAGAGAGGGCAGGAATCGAACCTGCCACAGCCGGTTTTATCCGTCTGCTTCTGGTTTTGAAGACCAGATGGAACACCAGATCCCTCCTCTCTATCTGAGCAGAATCATTTTATCAGATAGTGTAACTTTACCAACGGTTAACGTATAAAAATAAAATCCGGCATTAACCAAATTGCCATTTTCATTGGTTCCGTCCCATGTAGTTAAATAGGTGCCCGGCGAAAGCTTTTTATCGATTAGTTTTTTCACCATTTGACCCCTCAGGTCAAAGATCTCCACTTGAACTTTTCCGGTTTCTAAAGTTGTAAATTCAATAGTAGTATAATCATTAAACGGATTTGGATAATTATAGCTAAAGACTGATTGTGCAGCGTGTTCTTCAACGGAGACATACAATATATCCAGAAAATAGTTAACGATTTCACTTAAATAATAAAGTTTAATATTTAACGTACTTCCATTGTTCATAGCACCTAATATTGTAGAAGAAGAGACAACTTTGTAATTTTCCCCGGTTTTGGAAAACACCCTGCCGCATTCTGTTTCAGAACAATACAAGTAGTCAGCATCATTAGTAGATAATTTATCTACACTATAATGAGGGTCACTTCCTCCTGCATACAAATAATTTACTTCATCCATAAAGTTATTTACATCTCCGATTAACTCATTTACTTCATATTCACCACCATCATTTAGAAAATTAATTCCAAGATAGTTTATTAATTCTGTACCAGTAAGATTTAATCCAAGGTCAACACTTTCAATGTATAAATTACCACCCTGTTCGAGATAATTTATAAGCTTTGCCTGGTCTGTTGCATTTACAGAGCCAGGAGGGGTAAGGCCTCAGCTTAAACAGTAGCACCCCATAGTGCTTAATACAATATCATACAGCGACAGGTCATTTGGAAGATACGATACAAGGTCATATGAAATACCGGCTTTACTCAGTGAACTTGTCAGTCCGATGTGACACTCTTCATACTCCCCGGATTCGATATTATAAACTGTTGAATTACCATTGTCATTATCCCAAACGAGGATATTATATTCAAGATCAGGTTCGATCCTTACAAAATAACTTTTCGAATAATTGTTGTCTTCAAATTCATCTCCCTCAAGAAGAACTACTCCATACAGGCATGTGTTGTGGGGATAATCCGATGTCCAGTTAAAATTAAAACCAGCAGACTCGCCCGGATTCAGAGTTTCGGACGAATTCATGCTTCCGATTTCTTCACCTGATTGATAACTAAAAAGTTTAACGGTAAAATCAGATTGGGGCAATAGCCCTAAATTTTTCACCTTCACCTCCCAATTTCCGGGCTGGCCAATATCGATGTTGTTCGGGCCAGCTACTTCATTAGCAACCAGGTCATTAT
>Ga0255382_10089_pt1 | contig 12190 bp, 14 predicted proteins | sample ANMaggSeSYBR01H9_FD_182101 | JGI IMG/M metagenome (GOLD analysis project Ga0255382, IMG submission 182101) | Sediment cell enrichment communities from methane seep in Santa Monica Basin, California, United Staets - ANME aggregate JGI... | ecosystem: Environmental > Aquatic > Marine > Cold seeps >... | reverse complement strand
ATTCGCATAAGGTATATAGTTCTATTCCTCTTAATCATATTTTGTCCGGAATGGCCTCCCACAATATGTATATATAGGTCTGTTGAGAATATCTTACAGGAGAAACTTTTAGCTGGAATAATATAAATACATGATCTTATAAATTTTGCAAACAAAAAAGCAGTGGTACCATGGAACTTACCCCAATTCAAAGAGAGATCATAATTGCATTGATCAACCTGCAGCGCCAGAAAGATTCAGCTGTTAAAGGCGAGGAGATAGCAAAACTTATTGACAGAAATCCAGGTACTGTAAGGAACCAGATGCAATCCATCAAAATGCTTGGACTTGTGGAAGGAGTCCCTGGTCCTAAAGGCGGGTATCGAGCCACAGGTATGGCATACGAAGCCCTTGGGGTCACTGCAATGGATACAGAAGCCGTGGTACCAATATACCGCAATGACGAACTTGTGAAGGGTGCTACTGCCGCAGAGATCATCTTTACAACAGTGCGTCACCCTGAACTCTGCAACGGCCGTATCAAGGTTATCGGCAACGTACGGGAGTTTCAGGTGAACGATCGGGTACAGGTGGGCCCCACCCCTGTAAACCATCTTGTTGTGCGGGGAATTGTCATGGGGCGTGACGATACGCAAAACTCACTACTATTCACTATTGTAGAAATGGTATCACTCCCAAAAAAATCTGTCAAACATTACGTTAAGCCTTCCACCATTGCCATCGACCCCAATGCGACCATCCAGGAAGCTGCACGTATCTTTGTGAAAAACAACATCCATGGTGCCCCAGTAAAAAATAACGGCGTGATCGTGGGGATCGTGACGTTCACAAACATAGGGGAAGCCCTGGCAGAGGGAAAGATGACACTAAGGATCAGGAACGTAATGACAGAGAAACTTATCTGTATCGATGGGGAAGCATCCCTGAGCGAGGCCATCCAGGTATTTAACAAGCACAACATCGGAAGACTGGTAGTGAACATTGACGGTGTCCCCATGGGATTGCTGTCAAAGGCCGATGTCCTCCATGAGCTTGCTATATATTAAGATCAGTGCCTTCTTTTTCCCATCTCATGGGAAATATCGTCCAGAGTGACATCCTTTGCTGCGAGCATGACCAACAGGTGGAATATAAGATCAGATGACTCGTATATGATCTGCTCGCGATCATTGTTCTTTACCGCAAGGACAGTCTCAAATGCCTCTTCCCCCACTTTCTCAAGGATCTTGTCAATACCCTTTCGATGATCAAATAATGAACATACATATGAACCTTCTACAGGATTGTACTTACGATCCATGATAACATCATAGACCTCATTCAGAACTGATATGTCAGTTTTACTCATGAATAACCTCCGATAATTAATGATGATATTTCAGGAACATTATTTATGTATATCGATTCCCATTAACTAATGTCAATCCGATGTCTATATATATGAATATATTCAAACTGTTACATGGTAGCACTTGTTTTTTACCATTCACGACGTATAATGCATGTTGTGGAAAGGGAAGGAGAGATGAAACATGATAGCAGAAAATATGCTTGTAAAGGACGTAATGACACGTGGGGTGGTAACAGTACCCCTTGATGCGAGCGCCGCAAATATCACAAAAGCAATGGCAGAGAACGATGTGTCGGCAATTGTGGCTGTTGATGGCAACGGAGAAGCGTTCGGCATGATATCAGAGATGGATGTCCTCAAGGAAATGCGTGGCAAGGATTGGAAGATCGAAACTGTCGAAGATCTCATGGCCGCATCCGTGGAAACGGTCAAACCTTCGACAACAGTTCGTGATGCCGCCGACATAATGGTCAAGAAACACATTCACCGCCTTATCGTCATGTCAGAGGATAACGTAGGTGCATCCAACCGACCGATCGGGGTATTAAGTGCAAATGACATTATCAGAGAACTGTGTAAAAAATAAGATAACACGACGTTGGTTGAAAACCTACCAATATGACGGGATTTGTGCTGGTTTACCAGCCAACGTCTTAACATCAGATTTATAACTTTGAATATATGTGTTGTGGTCCCTGACCAGAACATCCTTTCATTATGGGATCATACAGGATATCCCCCTACATGGGGTAGGGAGGAATAGTTCATATGTTTACAGGCAGGAAGCCCCTCGGGGAATTACTGCCCGATCAGATCGTTCTCGGATCAGTGATCTCACCGGTAAGGGCAGACGCTGCAGCTGTTGCTGGTGAGCTCAGGTATACGAAAGACTCAGGGCTTCCTTCCCGTCCCTGGAAGTTACGGTTGGATGTGGCAAGACCAACTTCGCCAGCTCCCAACAGACCAAATGAACCGCCCATACATGGACCACAGCATGGCGATTCCACAATCGCACCTGCGTTCATAAACTGTTCGATGTAGCCAGCCTTCAGCACTTTCATGTACTCGGTCCTTGATGCAGGAATGATCAACAACCGCACACCTTCTGCAACCGGCTCATCTCCCATCATTTTCGCCACGATCTCGATATCCTCGAACCGACCATTTGTACAGGAACCCACGAATACCTGGTCGATCTTCGTTCCCTCTATTTCGGTCACGGGTTTCACATTGTCAACGTTGTGAGGACATGCGACCTGAGGTACAAGATCCGACACATCATATTTACGTACCTGATAATACTCTGCACCCTCATCGGCCCTCCAGAATGTATCGAGTTCAAAATTGGGAATACGCTCCTGCAGATACTTCTCTGTGGTTTCATCAGGCTCAATGATACCGGCTTTCCCTCCCATCTCGATGGCCATATTGGACATGGTCATGCGCTCAGATATGGACAGGGCCTGGACCGTCGGGCCGGCATATTCTGCAGCCATATACCTTGCACCCTCGGCACCCACATCGCCGATCAGATGCAGTATCAGGTCTTTTGAGTACACATGTTCCGGCAACGTCCCGCTTATCTCGAAACGAATGGACTGCGGCACCTTGAACCAGAGCTTTCCCGAAGCGAACACCGCTGCCATGTCAGTAGAACCAACTCCTGTGGAGAAAGCTCCCAGTGCCCCATAGGCACAGGTATGGGAGTCCGAACCTACGATAAGATCCCCGGGTCGTACGTGCCCCATCTCCGGCATGACCTGATGACAGACACCCTGGAACACATCATAATTGAGAATTCCCTGGTCCCTGGAAAACTTGCGAAGCATGATATGATTTGCCGATGCATTGAGCGAGTCCGCAGGGACCTGGTGGTCAAATATGATCACGATCTTGCTCGGATCCCATACCTTCTTCTCATCCTTATCACGCATGATCTCATAGAATCCATCGACTGCAAGCGGCCCTGTGATATCATGCGTCATTGCACGATCAATATCTGCAAATACGAACTCACCTGCGCGTACCGGTTTCCCCGATGCTTTTGAGAATACCTTTTCAGCAATTGTCATTGGAAGATCATTATTATTGGACATGGTAATCAGCGCTTTTTTATGTATATCTAATAGATAAACCAATCGATGAGAGGAATATTCTCCCTTCGGCAGGATGATCGGCAGTACATATTCCTGTCAGTAATATTTACCTGAACAAATATCATTCAATCCTCATACTCACCCGATGAGCACCCCTGGCATCGTGTACGATCACATTGACCATTCCATTCTCCTGTTCTACCGAAGCAGGAGCACCTGGATACAATTCCACATCATCAAACATTTTGTAGGTAAGAAGAGTATCCTCAAGCTCTTCCACATGCCGATGTAGTACATTGGACGCCATCTTTAAAGAATCAGACCAGCTGATGGCACGCCCTAAGCCCTCGCATTCGGAGATGAGAAGCTGGCCCTCGTCCATATAGAACGGATAGGTACGGCAGAGCATTGGACGAATCTCATATATTCCACATTTACCAGTATTAAGGGACCCCTGAAGGAATCGGCAATCTCCATTGCTGTTCCTTGGAAGCATCCAACCGAATGTATGGATATTCCCTTCCTGATCAACATCCGGGGATAGTGCATCATCGGAAACACACCCCAAAGAACTCCGGGAGGAATAATTTATTCCGTCTGCCAACATTGGTATTGCTACCTGATCCATCTGAGAATTGCCCTCAAGATATTCGACATCAACTGTCGTCAGGAACACACAATTGTCACCTCCACTGCGGCGACAGCACCCCCCGCACATCGTACAGGCAAATCCGATCTGCTGGATCTCGGATGCAAGATCCTCCTCCGAAATATCCCGGGCCTGTTTAAGCATCAATTCCAATTGCTGCGTCAAGATCAACCGGTAATCAAGTACCATGCTGCATCATCACCGGAAAATCTAATAATATGAGATTATACTGACAGGATCTTACTCGTCTACATCCTCGACACCCACCGCATCCAGGAACTTCTTTACAACAGCCTCGTTCACCAGACGCAATAAGGTCTGACGGTCTTTGGTATCATTGAAAAGACCAAGAGATATCTGGGCACCTGCTGCCGTTGAATGACCTCCTGCTGCACTTTCACCGAACGCTTGTTTAAGCACCTCGCCGAGACGCACCCGTATATCATTACTTCTGCCTGAGATGTATATCTTTTCATCGGATACACCGAATACGATGGATGTAGAAACACCTTCAAGGTTCAGAAGATAGTCCGCCGCCTGTGGAAGTGCATCGCGATCCCGCACTACCCCCACATTTGAAAGAAGATAGCTTCCGATCACCTGCCGATTATTGATGGCCTCGCCCAGGATATCCAGTGTTTCAATGGACATGGACGGCCGTTCCAGCTGATCAAGGACCTCATGATCAGATAATGGATACAGGAACGACGCTGCCGAGAGGTCTGCTGAATCGGTGTTCCTTTTGAAATCCAGAGTGTCCGTGCGTATACCATAAAGGAGGGCAGTAGCAAGAGTACTCCCAATTTCCACGTTCAGTTCCTGAAGGTATTTTGTGAGGATGGTAGCTGAAGCTCCCACGTTGGGTCGCACATCCAAAAAATCGGCATCGATCTCGGCATCACCCAGAGGATGATGATCGATAACAATACCAAGATGAGTACCATCCGGCAGCATGTTATTTGTACCGGGCACCGCACAGTCCACCATCGCGATCTCATCGAAATCCGAAATATCATGCTCGTCCATACGGTTCAGATCAATACCGAGCAGATTGACGAATGCCTTGTTCTCCTGATGACCGATCTCGCCGTGATATAGTATAGAGGAACGCACATTGAAACTCTCTGCGATCGTTTTCAGAGCAAGGGCGCTTGCAATAGCATCCGGGTCCGGGTTATCATGTACAACAATGGCCAACGTGCCGTTAGCGATATTCTTGAACCATTGTGACAATTTGCTTCCACGACGCAACGATTCTGCACGCTCGACCGAACGTGCGAGGGATTTGGAAACAATACGTGAAGGTATGAAAGCAAGATCAGCCCCCATGGACTCCATATCCTGCTTGTTAATGATATCCGTTGCTCTTGCAACGCAGTAAACGTCTGATGGAATGATCTCTTTAATGTTCTCAAGGGCTTTCTTGTTCGCATCATTATCAGAACTCAATACCAGTATTCCGACCAGGTTCCTGACATTGATCTGGCGAAGGACCTCTGGGTCGCTTATATCACCTACGATAGCCTCATATGCCTCTTCTCTCAGAGTCTCGACCTTCTGAGAATCCCGGTCTACAAGGATCAGATCCTTATCACGTTCCCTGAGTTCCTTTGCTACAGCGAACCCAATACTTCCACTTCCAAGTATGAGATATGTGGGCCTGAACTTTGTCTTATCGGAAGAATCCATATCTTTTGAAACGGTGGGTATATCCACACCTCCTTTGCAACATAGATTCTTAATCAGGTATTAAGATGCTTTCGGTCAAAAACGTCAGATCATCAAAACATCAAATAATAAAACCATAAATAGAATGCAAACAAATGAGAACATGATGATAGAATCTGCGATCACATCTTCACGAATGAGAGCTATCGATGCCAACTGTGAATACCTTGGACTTGGAGGACGGCAGTTGATGGAGAATGCTGGAGCCTCTCTCGCACAGGAGGTGGCACAGCATGGCGGTAATAACATAGTGATCGTTGCGGGGCGCGGCAACAATGGTGGTGACGCGTTCGTCGCAGCACGCCATCTCGCCTCAAAGAAGGATATTGATGTGAAAGTCGTCCTTGCCGGCCGAGCATCACAAATACGGACCGAGGACGCGAGACAGAACTTCAAACTCCTTAAACACTGTGGGATCACTGATATCCTGGAGATCGTGGACGGTCGGGAATTAGGGGCAACCGGCTGGCTGGAGAATGCGGATGTGATAATCGATGCGATCCTCGGGACAGGGGTAAAGGGACATATCCGAGAGCCAGAATCCACCCTCATTGACATGATCAACTTATCCAATGCACATGTCATCGCTGTGGACATACCTTCCGGAATAGATCCGGATGGTGGCAGTTTTGAAAAAGCGGTACACGCCGATGTGACACTGACATTTCACCGAATGAAGACCGGACTTGTCGAAAAACATGCCGGTGAGATAAGGGTCGTGGACATCGGTGTGTGCCGGGATGCGGAGGACTTTGTAGGCATGGGAGATCTACATGTGCTTACTCGACGGCGAGCCGATAGCCACAAAGGACAGGCCGGCAGGGTACTTGTTATTGGAGGTGGTGCCTATTCCGGTGCGCCGGCACTGACGGCCCTTGCCGCACTGCGGTGCGGAGCTGATATTGTCACTGTCGCGGCACCCGACAACGTTGCCAGTACCATTGCATCCTTTTCTCCCAATCTGATCGTACGCCACCTCTCATCCAGCCGCCTCTGTCCTGATGATGAAGAACAGATATCCGACCTGATCCGGACCCATGATGTGGTTGTAATCGGAATGGGACTGGGTAGGAACAGGGATACGGCCGAAGCCATATCCAGAATACTGCCAATGTGTACGAAAGTGGTAGTTGATGCTGATGCCCTCCACGAGTTGGTGTTGCCACCGGCGGAGGAATGCGAGATGATCATCACCCCACATGCAGGAGAGTTTGAGGCATTGACAGGATGCAGGACACCATCTGAGGTCAAGGCACGTGCTGATGCGATCCTTGCGTTCTCAACTAATAAAAATGTTGTAACCCTCTTAAAAGGAAGATACGATATGATCTGTGATACCAAGAGGGTAGCATTCAATCGCACAGGCAATCCGGGGATGACGGTCGGGGGCACAGGTGATGTGCTTGCAGGGATCGTGGGCGCTCTCTTCGCCACATCGCCGGCCATGGATGCAGCCTGCTGTGGTGCATTCATCAATGGATTGGCAGGTGATCTTGCACTGGAGGATAGAGGATATGGTCTGCTGGCAACCGATGTTATTGACAGGATCACCGAAGTTATGGAACAATGAACTCATTGGGAGTGGATATATATGGAAAATGATAGGAAAATAATAGTAGATATTGAACGAAAACGCCTACGTGTACTGATCAACCATGGGGAAGACGAAGAGATCATAAAGCTCAATATAGTAGAAGCACGCGAGTTGCTCGCAAAACTGACCGATACGCTTGAGGACTATGAGCAAAGACAGCAGGTACGTATCGATTAAAGATACCTGTATAAAGGTGAAATATTGGCACAAGATCTCACTCACATCAAGGACGGTCATGCACACATGGTCGATGTCCACGACAAGGATGTAGTCGTGCGAACTGCACTCGCTACAGGAAGTATCATGTTGTCCTGCGGGACTATCGAGACAATACGTTCAGGATCGGTCGAGAAGGGGAACGTGCTGGCGACCGCGCGAGTTGCGGCCATTCTGGCAATAAAAAAGACCCCTGAACTTATTCCGATGTGTCACCAGATACCTATAAAAGGTATTGACATCAACTTTGACCTGGACAATGACCGGATCACAACGACCGTCAAGGTCAGGTCCATCGGCCAGACAGGTGTGGAGATGGAAGCGATCACAGGGGTCTCATGCGCATTGCTAACCATATGGGACATGGTGAAATCCGCCGAAAAGGACAGTACTGGGAACTATCCGGACACTACTATCACGGACATCCGTGTCCTGAAGAAGACCAAAGAGAGTCTGGCAAAGAGCAATGTATTATAAGTTACAATACCCAATACAGAATATATTCTAATCAAAGCACGGAGAGACAAGGACTTGAAAATAATAGCAGGACCAGCATCACAGTTGCTTGCATCAAGAGTGGCAAGAGAGTTGGACATCATACCATCGCTTTGTGAGTTCAACTGCTTTCCTGACGGTGAACTGTACACCAGGGTGCTGGATGATCAGATAGATGACGTTATGATCATACAGAGCACCACCACGGATTCCGATCTCGTAGCCCTTCTGCAACTGATCGATGCATGTGAGGAAGCACCCACCATCAACGTGGTTATCCCTTACATGGGTTATGCCAGACAGGACAAGATATTCAAAAATGGAGAACCCATCAGTGCACGAACCATCGCACGTACGATCAATGCGGATCGGGTTTTCACGGTGAACGTGCATGAGAGTAGTGTACTTGAGTACTTCAACGCCGATACTTTTGATCTGGATGCGTCACACCTGATGGGGAACTATATACGCTCACTGAACCTGAGCGACCCCCTTATTATAGCTCCGGATGCAGGTGCCATGAGTATTGTGGAGAGTGCGGCATCTGATGTAGGTATAGAACATGATTATCTGGAGAAGACCCGACTCAGCGGCGATACTGTCACTATCAAAACAAAGGAGATAGATGTTACTGGCAGGGAAGTGGTACTCCTGGATGATATGATCGCAACCGGTGGGACCATGGCAGAATCAATAAAGATGCTTCGTGAACAGGGAGCAAAGGACGTCTATATTGCCTGTATCCACCCGATCCTTGCAAAGAACGCCATCTTGAGACTTTATAATGCAGGCGTTCATGAGATCATTGCAACTGATACGATAGAGAAGGCCCAGAGTCAGATAAGCGTTGCTCCGCTTATAGCAGAGGCGATCAGAGGCCTCTGAAAACTAAAATAATAGAGAGGAAAGGATCAAAAATGGTGTTGCCTGATATTTGCCCACTTACAAAGAAGAAAGGATGCAAACGTGCTGAATGTTATCTGTATCATGTGGACTGGCGAACAGGTGAGGAGAACTGTTCCATAGGATACCGCTATACCCATCGTGTGGCCGGTCGATCCATTAACGTACAGGATACCTATGCACAGGACACACGTGACCGACTGACCCGAAAGAACTCTTCCGTTCCCGATCAAAAGCCACCTATATCGGATAAGAGTGTGGAAGATACAGGAGTACAGGCGACCCAGGAAAAAGTGATCACTGCGGATCGAAACGTCACTGTGATCGGATCTGATGTGAGTAGTATGGATAGGTCATCCTCTGGTAACATTGACACCGTTGTTCCCGAAAGCAAGAAAGAGAAAAAGAATATTGATAAAACGGTAGCTCTTGACCTGCCGGATGACTATGAAGAGAAGTTCTGGTCAAAATGACCATTTATCTAACTTTAACCAGGAAAACACCCGATATTAATTGGTTGTAGTTCACATTCCTGCTGCTAAATAGAACATTGCTGATGGAAAATGAAGTCCAGAAACCTTGCAGACATCTATGACAAACTGCTCCAAGAACTTGGGCCACAGGAATGGTGGCCTGCCGATACGCCTTTTGAGGTAGTGATCGGTGCTATCCTCACACAGCAGACCCGATGGACAAATGTCGAAAAGGCCATATCGGACCTGAAAGGACATGGCCTTGCAGACCCTCAGAACCTGGCCAATGCCAACCCTGAAAAGATCGAGGAACTGGTGCAATGCTGCGGGTTCTACCACCAGAAGGCGTTTCGCCTGAGAAATATTGCACAATTCTTCGTAGACAATCCCATGGACATTGTATTTGCCCTGCCGATGGGAGAATTGAGAGAACTCATGCTTAGCCTGCAGGGTGTTGGCTACGAGACCGCTGACAGTATTATCCTTTATGCTGCCGATAGACCGAAGTTCGTTATCGATGCCTACACAACACGGATGATGAAATGTATCGGTATCGAAGGGAACTACATGCAATTGCAGCAACTCTTTGAAGAACAGCTGCCTGCAGATGTGAAGATGTTCAAGGAGTACCATGCACTCATCGTCGAATATGCAAAGAAGTATTGTGGAAAGAAACGATGTGATGCATGTCCGCTCATACAGGGAGTGAACTAAATGTCAACAATTGACAATGCGACCTATCAGGAAATATATCAATCTGTGGACACCATCGATGATATTGACCGGACCTCACGCAAGTTCTGTCAGCCTGTAGGAGTGATATCATCGATACTCAACCAGAAGGTTGTGAACAATGTCAAGAGATCTATCCATCCGATACAGAACAATGGATATAAACATCTTCATAATTGGAAACAGGGAATGTCTATCCTGGAACTGGCACATCGGTGCAATATCCCGGCTACCCTGATGACCTCGGTCCTGATCAAGGAAATGGGATTTTCGAAGAAATATGTGCTCAAACATCTTGATGATATCCCTGACCGGCGACTGGCTGCAGAGATCCAAACGGCACTGGACACCGATCATTTCTTTTCTCCAAAGGCCCACGATCTGCAATTTCGCCAGGGACAGATGGGAGAGGAGATCATCGGAAAATGGCTTGTGGATAAACATATTCCCTACCGGACCGAGGAACAGCTTCGTGAGTTGGATATGTTGAAGACACCGGATTTCCTGCTTGAAGAACCTCTTGTCGTCGATGGGATGTCCCTCCAATGGATCGAAAGTAAGGCCGTGTTCGCAGATGAACGAGAGCATACCCGTTATTGCAGGAAGCAACTTCATGACTATGAGGAGCAGTATGGCAATGGCATGGTCATCTACTGGTATGGCCACATTGATGGCATCGCCATGGAGGAAACCTTAGTTAGAGACCATGGATTCGATATCGAATTTGATTATAATATCGCCCGGGATATTGTGGAACTTCTGAACTTCTCACTCAAATGGTGATCGATCAAGGCAGGAATAACTATTGTCACAGGTCCTTTTCCGAAGAAGGAGCCGTGTTCATCGTATGTACATATAACAGTTCATTATCCGCATAGACGGCTACATCCTCAACGATCGAACCATGAGTGCCTACTGTCTCGAGTAGGGAAACTACCTCCATATGTTCGGGATCACGTTGATTGCACATCTCGAATAGGTCCATCAGGGCTGTGATGGCTGTTTTCTGAGATGATAAGCTGATGCGGGTCATTAGTGTTAACAGCGTGTACTGCTATTAAAACCTACCGAAATCGTTCTGAGATTGTGGGGCCCGGTCACATAATAAGCAATGCTGTATGATTGATCACGGTACCAATTGTCAGCGCAAGGACCACAGTGAAAACCGATATTGCAACAGTGTCACGGGTACCCAACTCATGATTTAGTATTGCAATGGTTGCCACACATGGGATATAGATGGTCGTTACCACAGCGAACACATACATCTGTAGAGGGGTCAATACCATAGCAAAACTTGCAGTACCGGCAAGAACCGCCAGGATCTCCAGTGCCATTTCCTTCCGGAGTATGCCGAACACGAGAGCTGTGGCAGCAAATGCTGGCAGGCCAAGCAGACCTGTAAAAAATGGTCCCACCGCCGTCTGGAAAACATCCAGTACACCCACTGCATCCAGTATCCCCAACAACGCACTTCCAGCGATCAGGAGAGGAAAGGCGACATATATAAACTCACGAATGCGTAACCAGGTCTTTTTCATGGTCGCAGTGACGTCGGGTCTGCGAAGGGGAGACATCTCCATGATCAAACCTGTCCTCTCACCAGAGAGGCCTCTGCCCAGTATCCAGCCGGTAACAAGGATGACCAGAAGCTCCAACACATAGATGGAGACCGCCGCCCAGTATCCCACGAAGGTGCCAACGAGACCCAGGATTATAACGGTCCTGGCAGAGCATGGTATCAGTGAGATCAATGCTGATGCGATCCTGCGCTCACGACGGGTGTTCAGGGTGCGAGTGGCCATTATGGCAGGAACACTACATCCAAATCCAAGGACCAGTGGGATCACGGCCCTGCCGTGCAGACCTACTTTGTGAGTCATCCGATCCAACAGAAAGGCTGCTCGTGTCAGGTATCCGGAATCCTCGAATATGGATAACATGATGTAGAAA
>Ga0255382_10088_pt1 | contig 12288 bp, 8 predicted proteins | sample ANMaggSeSYBR01H9_FD_182101 | JGI IMG/M metagenome (GOLD analysis project Ga0255382, IMG submission 182101) | Sediment cell enrichment communities from methane seep in Santa Monica Basin, California, United Staets - ANME aggregate JGI... | ecosystem: Environmental > Aquatic > Marine > Cold seeps >... | reverse complement strand
TCGCCCTGGGTTTCAGGCGGAAGGTCTTCGCCGGTGGCAGGGCCTACAATCTTGACTTCATTGCAGGTCAATGGCATCCCGATCGTTGAAACCCTCAATTCGATCGGATCATTCGGATTTGTCATGGTAATCCAGGAAGAAGTCTCCGTAATGCCATAGGCCACAGTAATATTGGATACGCCAATATCCTCTACAAGGCTTCTCATCAGTTCCATCGGACAGGGGGCACCGCCGATTATTCCTTTCTGAACCGTTTTCCACTCCCTTTTCCGGAATTCAGGATGTTCTAAGAGGGAAATGATCATACTGGGAGATGCATAAATAGCCGTACAACTTTCTTTATAAATGGCTCCGAGTATCATGAAAGGATTAAAGGTTTGACAGGGTATTATAAGGGCAGCTCCCCTTAGAAGCCCTGCCAGTGCGATGCACGTATTTCCGAACATATGAAAAAGAGGAAAGAAGAGGCAGAGACGATCCGTGTGATTAACTCCCTGACGCTCTGTAGAAAACATTGACTTGTTGATAAGGCCCAAATGATCCACCACTACCCATTTTGGCTTGCCAGTAGTGCCCGACGTATACATGATGGCTACAGGATCTTCCGGATTGACTGCATCTTCCATATGGTTGAGCACCCCTGGATCAACTGCTTCCCCAATGGTCCTTAATTCACTCCAGGGTGTCATTTCAGGGTAGGATTTATCAGCAATCACAAACACGTGTTCCAGGTTTGGGATTTCATCTTTTAAATCTAAGACCGTTTTTACGTATTCTTCATCTTCCAGGCCTTTCGCCATGATAATGCCACGGCATTCAGACTGCTCAAGTATAAAGTGAAGGTCATCTCTTCCTGCACCCGGGTCAATCGGCACAGTGATCGCTCCCATCTTTGCAAGTGCCAGCATGGATATGATCCACTCCGGAATGTTCGGTGCCCAGAGGGCTACTTTGTCACCTCTCTTGATACCCACTTTTATGAGCCCATTGGCAATATGACCAATTTCCCTCAACAAAAGGCCATAGTCGTACCGGACACCCATTTCCGTGTGAATAATTGCATCATTATCGGGGTATTCCTGTGCAATCGTGTTTATTGCTTGTCCTATAGTCTTTCGGATAAAGTCCATAATAATGTTCTCCTTAATAAAAAGTGTCTTTGATAACCATGACTAACCTGGATAAGCCAGTCGTAGTGTAGCGAAGATCCCGCCTTTATTAAAGAGGGAAGCATAAGGTCTTCCCCTTTTGCAAAGTGGAGATAGAGGGGATTTATCAGTACCTTATGAATAAATTTGTGTTCAAAACGGACAGAAAATTTTGTTTCAATTGTCAATGCTCCCTTTAAATCTGGTATACGGAGCGAAGCGGCTCCTTAACTTTAGGCACTTTAAACTTTAGTTCACTTTAGGCACTTTTCCGGTTTATCCTGGTTAGGGTAATAGTATTCTCTTCTGAAAGAGACGGGTTTTGATATCCTCAACTCTAACTGAGTACCACTAAAGCATCCACAGCCACGGGTCTACTCCCGGAGATAATCACAGGGTTAATGTCAATCTCTTTGATTCTCTCATTCTCTAAACCTATACGGCCCACGGTGATCAGAATTTCGGCAAGCGCATCCAGATCCGCCGCCTCCATACCCCGGACAGCCTCCAGAATCTTGTGACCTTTAATGTCCTGCATCATTTCTAAGGCATCTCTTTTTTCAAGAGGGGCTACGCGAAAAGAGATGTCCTTCAATATCTCGGTAAATATTCCTCCAAGGCCAAACATGACGCATGGACCGAACTGAGCATCACGGGTTAAACCTATGACTAACTCCCGTTTTCCTTTTACCATCTCCTGGACCAAGACTGCTTTCTCACTCCCATCCATGTTGGTCATGATTTCCTCGAAGGCTGCCCTGGCCTCCTTGTCACTTCTTATGTCCACCCTGATCAGGCCCTTTTCTGTCTTGTGGGAGATTTCATAGGAGCATCCCTTTAAAACAAGCGGGTAACCAATTTCTTGTGTGGCCTCGGTGAGGTCCTTCACATCATCAACAAGCATTTCTCTGGTCACCGGGATCTGGTATGCAGCCAGTAACTGCTTGGACTCATACTCCGAAAGTGTGCTTCGCCCCTCTTCTAATGCCTTTTCTATTAGTTTCATTCGTACCTCCATAGTTGTTCAGTTTTATCCATTCTGTCCATTTGCCCTTTCAAGAAATTTCTGGCGCTCTTGCAAGAGAGCTAAAGACCAGGCTGCTTTTTCGATTGTTTGATAAACCGTGATCTTATTTTCTTTCTCAAACCTTTTGCCGATCTCTTTAACGTCAGGGCCGTAAAGCCAGGCAACTACCGGCTTTTGATTTTCTCTCAAGACTACTTTGTTCACGCTCTCTGAGACATCAAGGTAATCAAAAGCGGGAAGAAAGGGAGCAATGCTGATACACAGGACTCCATCAACATTGTCATCATCCAGAACCGCCTTCAGTGCTGTCGCATAAATACTCTTCAGATCGTGTCTCATGACCGCAGGCCAGATGTCCAATGGGTTACCAAGGGGCATCCATTCCGGAGAAAGCTCCGCAATGGTGCTGGTAGTCTTTTCAGAAAGGGAAGCCATTTTAAGTCCATGTTTATCAAACGCATCACTTGCAATAATTCCCCCCCGCTCCAGTGACCGTGATGACAGCTATCCTATTTCCCTTCATGGGTGGCTGGTGCAGCAGTGTCTTGACTGCATCATTCATCTGACCATCCTCATCAAGAAAATGGATTCCGGCCTGTTTCAGGCTGGCCTTATAAATCCGGTAGTGGCCTGCCATTGTCCCGCTGTGCGAAGCTGCGGCCTTTGCCCCGGTTTCACTTTGCCCCGTCTTGAAGACGATTATCGGTTTTTCCTTTGCAAGACGGGCAGCTAATGAAACAAACTCTCTTGCCTGTTCCAGCCCCTCCATATGTATGGCAATGATCTTAATATCCGGGTCATCTCCCAAGTATTCGAGTGCTTCATAAAACCCGATATCACAGGCATTACCAATATCTATGCCCTTGCCTATCGGGCCACTGAAATTTGTGGAACCCACAAAGAAGATACCAGACTGGCAGATCAGACCAACCGGTGCCTTATCCCGCATCAGAGGCATAAAGGAGGTGGTGAAGCTATCGAAATTGTTCACCACGCCAAGAGTGTTGGGGCCTAATATCCTCGTGCTATTATCCCTGGCCAGAGCCACTATCTCGCGTTGGAGCGCCTTGCCCTGTTCATCTGCATCTGCAAACCCCTGGGTAACAACGATAATAGCCTTGACACCGGCTTCTACGCATTCTGTAACAGCCTTCACCACCAATTCCCGCGGCAGGCTGATGATAGCCAGATCTACTTTTTGATCCACTTTTTTGACATTGGCGTAGGCCTTTATCCCCAGGATTTCCTTAGCATACGGATTGATAGGAAATATCTTACCCGGGTAGCCATAGTTTATCATATTCTCCATCAGATTATATGAACCGGGCCCGCTCCTGCGGCTGATCCCGATAATCGCCACGCTTTGAGGTTCCATAAAGTACTTCATAAAATGTCCTCTTATCCGGTTTGCAGTTTTGTAACCGTTCACGGGTTCAAATGTTCAGAAGTTCAAGGGTTGCATTCTCATCACCATACGTCATTCTGTTAACGTTTTGTACGGGAAAAGCGACCGCTTCCACATCCCCACAAACCTGGAATATGGTAATTGGCAATTATGTGGCAAAACCAGCATTTTTTACGAGGGCTTCAGGTCTTCAATTTTGTCCTTGTCCCTAACCTTGAACGTTGAACCCTGAACCTGTGAACGCTTACGCAGTTTTTTATATTTCCACAAATTCACAATGGCCCTTGCGGCCCTCTCGGGCGTGGGATAATTGACCATGGCACCTGACCCCTCAAGCCGGCGTATCTCATCGTCCCATATGCCTGGGGGAGCAGATATACAAGTTATAAACGGCTTTTTTTGTCTCCAATCCATTATGAAATTACTAATCCCCTTTAACACATCTATGTTGGCAGAGGCGAACATTATGATAAGGAGAATCCCATTCACGTTCTCATCATCCATTACCGCCCGGATGATTCGCCCTGTCGCAGATGAGTCATACCAGGCAGGCCCCATGTCCACCGGATTAGTTCTCAGGGCAAGGGGTGGCAAATACTCATTAATCTTTTGTTGAGTCTGCTCTTCAAAATCGACTATCATGAGGTCATTGGCCTCACAAACATCACAGGCCGCCATGCCCGGTCCTGCCTGGCCGGATAAGACAGCTATACCTGGTCCATCAGGGATAGGGCACGCTGCCATAGCCTTGGCAGTGTCTAATAATGTTTCAGTATTATCGATATTCAATATCCCCGCCTGGCTGAATGCGCCAATATAAACCTCATGCCATCCGGCCATAGATCCAGTGTGGGATAAAGACGCCTGATCACCTACTACGGCGCTACCGGTCTTGTATGCAATGATAGGTTTTTGGCTACGGTATTTCTTTGCAGTCTCAATCAAATTTCGTGGTTCGTCAATACCTTCAAGATAAAGGACAACTACCTTTGTATCGGGATCACCCATCAGATAATCTACCATCTGTGCGAAATCCACATTAACGCGGTTCCCAAGGCCGATGATCTTGCTGAAACTCACATCCATCCTCATGCCCATAAAACCGAGCAGATGGGATATTCCGCCACTCTGGCTGACTAAGGCAATTGCCCCTTTTTTTAATCGAGAGAACTCCGGGGTGAACGAGGCGTTGAGATCTGCATGGAAATTTATCATACCAAAGGTATTGGGTCCAATAACCTGTATCCCGGCCCTATTGGCAATAGCTTCAATTTCCTCGTGAAGACCCGCGCCTGCCGGATCATCAATCTCCTTGAACCCTGCCGTAATCAGCACAATACCTTTTACGCCCTTGTCCGCACATTCCCGAAATACCCCCGGAATTAATTTGGCAGGTAGCACCACAATAGCCAGATCGACCTGACCATCATAATCGGAAATAGACGTGGACACTTTTATGCCCATGATTTCAGACGTCCCTGGATTTACCGGAATAATCTTGCCGGCAAACCCTCCTTTAGTCAGGCTCTTCATTACATGAAACCCCAGTTTACCGGAATTCTCCGAGGCCCCTATCACAGCAACGGATCTCGGATTGAACAAGGGATCCATATTATCTGCAAGTTTGTCCATCAATCCTCCGTGCAATGCAAGTTAGTTCGCTTCGCTCATCCCAGCTGAAACAGCGGGTAGAATGTTTGTATATTGGCTTTAAGGCGTAAGGCATAAGGCTCAAGGCAATAATCGAGTTGTGAGCGCCCGAACTTATTAAGAACTTACGAGTTCAAGACATCTCTCATTCGCCAATAGTCCCTCAGCATACGCAAGGCCCGAACACTTTCCACAGGGTCATTAAAGACCGGAAAGATATTTATTCTTTTAAACTCTTCAATGTGCTGCCTCTCAGCCAGAAGGCTGAAAGCGATGGGCTTGCCTGTCCTTTCACATAACTTTTGTAAAAATACCAGCATCTGTTCCGGGGAACCTACTGCGCCACCAAAAATCTTTGTAATCTCAGGATCATATAAGAAGGATAATACAAGCCCGTCAATATCATCCAATGCCAGACAGCGCTTTATCGTAAATATCAGGGCCTCAATATCATGAACATCACCGAAGTCCATGGGGTTAGTCATACGGATTACACCACCCCGTCGGAAGCCTTCGATTTTATCCAAAAGTTCACGTGGTAATAGAGGGCAGGTAAAACCATATCTCTCACAGGCATCTCCGAGAATTACTGAAAAACCGCCTGATAAAGATATAGCCACCAACCTGTCTCCTTTTAATGGGGGCAGTTGAAGCGCCTTTGCAGCCACAGTCATACCATGAACACTCTCCACACGCAAAACACCCGCCTGCCTGAAGGCGCTGTCCACAATGCGGTCATTATTGGAAAGCGCGGCAGTGTGAGATTTTGCTATCTGGGATGCTGTCCGGCTCACATTGGCTTTAAAAATTACAATAGGTTTTTTTGATTTTTTTACCAGACTCATCAGCTCTTTTCCATCTTCAATGCTTTCTAAGTACAGATGAATCTGTTCAGTATCCTCATCCTCAATGAGATATTCCATAAGCTGGATCTCGCTTATGTTTAGTTTGTTACCCGCACTGATGATTTTGGAAAACCCCACATGTTCTTCAGAGAAGTAATAGGCGGATTGGGTGGTAACTCCGCCGCTCTGGACAATCAGGCTTACATGCCCCTTCTTATAGCTTTTTGGCTGAAGGGGATTAAACGGGGTACAGAGGCCTGAACCGGTGCATATTACACCAATACAGTTCGGGCCGATGAACCGAATGCCATATCGTTTAGCAACAGCAAGGACGTCTTTCTCCGCCTGATTGCTTTCTTCACTAAATTCTCTGAAGCCCCCGGTGGAGATAATGGCATGAAGTATCCCTTTTTGTCCGCAAATATCTAATGTATCAGCCACAAACCGGGCCGGAACCAGGATCACAGCCAGTTCGATTCCCCCGGGCAAAGACCCGGGATTCGTTATGATCTCCTTTCCATATACCTCGCCAGGCTCCCTCCCTACAGGATAGATGGCCCCTTGAAAACCCATGTCAAGGCAATTGGAAATAATGTTTTTGGCCAGATTCCTTGGATTATCGGCTACACCAAAAACAGCAATGCTTAAAGGATAGAAAAACTCTCTCATTTTTGTTTACCCTAACGTTGCATAAAATTTGAGTTCAAAACGGTATAGATTGGTCAGCAAGGGACGATTGACCATTTTCAAGGACGAAAGCGTATTGAACATACGGTGAGGTCTTGAAAATGGGCAATCGTTTCTTGATGGCCTGATATAGAGCGAGCGAAGCGCTTTTGGACCAAATATTTCTGCAACATTAGGGTTTACCCATCCGGTATGAAATCTTGTTTGCCGTTTGCACCGCCATATGGCCTAAATCTTCCTTATGTTCTAATTCAAAACTGAAGATGGTGGCTGCAATGCCGATGCATCCAGCCAAATTATTGTGGTAGTCATATATTGGAGCCTCTACCCTGCGTACACCCTTTCTCAACTCCTGATCTTCAAATGCATATCCATTTTCTCGGACTCTCAAGAGTTCCTTCTCCAGTTCACCTATATCAGTTATGGTGTGCTCTGTAACAGAAGGAAGGCCGATTTTATCCAGCACATTTCGCCTTTTCTCCGGGTTCATATGGGCCAAATAAATTTTTCCAACGGCAAGGGCATGAAAATAGGGGTAAACACCACCTACCCGGGAATAGAGTCGAACTCCCTCGGTTCCCTCAATTTGCTCGATAAGGATGAGTTGGTCGCGATCAAGGGTTGACAGTTCAATGGTCTTGTGGGTTTTTTCTGACAGCTCTTGCATAAACGGCCAGGCCACGGAACGGAGCGTAATTTTGTCCTGGAGTCTATTACCCAAATACAGAAGCTTCATACCGAGCCGGTAAAATCCTCTTTGTTCTGCCCTGTCTAATACCCCCCTGCCACATAAAGTATTCAATATCCTGATAAGGGACTGTCTCGGAATATTGACCCTTTTCAGTATCTCTGAAAGGGATAAATCCCTGTCACTGACTGCCATTACTTCGATCACATCAAGTGCGCGATCTACTGCAGGGGCACTGGCTGATTTTTTCCTCATCATTAATGAGCACCATATACGGTATTTAAAATATCTTATATGGTATTTTATAGTTTGGAGCTAAAATGTCAAGTAAAGAAAATACTTTGTATTTCTCCGTTGTTAGAGATATAAAAATCGGAAGATATGTAACATCCAGACTTTGTTATTTGATCTAAGAGCTATGTCCGATTTTTGGAAACCATCCTCATCATAATGGCTATATTGAGCCAAATTGAGGAATTGTGAATTTAGGGATTGAGGGATTAAGATAAGGAAAAGATTCATATTTCAATTCCTGAATTCCTAAATTTTAGGAGTGTCCAATTTTCATGCAATTTACATAAAAACAAACAATAACAATTACTTAACCACTTAACTTCTTAACCACTTAACGAGGTCTGAACATCTCAATAAGCTTGGGCATTCCTACTGCTTCCCCCTTTTGCAAAGGGGGATTGAGGCCTGCCCTGGCGCGACTTGGTGGCCATATGTCGTAACTTGACGAAGCAGTTATGTTCGATCAGCCTCTCTCACAATGTATCAAGGCCAGGTCTGGGCCAGGGGGGATTTTTCTAATTCAGCCCGGATTTATTGAGAACTTACATTTCCGAGACGTTTCAATAAACACAGAAATTTGAGAGGCCATTATGGATTTCATTTTATGTAAAGAAATCATAGAAAACATATCTCGCGTATTTGTGGGTAAATCCCGCCCTATTGAACTGCTGCTCGTGGGTCTTCTGGGGGAGGGACACATCCTTTTGGAAGATGTCCCGGGGGTCGGGAAGACTCTTTTGGCCAAATCACTTGCCAGGAGCATTAGCGGATCATTTACAAGGGTCCAGTTTACGCCGGATCTGTTGCCTGCAGATATTACCGGTTTTAATGTCTATAATCAGAAAACCGGTCAATTCAAATTCCAGCCCGGGCCGGTGATAACCAATATCCTCCTGGCCGATGAGATCAACCGCACTGTTCCCCGGACCCAGTCGAGCCTTCTGGAAAGTATGGAAGAACGTCAGGTAACTGTAGACGGAGAGACCCTGCCTCTGCCTGTGCCTTTTTTTGTTATGGCTACCCAGAATCCCATTGAGCTGGAAGGAACTTTTCCCCTGCCCGAAGCACAGTTGGACAGGTTTCTTTTAAAAATACATATAGGTTATCCCGACAAAGTTGAAGAGATTTCCATCCTGGAGCGTTTTCAAAAAGAGGACCCTCTGATAGACCTGAAGGCCGTGGCAACTCCCGTGCAGATTACTGACCTGCAACATGCCAGAAAACGAATTCGTATCTCTTCCGCGGTCCGGGAATATATAGCGGATATTGTAAGGGCCACCCGAAATCACGAGTCTTTGCGTTTCGGGGCCAGCCCCCGGGGCTCTATGGGTTTAATGCGTGCCGGTCAAGCGCTGGCCGCACTGCGAGGGCGCGAATATGTGCTGCCCGATGACATAAAGTATTTGGCTGCCCCTGTTCTTGCTCACCGCTTGATTCTAAAAACCGAGGAGCGATTGCGGAGCCAAACACCTGAGCATTTTATTGAAGAAATCGTATCTCAGGTACCGGTGCCAGCTCCTACCGGGCGAGGTGATACTGATGCAGGAATATGAAGACAGATTGCCGAGCTTGTTCGTTATCCCGCTGATGCAGTTTTTTGTGGGCTTATTTCTTTTTATTGCTTTATTAAACCGGCAATGGGGCCTGACAGTTTTGACCCTTCTTGTTCTAATTACGGTTAAAGGAGCAAAAATATGGAGCAAATCAAGTCTTGCAGGGATAAAATGCTATTCAGTGGCTGATAAGATGAGAGCCTTTCCCGGGGAAACAATCACCTTAAACGTAAGGGTGGAGAACTCAAAGTTCCTGCCGGTCTGGGTCAGGATGAAGGTGTCTGTACATGGTTCACTCCACCCCTCCGGTAGCGACACATCGCTAACAAAAGAAAGCGGGCTATTATGGTACCAGAGAGTCAGCTTGCAGTGGGAGTTAACTGCTAAACGGCGAGGATGGCATAGAATAGGCCCTCCCAATCTAACGGCAGGGGATCTTCTCGGGTTCTTCACCCAGAAAAGGGAAGAGTCCGAATCACTACATGTGATTGTCTATCCACGGCTTGTACCGCTTAAGGCCTTTTCCATACCCAGGAAGGAGCTTTTTGGTTCCCCGGGAGCGAAGAGCCCTGTGCAGGACCCCATATATATTCTTGGTACCAGGGAATATCAACCCTGGCAGCCGGCCAGATATATCCACTGGAAGGCCAGTGCGCGCCATAACCGGTTGGAGCAAAAGGTCTGTGAACCTACGACACAGGTAAAGGTATTGCTGATCGTGGAAGTGGACCAGTTCGCCAGCAGTAACATGGAAGAGAGTTTTGAACGTACCCTTGAAATAGTGGCATCCCTGGCCGTGCAATTGGACAGCCAGGGCTACGCCCTGGGATTGGCGACCAATGGCCTCATCTCCGGAGGAAATCTATCAGTTCTGCCAATATCCAGGACTCCTCAGCAGTTGTCTGACATTCTTGAGATTTTAGCCAGGTTACAAATGAAATCAAAGGGCGACCTGGTGAATCTGCTAAAACACGGATTAGAGCTGCCCCGGGATCTCAGTTGTGTTTACTTCTCATATGAAAAGAATGATACAGCCATTGCCACAACTGAATTCTTTGCCCAATGCAAGATACCAATGGTTTCTATCGTTTGCCAGCGCCCGTCCTCTCCCGGGGAAAATGACAGTGAAATTGGGGGCACAACTTACAGCCTGGATGAAATTTATAGCGAATGAGTTGTTAGACAGTGAAAAACCGAAACAAATACCTTTTGATTTTGGCCTGTAGTGGCATGGAACTGGCCTGGCTCTATGCATGGGCTGCCTTTATTATGACTTGTTCAGTTCACAGGCCTTTCCCTTTACCGGAAGCAATTGGTACGTTTGCACTGGCAGCGATCTTTACCGCTGCGGCTCAGGGAAGGGACTGGAGGATAATCCAGATCATAGGGCTGCAGGTGTTGGGTTTTGTACTCGCCGCATTAAGGATCATTTATGTCTTCAACTACCGCTCAGAACCTTTTCTAAATAATGAATGGGTTGTTGATTTCTTCAAGAGGCCGAGGGAACCATTAGAATGGCTTATCCTTTGGCTGATCCTTTTCTGGGTACTTGTTTTCTGGATTGGAGGAGTGACACTGGCAAGGAGATCAACATCTCACCTCACTATTTGCTCCCGCTTTGACCTGGGTGTTGGAGCATTCTTTTTACTTTTACTGATAGAGTTACTTATGGTGGTGAAGGGTGGCATAGAAGTACGGGATCCTACCACTGAACTCTTGCTCTTTCTTTTTTTTGTTTTAGGTCTGACGGCTATTGGCCTGGCCCGGAATCGAGGCAGCGGCCAGAGGGATTATCTTTCAGGCTACCGGGAGATCGGAGTAATCTTGAGTTTTTCTTTTGTTGTTCTTTTGTTTGGAACAGGCCTGGTGTTACTTTTTCTGCCTTACTTAACTCTGGCAGCCGAGATGGGGTATGGAGTGCTGAAAAGTGTAACAGAACCCCTGGGCCCTATTCTTGTAAGTATCGTGCGTTTTATATTTGGGTATAGGCGGCGAAGCCTGCCAATGAGTGGCTCTGTTGCACCCGGGGAGGACAAAGGAGACGTATTGCCTCCGGTTGAAAGTAGTTGGTGGACAGAATTCTTAAGCTTTGGTCTTTTGGGCCTGATCGGACTTTTTTTTCTGGCTCTTGCCGGTCTGGCATTGTGGTATTTATTCCGATGGCTCTTATCAAGAACTTCGAGCAGTAAAGACCCACAGAGAAAAATAAATCTATTCTCATTATGGATTGCCAGTATCCGTTTACTTCTTTCTTTTTTATGGTCCAGGATATTATTGATGGCTCAAGGTCGCAAGGGGACAGTTCAGCTATACTCTTCTCTCTTGGGTTGGGGACATCACAGCGGTCTTCCTCATTTTGTAAGCGAGACCCCCAATGAATATAGCTTACGTCTTGGGCGTAGATTCCCTGCTCTAAAAAAAGAGATAGGGGTGATAACTAAAGCCTTCAATCAAGAGGTCTACGGGGAAATGGTTCCTGAAGAGCAGCAATTGAAAATTACTCAACTCGCCTGGCGAAAATTGTGCAACCCTTTGCACTGGCCCATCCGCCTAAGGTCATTGGTTCTCCAGTCTGGCGACAGCAATAATAGTTTTCGACAAATATGATTACAGAGCACAAAAAAATCCATTTTTGAAAACCGCGTCCGGTGGGCCTCCAGTTCCGTTTCCAGGCCGGCTTCCGGCTAAAACCTATACTGGTGGTGATGCACAATTGGAAAAAAATAAATAACTGATCGTTTTGGAAAACATTTTGACATTGCGGTTTTGGATTTGGTTTGACATTTTGATTTTGTCATTTGAACTTTATTCCATAGGAAATCACAAATCACTATCTAACCCGCATAACAACCTTTAAACCATCCCGCTACTGCGGGATGGTTTAAAGGATTACTTAATACCATGTCCTTTGAGCTTTGATTGTTTATTCCTTAACCGCAGCCCGCATTTTTGCAAGTCCCTGGTGTGCGGCATTTATAAATGGGTGCACCG
>Ga0255382_10087_pt1 | contig 12306 bp, 11 predicted proteins | sample ANMaggSeSYBR01H9_FD_182101 | JGI IMG/M metagenome (GOLD analysis project Ga0255382, IMG submission 182101) | Sediment cell enrichment communities from methane seep in Santa Monica Basin, California, United Staets - ANME aggregate JGI... | ecosystem: Environmental > Aquatic > Marine > Cold seeps >... | reverse complement strand
AAATCATCTTCTCTTTACACCCAACAACGTGTAGGCCAAAGTTCATTTCCAATGACTTCGGAGATAAATTTCATGACAAACCATCTAACCCTGCTACTTATGTAGAAGTTGCAGATTATGTAAATGACCTCTTTGAAGAGGAGTTCGCTTTAGAATGTATACTTCATTTTAGAACGAATTACCTTGCGAACTAAGCAATATTGACATGAAGTACTTAGAGAATAGTAGGGTAATTCTGCAGTGAAGTCTGTGATTACCAGTATTCCCATTTTGAATTCCAACAGAGTATAATCAAATATGTTTGAAACATTTGATCCGGAAGCAGATAAAAAATACATCGCCCCTTTAGTCGGCAGATCTGGAACTAAGCTGACTGCACATATCCTTGGCTATGATGCAGACAAGAGAGAATTGCGATTAGAGCTGTACCGTCCCGCAAATAATGATTTAGAACCTGTGATGAAAGCAATGGGCTGGTTAGCAGAGTCAGAAGAGTTACATGATCAGGTGTTGGGAGAAGGAGAGGTAATTTATGATGCCGATGGTTTACCTTGTTGCATTAAATACTACACAGATCGCAACATGATGGGCAGTGAGACCTATGAAGAGGTGGATATAACAGATGTGGTCCGCGACGAGGATGGAGGTATCCTTCAACTTAGATCCAAAGTATATGCTAAAGATTGGAAAGGAGAGTGCATCACTACCAGACATACTTACGTTTTGCCTCCAGAGCAAACTGGCTTGGATTTCTACGTACTCGCTTCTGTACGAAATGAGGAGGTTATCCATGCCAAGGTTTCAGGTATGGATTCAGGGACTTATCTGGATGTGTATGCTGTAGAACTTGGAGATAGAAATGATTTAATCCTTCAGTTTTTTGATGGACGCAGCTTGGGATTCTGGCCAAATGCACGCTATAGTCTGGTCGAACCACTAAACCAATCAACAGATCTGATTGTCACAAACAGCCAGAATACTCATACAATTGAATACTCAGGTGGCCAAATTGGTCTACAGGTGGTAAGTGAAAACGATATCGTGATATGTGATACAGATGCAGTAACAGCTCCCCCTCCCCTACAAATAAAAATCCCAGAGGCGGATAATGAGGCTAGAACAGCAGAAGGACTACAACCTTTGGCTTTGCCAGATGTTACCTTGCCACCTGAGGCTTATGCCTTCATTGAAGAGAATCGCTCCAATCCTGACGCCCTACTCTGGAAAGGCTGGATTAGTTTTGCAGATAACACTGAGGTAACCCTTACTATCAAATATGACTCGCAACGTCAGCGGATGAACTATATTCAGATGGAGACGCTTGATTCAGAGACAACAGGCAGTCAAGTGGAAACTCATGCAAACTACTATGGTGGGAATTTGGTGGGAATAGAAACTAGCTGGTGTGATTTCAAACGTAGCAATCCTGACCCTGATAATCCAGGCGGGACTCAAATAACCAATGTGTCTACTGCTCGCACAACTGTTATTGAACTGGAGGACAGGGTGATATTAGTTACCTTGGCTCAGGATGGATCACAGCGATTTGAGCCTGATGCGGAAGTACAGCTTGAATCTGTAAGAACTATTAGAAAGGATCCCGAACTTCCAGCTGATTTTGTTCTATCTACAGATGGACAAACAGTCACTTTGGAGCCCGATTGGGTTCCTGAGTTTGATCATATGGACGTGGAGCAGCAACTAGATATACCCTTGGATGCTGGTCATGGTAATTTCATCTACTTCCCTGATGAACGCAGAGCGTTGGAGGTGATGCGGAGAGGTCTGCAGGTGGTAGCCATCTAGAAACACCTGATACTTCGGATGAGTTTTGGGCCGGTGGATGGATGAGATTGGGGTAAGGAGTTTTGGGGAATTTACGCACTCCTCAGATAGGCTGACTGTTCACTAATCTAGAATCTTTGTAGCTGATAATATAAAGCATGACTAAACCAGCATTCACTTTAACAGAAATTCTTGTTGGAATAGCTATTCTGGCCATAATCGGAGTGGTCACGGTAGTTATCTTCAACCCAGGATCAAGACTAGATTCAGCAGGTCAGACAAAAGAAACTCAGGATCTAGACACTGCTGCTGATGCTTTGCAACTATACATTGTCGATAATATTGGACAGATTCCGCTAAGAGACGGTGGCGGATCCTCACAAGTTGTGAGCAGGAATTGGGTTCAAACCCAAAACATTGATCTAAATCAGTGCTTAGGCAATTATCAACTGGCCCAATATGATGATGCGCTTCGTGGGACCTATATTCCGTATGAGATCATGGAAGCCATAGAACACTCCTACCGGGTTATGTTTATTGACACTGGAGGATTCTTTATATGTAGAGAAGATTCAGATCCGCTTGTGTATTTGTTGTATTAGAATGGGGTCGGAAATGGGACTATGTTAGAAACAGTCTGATGAACCTTTCTTAGTGTTTCTCATACTAAAGGTTTAGCTTACTATCGCTTGAACTCTTGAACTCTTTTCTGTACCAAGTCTTTATCGAAGATATTAACTCTTTCCAAAGGTCATAGTACTCCTCAAGAGTATACTCTGTATCATTGAGTCTACCCAAATTGACCCCTCCCTCCTCAATCCTGAAACTTGGAACCGAAACCGTAATTCTATTTACCTCAGTTTGATCAGAGTCACTCTGAATAACCGCCACATTCAGATTCTCCAGAGGTTCAACCAGTTCCTTCGGAAGGTAATGGTTATCCAGACTCTCACATAGATTTGCAATGCAACTCATGTAGTCAACGCCAAATAACATATTCTTACCGGTCCAAAAGTGACCAAATCGCCTTTCCTGATCCCCTTGATCCTCACAGTATTCAGCTACCTTCATTGGCATAAACTGGATCATCCCAGTTCCATCCTCACCTTCATAAGTGAAGAACATTCTAGTCTTCTTAATCTTCTCAAGTAGCCCCTCAACAGCCAGTAATTGCTTCGATTTGATCTCCGGTTCTAGGCCGAATCTACGATATAACTGAATAGCAATTAGAAGTGTGATAAGACTTGCGATAGAAGAAATGAGGCTGGCAAATAAACCAGCACTCTCTTTAAGTGCATTATCATCATGAAATGAAACAAGTGCAATCACTGGAATGGCAATGATGAGCACTAGAAACAGACCGAGATTATTTTTATGCATTCTAGATTATATCGAAACCTCAGAATAATGACTAACGTCTAATGTCAAAATGCCCATCTCGATATACTGTATTCCTGTATAATCATAGAATATTGTTTATGATTCTAGTTTCGCGGATGGAAGCAAAAGACCCGAAGGCAGATCCTATTGAGGAGATAGTCAAACAACTTAAATCATCGCTTGAACTAATAAATAATATCGCCCAGTTTGAAGGTGAATATGGAGAAAAGAAGCCGAGTCTAGTTGAGTCAATTATCAAGGAATTAACCGAAAAGCCAACAAAACACTATATCTCCACAGCGATGCACCTGACCAGGGAGCTTGTTGATTCGATTGCAAAACACTTCCCACAGAGCGAGATAGAAGATGATGAACTTGAATCCCCATTTTTTGGCAATATCCCAGATGAATACTTTCCAGGAGATGAGAAGGTAAAAGCAGTTGGGACAAGCAGGATCACTGTAACTAAAGACAAGATATCCTGGAAACACAGAATGACAGAGCCTCAAAAGAATAAAACTCTCAAGCTGTCAGATCACCCTTACTGGGTAACAGCCGTCTTTTACATATGGGACCGCAAGGGGAACAAGGGAAATACGCCTGTTGAAAGAAGAAGAAAACTACTGAGATTTTTCGAGGTTAAAGGAAAATGGTTTGCTATCTCAGAAGAAAACTACATATCCATATGTGAAGAGAGAACATCGATATATAAACAACTAAATAAATTCGTTCATGAACCAACTAGATTCGAAGATCTCGGAGGGTATCTATTCTCCTACAAAGAAATAGACGAGCCCAACATTGAAATGGAAGAGCAGAAGAAAAACCTAAATGAGGTTTTTGATGCATTAGTAGTATTTCTATCGAAGTTTCAGCTTCTACCACCCGACAGATTAAGCTCAATTGGAAAACTAGATTTTATTGATGAGATCGCAGATGGATAAGTATGTGGAAAAAGTTAAAAGACTAAAAGATGCAATAGAAAATGATAATTACGTCAAAAGGTACTTCTTCTCAAAAAGCACAATTGATGAGGAATGGTTTGATGCACTACACGAAGAAGGGATCCTGGATATTGCTATGTTTGCTGATATCGTAAAGGTTGGAAAACAAGTTGAATATCCAATCTGGATAGAGGGAGACTACCTACTGAGAGTGACTCCAGCAATACCACAGAAGGTAATAGGACTAATTAGATCATATGACACTAAGAAAATCGTAAACCCAATCCTGAAGGCTAAGCTAATCGAGATTATGAGCATAGCCCTGAAAACATCTTGTGCAGATGATGTTGAAGACCTAATTATGAGAATTGGGAATGAGCGCTGGTTCGACAGCAAGTACCAGCATTTGTTGGCCTACCCTTTCCAAGATCTATTCAATAGCCTGCTGAAGCAGAAGAGAATTGGAATTATAAATATCCTGCTGGAAACGTCCTTCACGTTTAAACTACCTCCTGCCGGTTCACGACATAGTTTAGATCCTCAACCACAGTTTGATACGCACATATACGAAAGACTTCTCGAGTCTATCTCAGATACTATATTTGTGGACAAGACAGAAGGACTCAGAATGGTAGAAATTTTATCAGAGTTACTTAGACAGTATATTGAATTAGATAATAAAATACATAAATATCGTAGTAATGAAGATGATACTTCAGTAATATGGTTACCCAGAGTTGAACAGGAGAATAGCAGATTTGGTCATCTCAACGAAAAGCTAGCTATAACACTCAGAAACATCCTGGAGATCAATAAGGATAGTTTGGAGATCTCTTTTCTAGAGTCTGTCATTTCCTCAAATAAATTCCTAGTACACAGACGAATAATCCTGTACATCATCTCCAGGGTCAAAATCGGGAATAGTGTTAACGAGGTACTAAACTTCATCTTGGAATCTCTACCGATTACAGATACAAAACACGAAATACGTTTGGTTCTGGCAGAACACTATCAAAGGTTCACTCAAACTCAAAAACAGAAAATACTTCAAGCTATTGAGGAACTAAATGACTACGATATACTGCTAGAACAGAAACTGCACCTAGTGGAGCAAGGGGTCATAGAGTCACAAGAGAAGCTCCAAGAAGTCGTGGCGAAGTATATTGAATCACAAAAACTGCATTACTTAAAGGTCATTGAAGATAACCTCACGACTCAAGAGAAACAGAAATATGGTCAACTGCTTGAGATGGAGGATACTTATGAGCCACGTATCTCACTTTCTTCAGGTATGCGTAGTGGCCCAAATTCAAGATACTCAAGAGAAGATATCGTAGCAAAGACTGTGCCTGAAGTTGTTCAGACTATTTTGATTGAGGATAGTAACTGGTACACCACCCATGTTCATAACGAGGAGATGAACGCTCCAGAAGGTTTAGCCAGACTATGGGAAGCAGACGTAATTGAAAGATGGAGTGAATACTATAATCACCTTGACCTCTTCTTACCTAACAAAGCTCTAGCGCCATCATTCATTTGCCATTTGATCGGAGGCTTTGAGAAGGTTGCCAAGGACACTAAAACAAACTTAGATGACTTTATTGACTTCCTCGCTAATCTAGTTACTATTTATCAGCAAGATGAATTGCCAGACCTGCCGGTTCAAGATGGATTTGATTATGGGAGCTGGAGAGAAATCATTATTAGTACTATTAGGTTCCTAGACGATACTCTTAAGCTTAAGACTTGCATTTCAATTGAGAAAGAAAGTTCCGTCTGGAAGTTACTGGAGTTCTGTTTGTCATATGAAGGTGAGGACGAAGTAAAGAATAGCGAAAAACTCTACCTAAATGATGATGTATATGGGTTTACCATTAATTCAATTCATGGAATATCTCTTCATGCAATTATACACTTTAATACCTGGCTCAATCAGAATAAAAAGCTAAAACAACCCGAACTGGACAACAGAGTAAAAGATATAATTACATCTCAACTTAAGTTGGACCTACTGAGTCCATTCTCTGTAGTTGGGCACTATTATCCAGTGATTAACTACTATGATAGAAAATTTGCAGTCGCAATAGTACCTGCTTTGTTCGAGAATAAAGATAAAGAGAAGTACCAATCTGCCTGGGAATCATTTCTCTTCAATAGTGTGTACAAAGATTTTATTGTATCCCTTTTCGAAGGCTATAAGAACTTCTTAAATTTTATAACTGACCATGATACGGAAAGTCGACTTGATCCTAGACAAAAAGTTGTAGAACATATTATGGTGGCATATTGTCACGATCTTGGTAAGTCATCCGAACTCTTTGACCATCTATTTTCGAAGAGTAACGAAATTAAGGAGTACGCGATTGAATTTATTGGAAGAGCATTCATCCCAGCAGATTCGGCCCCAAAAGACAATTCTATCAAAGAGAGAATTAAACAACTTTGGGTGAGAGTGTTAGAAGATGGGACAGAGCCTAAAACCTATTTGTCTGGGATAGGATGGTGGATAGTCCCGAATTACTTCGATAACAAATGGATGCTAAAGAACCTCATCAGAACACTTGAGCAGTCTAGGGGAAGGATAGACCCTGATTTCAGAGTGCTTGCTTCTCTCGCAACTTTGTCCGAAGAATTCCCAAAAGAAACGGCTACGGCTCTGGAGCTAATGGTCAAAGGAGAAGACTCTGAAAAGACCTATTATTTTAGGGATAAGGAAATATCTACGATACTAAAGAATACTGAAAAATCAAAAGATACTGACACTCTGCTAGTCGCGACAAGTATCAGAGAAGAGCTTGTTAGCTACGGATTTATCAACTATAGAAAGCACGAGGATTAGTCTTACAGCCTGAAGTCCATCGCACGCTGAACAGTAACCGAAATTGGTGTACCCGAGTAATTAAGGTCAGATACACACTGCTCCAACCCACCCTTCTTAATCTCATAAGCATTTCCAATAGTTAGGATCTCGTTTGTTTGATCCATAGAGAACTCATGTAGATGCCTAACCCCTTCCACAGAATATTCTACTCCGTCCACCATCAGGATCTCTTTCATGGGCATCTCAGAAGCTTCTGAAGCTAAGTCCTTTTGATTGTTAGTCTCTGCATAAGCTTTCCCTCCAATGAATCCTGCAATAGTAAGACCAGTAACTACAATAACTCCCCCGACAGACTTCACCATCAGTCCTAGTCTATCAAATGTCTTCATTTCTTATAAGTAATATCTAGAAACCTTTTTATTGGTGGGTATATACGTCTATTTATTGATATTCCATTTTGGAATATTCCACATTGGAATCATATCATGAGAAGAATTGTGTTACTAGATAAAGACAAAGTGAAGAAAAGCATATACTCAAAAGAGCATACAAAGATTGCAAAGAAGCTAAAGAAAGCACGTTTAGAAGCTGGGCTTACTCAAAGGCAAGCTGCAAAGAAACTAAAGGTTTCTCAATCATACATATCAAAACTTGAAGCGGGACAAAGAAGGATAGAGCTTGTTCAGGTTAAAAAGCTATCCAAAATCTATAAGCAGTCACTTGAGTACTTCATCTGATGTCAGAGTTTTCAGATGTTGAGAAAACCTTCTTAGTCCTAGTAGCAATACTTGAGGCACTCAAAGAGAACAATACTGCAACAATTTCAATAGAAGCACTTCTCCCCTATCTCACAGAGAAAGACTTGATTGACAGGATTAGTTGGTTATCGGGCTCATTTAAGCTATTCTCATTCGAGTTTATCCCAGAAGGTCAGCAACCTCAGAACGTAAATTTTACTATCGATCATGAACGGTTTACTGAATTGTTCGAAAAGATCAGTGAGGATGCTTACTCAAATAGAGGTATCATCTTTTCAGAATACTTCAAAAAAGTTATCTGGAAATCTACAGAGGATGGATTTGACCCTACCCTCAGAATCACCTTCAATGATGAAACAGGACGGATAAAACTGAATAGTCTTGAGGTAGCTAAGCTTCGATGGGATTCCGAAAACTACAGAGTTTTCAAATACCTGTATAACAACCCAAATAGAACTATTTCATACTCCGAGCTGGTAACCTCATGTGGAAAACTCAGCAAAACCTTATCCAACACTGTCTCAAGCTTTAAACTCAACGGAGATCTTCGGAAGGTATTCTTTCAAACATCAAAAGACAAAATTGAATTCTACAATCCAATCTATAAGAATCGACTCTCTAGACTAAGTCTCTCTCCAGCCACATACTCAGAGTATATAGCTGAGTAGCTCCGAGTAGTATCATGTAATAATCAGTACGTACCCCCACTTTCTCATTCATTTCCAGGTATATTCTCTTGTCACAGGAATCTTGTGAAATGAAATACCTAATGATCACTCCAGAAGCATTCAAACAATTTAAAGAGATCTATATTGAGCTCTTTGGTGAATGTCCTGATGACGCAGATCTAATGCAAATTGCTGAGAATCTATTAAATCTATACCGAATTCTGTTTAAAAAGTGATTAAAAAATTGAGCACTGGAGAATAAAGTTAGTCCACACACCGTTTTCTCAGTATGTTCGATGTAGTAAGAGTAATGGTAATAGACTGATACATTTCGCAGACTGTTTATAAGTATATTTTTTATATATTTTTAATGGCAACTAAAAAAAACACAGATAAATGCAGGTTGAATGCCTTGAGACATGGAATACTTGGACGCTTAGTGACTGACTATGATAAGGCTGCCTACAACTGCATTCTTAAGGAATTTGAAGAGGAGCTTAAACCAGAAGCCATGCTCGAGAGAATAATGGTTGAACGGATGGCCGTGCATTACTTACGGCTATTCAGAGTAGCAAAGGCCGAATTCGAGTATATAAATGAGAGGCTACACCCCAGAATTACGGCTTTAAATCCAGGTACGCAGAGTTTCGAGGGAAGAGTTTTTGAGGAGGGTTACAAAGCAGATCTTTCGTCAGAAGATGTTGAACATCTAGTTAACAAGTATATGCGGTATGAAACAGCCATAGAGAATAGATTCTATAAGGCTATTCGTGAATACAACAAATTACAAGCTACCTCGGAGTCTGAATAGAGTTCGTTTCGTAAAAATTGTTTTTGGTAGTAAACTGTATTGTTGATCTAACTAAATACTCAAGAATATAAAGGGGCTACTCTGCTAACAACGCTTTCTTGAGCACGTTAGATCAACCAGGGTAGTCCCTTTTTAATTGTCTATTACTAAGCTCCTATATGACCAACAAGAATGAGAGACCACTAAGATACGTACTATATGCAAGGAAATCAACTGATTCTGAAGATAGACAAGTGGCATCTATTGAATCCCAAATCAACGAGATGACCAAGAGGGCTAAAGACCTTAACCTCAGCATTATCAAAACGATGCAAGAGTCCTCATCCGGCTTTCATATAGGCAGAAAAGTGTTTAAGGAGATGATAGAGATGATCAATGCTAAAAAAGTAGATGGGATTATTACCTGGAAACTATCAAGGCTGTCCCGCAACCCTGACGATGCAGGAAGGATAATGGGGATGCTACAAAGAGGAGAAATCAAAAACATAAGGACATCCGATAGAAGTTGGTCACCTGAAGACAACGTTATGATGATGTACATTGAGTTCGGAATCACGAACCAATTTAGCAGAGATCTCAGTATAGATACCAAACGAGGACTAAAGCAAAAAGCAGAAAGAGGATGGAGTCCAAATGCTCGTCTACCTATTGGGTATAAACACAATGTTTATCAGTCATTAGAGGAAGACGAAATAGTACCAGATGGAGAGAACTTCAATATTGTACAAAGTTGCCTCAAATCAATAGCTACTCGAAGATTGACGCCGGTCGAAGCTTACACAGAACTCCATAGAAAGGGCTTCAGAACATCAAGAGGAAAGAAACTTGCTAAAAGTACTTACTATAGAAACATCAAAAACAAGTTTTATTATGGAGTCTTCGAGTATCCTCAAGGCAACAGTGATTGGTATGTTGGGAAACACAAACCAATGATCACAGAGGAAGAACACAATCAAATACTTGAAGTCTTAGGGGGATCTATTAAACAACGTCCCAAAAGACATGAGTTTGCATACAATGGAGGATTAATTAAATGTCCTGAATGTGGTTGTTCAATAATCGCCGATCCCAAAGTGAAGGAATGTATAAACGGAAATATTCACAACTACACCTACTATAGATGCTCTAAAAAAAGAGGTAAGTGTAGTCAAAAAGCTCTTGAAGTAAAAGAACTAGAAAAGCAACTTATGGACACCGTATCCTCCGTATCTATACCACAAGAGTTTCACCAATGGGCCATAGAACAACTAGGTAAAGATACTCAGAAGGATAATGCCAATCATACTGAAGCAATAAACAAAAATAGAGATCAATTAAGTAAATGTGAAAATCGAATTGATCGACTCGTTGATAGTTGGCTAAACCAGCATGTACCCCAAAATGTATATGAAATCAAACTTTCTCAACTAGAGAAAGAGAAGAAGAAGCTATCGGGACTAATATTGGAGCAAGTGCCCCCTGAGACCAAGCTGGACAAAATTGAAGAAGTATTTAGCTTTGCAGAAACAGTACAAGATAAATTTGAAACAGGTGATAAGAGAACAAAGAGAAACATCGTGATGTATCTTGGCTCGAACCTAACTCTTCACAATCAAATGCTATCTATGGAGATACAAAAACCACTAAAAGTCTTGAGTGAGGTGTCAGAAGAAATTAGGGAGACGGTTCACAGGTTCGAACCTGTAGAACTATCCGAAAACAAAGAGGGTTTATTAGATTACTGGAATACTTGTACTGAATGGGGTGGATGATGGGGCTTGAACCCACAACCCCCGGTACCACAAACCGGTGCTCTACCAATTGAGCTACATCCACCATTATTGAAGTATCTGCTGGGAATATCCTAACAGGCATAAGGATTTTATCATATTTTCTTCGCTTTTCTTCCACAGGAAATCATTAATAAGATATGATTGCGTGTTGACTATCGATAATCCTATGAAATACCTCATACTAAGTGATATACACCTAAACAGAAAGTTTGATCAAAACAAGCTGGATTTGCTAATGCAGATAGTTTCAAAAGCAGATGAGGTTGTGTTGGCGGGAGATTTTTGGGAAGAGCATCAATTAAGTTTTGCCAAATTAGCTGAGACTAAATGGAAACCGCTACTCGACCTATTGAGCCAGAAGAACACTGTGTTTATTCCAGGAAATCATGACCAACATGCAGCACAACAACACGTGACATTTACCAGCAATTTCACTGAGGAATATCGTATCGAGGTCGGGAACAGAACCTACGTTGTGCGACATGGCCATCATATTGCACCAACCATGGATGTAAGAAACCCTAGACTATTCTCAAACAAGTATGCAATGGGTTTTGGTACTCTATTTCAGCTTGTTGGGTTACATCTGCGAGGTCAGAATTTTTTCAGAGTATTTACAATATTGAATAACCGAATGAAAAAATGGGCTGCAGAAAATCTTTCTGATAATGAAATCCTTATAGCGGGCCATTCTCACCTGCAAGAAGATGCCTTTGATGAGAAGCTCATCAACTCTGGAGTATTCAAATTCGGATATGCCCAATACCTGTGGATCACAAATGATGGATACGAACTGGTCAACGAACGATACTAGCTGTCGTTACCTCTCATTCAGATCCCCGCTCCCCAGTATCTGCTGTGTGACATTACCTGGATCGCCATCATAGGTCACATCTCCACTTCCTAAGATTCGAACATCTAGTGATTTGGAGGCATACACTTCTGAATCTCCGGACCCTACTGTGTTCACGTCAACTGTTTCGCTTTCTAGCTGGAATGCTAGGTAGTCACCTGATCCATTAATTGTAATCGACTGTGTCTCAACTTCACCCTCAACAACGATCTCTCCTGAGCCGTTGATGACAACCTTGATGTCGTCACCTGTGAGATTCTGAATCTCAATTTTCCCCGATCCGTTCAGTACTATTTCGAATTCATTTTGCTCTAGATCCCCGATATTGATCTCCCCAGAAGAATTTAAGTTCAGCTTTGACAACTCCGGAAGGGTGATATGGACAACAGGACTAGCATTGAAATCAAACCAATTAAAGATGTCGCGTCGGTAGATACGAATGCAATTCCCATTCACCTCGGTGACTATGTCCTCCAAATCGTCGTCTTCGGCCTCAATCTGCAGACTCACCTCA
>Ga0255382_10085_pt1 | contig 12419 bp, 9 predicted proteins | sample ANMaggSeSYBR01H9_FD_182101 | JGI IMG/M metagenome (GOLD analysis project Ga0255382, IMG submission 182101) | Sediment cell enrichment communities from methane seep in Santa Monica Basin, California, United Staets - ANME aggregate JGI... | ecosystem: Environmental > Aquatic > Marine > Cold seeps >... | reverse complement strand
AATTATATAAACGTTTCGGAGCTCGTCTTCCCAGGGGTGTACTGTTATATGGTCCTCCTGGATGCGGAAAAACTTTTATTACAAGAAAATTGGCAAAAATACTAAATTTTACATTCATAGAAAAAAAACCTTCAGATCTAGCAAGCACATTTGTTCATGGCGGACAAGAGAAGATTGGAGAAATGTTTGACTCGGCTCGTGAGAAAGCGCCCACACTCTTATTTTTAGACGAATTAGATGCCTTTGTTCCTAAGCGCACAGGGAGTTCCCTCGGGTTTCACTACAAAGCAGAAGTAAATGAATTTCTCGTACAACTAAATGATTGCTGGAAACATAAAATTCTGGTTATAGGTGCTACAAACATTATAGATGAGTTAGACCCGGCTGTCCTTCGACCTGGGAGAATGGATACAAAGATATTTGTTGGCCCACCTGATCTCGAAGCAAGGGTTGAACTTCTAAAGTTATATATGAAAAATCGTGAACAAGAACCCATAGACTGGTTGCAAATGGCTGAAGAGTGCAAATATTACACTGCTGCTGAAATTGAACATATCATCGAGCAAGCAACGAAAATCGCTCTTCTAGAGCCCCATTCTATTTGTGATGAGGATATTCTAAAAGCAATTAGGGAAAATCCAGCGGCCCTCAATGAGGAACAAATTGAAAAAATGAGGCATCGTATAGGATTTGTTTAATGGACAGAAAACTATTCTATATTTGAAATTTTAAACTGAATGGCAGTCATTTTATGTTAATGATTTGAACACTTTCGAATACAATTAATTCCTGAATTGATTAAAATGAAGTTCAGGTCTTAAATGTTGATTATGAATGATAATATGACCTATGATTTAAAAGATTTCCCAAAGACCGTTGCGCAAGCTGTTAAACGGCTAAAGATGGAATTGCCACTTGAAGATAAGGGAAAAATTAAGGATATGCAGGAATATGATTTAAGTGGGCTACACATTTCCCTTGGCGTTTATATTAGAAATGAATTTGGTTTGTGGTCAGGAAATAATGAATTGATGGAATCCTGTTGTTCTGTTTCAGGGGTTGATGAACTCCATGAAGATAGTGCCTCCACAGTTATTATTACCGAACTATGGAGACAGTTGCAGAAAATGCCTGATTTGAAAATTGCGAAATAAATTCTGAGATCCCTATGAAAAGATTCCTTAAAACAATTCCCTTCCTGTTAACCTTTCTTTTAATTGTCCCGGTTCTTTTATTCGCCGGTCAACACAGAGTAATCCGGGTAGTTGATGGCGACACCATAGTAGTCAATTACAAGGGGAAATCAGAAAAAGTTCGTTTGCTTTGTGTGAACACCCCCGAATCCGTCCATCGGGACAAGAAACAGAACATCCCTATGGGTAAGGTTGCCTCTGATTACACCAAAAAGAAACTAAATGGAAAATATGTTGATCTGGAACTTGAGGGAAAACTCAGGGGTAAATACGGTCGTCTTCTGGCTTATGTCTTTGTAGATGGCCGGAATTTTAACCTGGAACTGGTCAGACAGGGGTTAAGCCCCTATTACACCAAATATGGGTTAAGCAAAAGGTATGACAAGAAATTCCGTGAAGTGGAAAGGTATGCCCGGGAGCATAGATTGAATATCTGGGGAGATCCTGAACTCACCAAGAAATATCTGAGATTAAAATCAAAATGGGGTCAACAGAGATCTTAGGCTGGTTCTCCCTCTGCTCTTGATCAGACTAAAGAGTGAAAGTATGTGGCCAGTCGGAGGTCGAAGGTTTTTCATAGACCTGAATGTAAGTGGGTCAAAAAGATAAGTCCTCAAAATCTGATAGGATTTAAGAGTAGAGAAGATGCGGTAAGAAGTGGTAGGAGGCCATGAAAGAGTTGTAAGCCGTGACAAATATTGATAATTCCATAATAAGGGTTTAAGAAAAGAAATGATTCTTGACAAAGGAAGCCAAAATCACCATTTATGATATCTGTAATATTAGCTAAATTGGGATTATCAAGATACATGTACTTCAAGCCTGATTATAAAGCGTCTTTTGGCAGTCTTTAGCCAAACAGAAATTTACGGCAGATATTGATAAATAATACCAGAAAGTAGGAAAAATATGGATAAGACCGTTATTGAAAATTATCTCAAGCAACAAAAGATGAATATTGTAGAGAACTTTGATTTCAAAAAATCAACAATCAGCTATACAAAAACTATCAAGCAAACCCGTGAAATTAAAAAAATCACGGGTGATGAAGAAATTGTACGTGCCTTTATTCTAACTAGACTTGTTAATGAGCTTAGATATAAGCCAGAACATATTGAAATAGAAAAAGAATATGATATTGGCAGACCAAAAGCAAACAAACCCAGAATTGATGTAATCGTCAGAGATGGCAAGGATAATGTCTTTCTCTATATCGAACTTAAAAGCCCTATAGACTATGAGAAAGATAAAGATGAAGTCATAGAAAAACAGCTTTTCAATCTCGCCTCACAAGAAAAAGGACAGGGTAAAGATGTAAAGTATCTTGTTCTGTATTCCTTTGATGTTATCAATGAAGAAATTAAAGACAAATGTATCATTATTGATTATGAAAAATATTCATCATTTGATTTATGGAAAGAAGAGAGAAACTTTTCCGATAAAATTCCAGCCAGATATGGCAAGGCACAAAAAGAGCCATATATCAAAGGCGGTAAAAAAGACTTGGAAACCAATTTTAGCCATGACCAATTAGAGAGCTTGAGAAAAAATCTACACAATGTTCTTTGGGGTGGAGGTGGAACAGATGATAATGAAGTCTTTGCATCCTTAACAAATCTCATCTTGGCAAAAATTCAGGATGAAAGTGAAAAGAAAAATAAAGAAAAGTACGATTTTCAGGTTTTTGCTTTCGCAAAAAAAGATGATGAAGTTTTTGAAACGAACGATGAACTCTTTGAAAGAATCAACCAACTATACCGAAGAGCGTTAAAGCAAAGGTTAAACATACTTGACGAAAATAAACTTAAAAAATCTTATGTGGTTGATGAAAACAAATTTTCATTGGCAAAACTCAAATACACTGTTCAGGAACTGGAAAAATACTCTTTTGTTGATGGCAAGAACAGCTTTGATGGTAAAGATATACTGGGAGACTTCTTTGAAGGAATTATTAGAGAAGGCTTTAAGCAGACAAAAGGACAGTTTTTTACCCATATCAATATAGTCAAGTTTCTACTGTGGGGATTACAACTTGATAAACTCGCAATTGAGCGTGTAAACAATGATTTAGAAATTCCATATCTGATAGATCCAAGTGCTGGAAGCGGTACTTTTCTTATTGAGTATATGAAATTTATTACTAAAAACCTGAAATATCGCTTCAATGATAAATTAAACGATACAAGAGATGTTGAAGACAGCTATGAGCAATGGTTTATACCTGACCATAGAGAAAACAAATGGGCTAAAGATTATATCTATGGTTCAGAGATAAATTTTAACCTTGGCACTGCCGCTAAGATTAATATGATTTTGCATGGTGATGGTTCAGCCAATATCTTTGTAAAAGATGGCTTATTGCCATTCAAATATTACGAAAAAGAAACCGCCCCCAATTTTCTAAAGCAATATGAGCCAGATAATCTTTATAATGACAAGGAAGTTAATGTAGATTCTGGCGCAAACCTGCCACCCATTCCGGAATAAACCTGCCACTGATTCCGGGCGAAACCTGCCACCAATTCCGGAGGAAAGTTTACCACTTTTTGGATAATTTCCGGAATCCTAAAACTGGTTCATAACCATCCATTTCTCGTCAAAATGAGGTAATACCTCCTCTTTACTAAGACTACTGAAGAGGAGATAGAAATGGCGCGAAAGAGGATAAATATGAAAAAGATTCGGGGTATCATACGCTTAAAAGAGACCAGTCAGCTGAGTGAAAGGCAGATCGCCAAGGCGCTTAATATTTCACGACCTGTTGTAGCCCAGTACATCAAAGATTTCAGATCAAGTGGACTTACTTATGAGCAGACCAAGAAAATGCCTGATAGTCAGCTCTTGTCCCTGTTTGAAAAGAAGAGGAGCGGAAATGCAAAATATGAAAAGCTTATAGAAAAATTTCCTGGTTACATACAAGAACTCAAGAAGACCGGTGTAACCCTGATGATTTTGTACAGCGAGTATCAGAAAGAGCATCCTGAAGGATACAGCTATTCGCAATTCTGTTATCATTTTCAGGTATGGAGAAATGCATCTAAATTGACCATGCATATTGACCATAAAGCCGGGGATAAGATGTTCGTGGACTACGCGGGTGATAAGCTTGAAATCGTTGATCCTAAAACCGGGGAGATCCATTCAGTAGAAGTATTTGTGGCTATACTCGGAGCCAGCCAATTGACCTATGTGGAGGCATCATTCAGCCAGAAATCAGAAGATTGGATCAGGTCCAATGAACGTGCTTTTCTATACTTTAAAGGGGTCACTAATGCCGTCGTGCCGGATAATTTAAAATCCGGTGTAACCAATAGTAATAAATATGAGCCAAGGATCAACTTCATGTTTGATGACTTTGCTGATCATTATGGAACAGTTATCTTACCGGCTCGTGTCCGCCGACCGCAGGATAAGGCACTTGTAGAAAATGCCGTAAAGATTGTTTACCAAAGGATCTATGCTCCGCTTAGAAACAGGTCCTTCTTCTCATTAGAGGAACTCAACGAGGCCATATGGGTTCTCCTGGAGCAGCATAACAACACGCAGTTTCAGCGGTTAAAGATATCCAGAAGAGGTCTTTTTGAAAAGATTGAAAAACAGGCTCTTAAAGCTCTCCCAAAACAAAGATATGCCATAAAGCAATGTCGGGAGCTTACCGTGCAGTTCAACTACCACGTTGAGCTACGGGAGGATAGGCATTATTACAGTGTACCATGGCAGTTCAAGGGAAAGCGTGTACGGGTCATCTATGATGACAGGATTGTAGCAATCTATTATGACAACATAAGAATAGCACAACATAAGAGAGATCGTGCCCCAAACAAATATACAACTCTGCACACCCACATGCCGGCCGACCATAGAATTTATGCTGAATGGAGCCCGGAGCGTTTTATCCGGTGGGCGCGATCTATAGGATATAATGTCGCAGAGATGATCAAGGTAGTTCTCAAAAGCCGGAAACATCCGGAACAGGCATTCAAAACATGTATGGGCATCCTTAATCTTGTAAAAGAGCATGGACCGGACAGACTGGAAAAGGCTTGCGGGAAAGCCCTCAACTTTGGATTTTATTCTTACAGGCGCATAAAAAATATTCTTGACAGAGGTCTTGAAGAAGATCTTTTTTCAGAACAAAAAGAGCATTCCATCCCATTACATGAAAATGTTCGAGGAAGTAAATACTATCAGTAAAAAGGAGACACCTATGAATAACAATCAGGCCACGCTTCAGAAACTTCAACAGATGAAGCTTTATGGGATGGCAAGGGCATTCACCAGCACTATGGAGGTAGGATCTAAAAATCAGTTTACATCCGATGAACTGCTCTCTCATCTGGTTGATGCCGAGTGGGATGACCGTCACAATCGCAAACTCACACGTCTATTAAAAGGAGCCCGTTTTCGTTACAAGGCATCTTTCGAGGAGATCAACTTTACACTGAAAAGGGATCTTGATAAAAATCAGTTGCTTCGCCTTTCCAACTGTCAGTGGATAGAATCTCATAAGGACTGCATTTTGACGGGGCCAACAGGAGCAGGGAAAAGTTTCATTGCCTCTGCATTAGGGCATCAAGCCTGTATGTATGGGTTCAAGGTTCTTTACTATCCCTGCTCAAAACTTTTTGCCCACTTGAAGTTATCCAGGGCTGACGGAAGCTATCTCAAAGAGCTTACTAAGATTCTAAAGATGGACGTCATTATCCTGGATGATTTTGGCCTTGAGCCTCTTGATGCTCCGAGTCGTCTTACGTTGTTGGAAATACTTGAGGATCGACATGGTAGGAAATCATCAGTTTTTGTATCTCAATTGCCGGTAGCCAATTGGCATGAAATTATCGGAGATCCGACTATTGCGGATGCCATCTGTGACCGGATAATTCATAACGCTCACAGAATCGAATTGAAAGGAGATTCAGTAAGAAAAATGTACTCAAATAATTGACGCAAACCTGCCACTTTGGTATTGTTGTAAATACGAGAATTGGATGGGGTAGTAAGTGGTAAAGTTATTCCCGGAACAGGTGGCAGTTTTCACCGGAATCTGCAGTTAATAAACAATTTGATGTAATAATCACTAATCCGCCTTTTAGCGTGGATTTGGACAACGAAACCAAGAAGAATGTAAAAAGAGAATTTGTTTTTGGAGACAAAAAAAACTCAGAAAATCTCTTTATTGAAAGATGGTATCAATTATTAAAACCAAATGGACGCTTTGGTGTGGTCTTACCGGAAAGCGTATTTGATACCACGGAAAATAAATATATACGTTTATTTATCTATAAATATTTCAAAGTCAAAGCAGTTGTTTCTTTGCCTCAAGCGACTTTTGAGCCATACACCTCAACAAAAACCAGCTTGCTTTTTGCGCAAAAGAAAACAGCGGACGAAATTGAACAATGGAACGAGTTATGGGGCAAGCACTCCAATGAGTGGAGTTTATTGAAAACACGTTGTGAGAAAGAAGTTGAGCATTTTATCCATGGAAAAGAAATTTCTAAAAAATGGGCAATTTCTAAAGAGAACGAAGATAAACGAAAGGACAATGTATTACGGCTTTTAAAAGACCACCTTGAAGAAGATGATACAGGCCTATCTCTTAAAGAATTAGTTGAAAATTATCAGAGTGAAATAATCGAGCTTTGTAGGTTTGATAAAGACACTAAAGAGAGCTTTGGATATATCAACACTTGGTGGGTTTTTGGAGAAGTTGCCAAAAAACTCAGTTACAAAATCTTTATGGCAGAAGTGGAACATGTGGGATACAAACGCACCAAACGAGGTGAAAGGCCCATGCCAAATGACCTTTATCGTGTAAATGAACAAGGAGAAGTCTTGGTAGATGATGGAGTAAAAGAAGCTGCTTTAGATTACATGAGGGAAGTGGAATGGGTCTAAAAACTTTTACAATTGATGTTGAAGAATTAAGTAAAAATGAAACCATTCGTTTGTGGTTACCTTTTGTTTTACCTAAAATTAGATACAAATACGATAGTTTAAATAATTATTTTGATTTGTGTGAATCAGGGAAAAGACCGAAAGGCGGCATTAGACAGGAGGATGAAGGCGAAGCAATAAGCCTTGGTGGTGAACAGATAAATGTAGATGGAACTGTAGATTTATCAAAAATCCCTTATGTTTCTTATGATTTTTATGACATTGTGCGTAAAGGCAAAGTTAAAGACCGAGATATTTTGATTTGCAAAGATGGGGCTTTAACAGGAAAAACTTGTTTTGTAGATTTTTCTATTTTTCCTTCTAAAAAGGTAATGGTAAATGAACATATCTATATTTTGAGAGGAAATGATAAAGTCAATCAAAAATTTCTATTTTACTATACAAGAAATGACATTTTTCAATCTCAGGTTAGAGATTTAGCTTATAGAAAGAAAGCACAACCAGGTTTAAATTATGACCACTTAAAAAAAATAAAAATTCCTTTAATTCCAAAACTACAACAGAATAAAATTGTTGCTCAAATCGAACCCATCGAGCAAAAAATTAGGCGGTTCAAAACTAAAATCAAAGACCCTAAAGAGGTTATCAACAAAATCTTTGTAAGAGAGTTTGGATTCGATTTAGAACAGTTTGAAGCATTAAAAACTGTGAAAATATCTAATCTTGATTTTTCAGCTTTTGCCAACAACAAAGACCTACGAAACAGTGTTAAATTTCATCGTCAAGCGGGGCAGTTTGCGCTGGATGAACTCAAAAAGAAAAATAGTAAAAAAATCAAAGTTTTTATTTCTGAGCCAATCGTATTAGGTAAAGGCATATCACCGAAACAGTATGATGATGAGAATGGTAAATATTGTTATCTTTCAATGGCAACTATAAAAAACTGGAAGTTTGAAAAAGAAAATGCTCGTTTAGTCTCAGATGAGTTCGCAGATGATAACCAAAACAAAACAATACAGATTAATGATATTATTTTGGCTCGTTCAGGAGAAGGAACTATCGGAAAGGTTGCAATCATAGATGATGAATTAAATGCTATATTTGCTGATTTTACTATGCGAATTAGGTTGCAAGACTACAACCATTTGTTTGCGTATTATTATTTTAGAACCGAGTATTTTCAATATCTCGTTGAGATAAACAAAAAAGGACTCGGCAATAACACAAATATTTTCCCAAACCAAATACAAGAATTTCCGCTTCTTGATATATCACTGGAAGAACAAAAAAGAATTGTTGATGAAATAAAAACAGAACTAAACTCCCAAGAAGAAATTATATCAGACATTAAAACCGAAATAAAAGAAATAGATGAAATCATCGAGAGCGCAATCAAAAACAGCTAACAGAGCGCTCCACCAGACGACAATTCTGCTATTCTCCATTGTCGCCTGTGAGCTTGTTCGTTGATATCTATCTATTCCTGATCAACCCTCAGTCCTAAATTGGGTGCTTTTTCCAACAAAGCTGGAATTATAAAAAACCATGAAAATTTATGATATTCTCAATACCAGTTTTCAGGGCTATTGTGCTGATACTGATATGTATCTTGCATTTTGAAATTAGTTTGGAGGTTGTGATATCGAACTATTTAAATCGAGCTGTCAAGTGATTTTTTGACTCGCCTCTGGATTCTGTCAATTCAAATAATCAAATCCACTTGAGTCTAATTCTTCGATTCTATCTCTCCGCGCGATACATCACTTATGCTGAAACTTCCGACCCGTCTCAAACAATTCTTTGGTGTTACGTGTGAAAAACCCGGCCAAGCAGCTAGTAAAATCGGCCAGGTCATAATCCATAGCTAATTGCTTCCTGATCGTACTATGAAAAAGCTCCATAGCCTCTGGATTTAGGCCCACCAGTTTCATTCCTTTTATTATCTCTCCATCGAGCAGAAAGAATTGAAGGGTATTTTTAACCCCGCCTTTGCTGATATCCAAGAAATCATCAATGAGATCCTTTTTCACAACCCTCGCATTAAAAGTGGCATCAATCTGGCCATGTGGATTGGGAAAATCAAAGATCCATATTGCAATAGGAACAGTAGTGGGACTCTCCAAATAACTGTACTTTTTAAATCCCTTATGGAAGGCCTCCAATTCACCTTTCCTTAATTCAGGATACTGAATAACGACCACAAAACCCATCTCCCATAACTCCATTATGGCTCCCTCACGGTGGGGTACCGGTCCGGGAAATGATTCTCCAATTGTAAATGATGTATAGGGTTTCTCTTCCATTTTACCTTGGCTCCTTTTATATCTTTAAACTGAAGAGTGGGCAAGATTTAACACTGAGATATTAAATCAAATGACCAAGAGTAGGATTCGAACCTACACGGCTCATCACCGACTTCGTGTGCCTTCCGGGTTGCCCCTTCGACAACGAACCCGCGGCCAAGCCCTCACAAATGCGTCTACCAATTCCGCCACCCTGGTCATCTTATCGATATATCTACCCTCAAAACATTGCCAACTGTAAAGTGATAGGCCCATCACTCTCTTTGATCATTTGATCCAGTTCAGATTCTTTCACCTCGATTCTGGTCACCTTTTTTCTCCTGCCCACATATTCGATGAATGAGACTTTAACAACCTTATCGCCTATCTGTTCAGCCTCCACACTCATTTTCTCCACATTAACAGGCAGTTCCCCTTCTTTTAACTCAACAGGTTTGGTATCATAGACATTACAATTTACCTGAACTTCTTTTTTACGATAAGCAGCCCACATATCTTTGAGACTTCCACTGAAAGAGATTTGTTCCAAAAGGGCACGAGCCAGTTCTCTCGTCATTGAATCACTGCTTTCAGATAATGCTGATAATCCCTTATCTGTCAACTCACCTTCCAGCGCCAGGCTTATCTCCAATTTGGTGGCAATCAGCTTCATGGCTCGGGTCTGCATCGTTTCTGAATAGGTGAGATAATAGACCTTGACCGGGTCTTTTTGGGTAATTCTCCATGACCTTCTTGATGCCTGTCTTAAGGTGTATGTACTGTACCCACACTGGTAAAAGACAATCGCGGGGAAAGATAATAGATCAAGTCCTGTTTCCACCAGCCTGGGATTACAGATCATGACATCCAGTCCATTACTCACCCATTTATCAATCTTTTCTGACCTTCTTTCCGTATCTCCAGATCTTAACACTTTGACTCTATATCCTTTACCAGCAATCATCTTAACCAGCCTTGGACTAATATCCGTGGTGTTGGAATTTTGAATGTAGACCAGCACCTTTCTCCCATTTGAAATCTCAGTATCTATGATTTGAAGTAATTCTCTTTCTTTCGGCATTTCATCAGATATTGAAGGACCGAAAGCGACAAGGGCATGTGTACGTGGATGATAAACCGTCACCCCCTGATATATCCTGTCAGGGTAACTTAAAAGAGCATTCAAATATGATCCCAAAAGGGAGTTATCACCCACGGCAAGGGCCTCTCTGAGCGCCTGTTTCATATCATCTTCAAAACTCTTATACGCCTCCCCTTGTTGATTGTTCATCTTCAGCTCGATTACCTCTTCCTCATATTCCGGCAGGTTCTCTGACATATCAGATAATCTTAAGAAGACTGAGTTGGATAGGAGCATCTTTCCCATAAGGAGAGGACTTACACCTGGTTTCGCCTTAACAATTGTCCTTTTCTTTGACTTGACCGTTAGACCGTCCTCTTCTGAAATAATCGTTACCCTTTCAAGCACGCCGTATTTATTCATAAAACCAGTGGGATTGTTCCATTGATTGTCATCTCCAAGCATGACTTCAGGATGGGTTCGGTAGATCAAATAAAACAGATCCATTGCGTATCCCCCCATCAGTGTTCCGGTTAATCCAAGCGTGTATTTACAGACACTGGATAATATGCCAAAAGCGAAACCTTGTCCTGACAGGTTCCTGTATTGATGGATTTCATCAGCTATTAAAACGTCAAAGAAATTCCTCAATTTATTCTTTATGAACATGGCTGGCATATATTTCCGGTATTTGTGGTTATCTGTATCTGGCTGCCATAATTGTTCTCCGCATTTACGCTGTATACTTTTATGAGTATTAGTTTCCGGGTCCCACACCCATTTGGTGATCATATTCAGGCACTCATACTTTTTCTTGTATTTCCCCTGGGTGTTCTTTTCAAATACAGGCAGTGGTACACCATCTTTATCAAGAAGCAGTCCTCCACACTTAGGGCAGTAATTTTCAGATCTTCTTTTAGTAACAGCCGGCCTCCATTGAAATGATGTCTTGGCCCTTTCCCTCCCAATCACATAAAACTCAGGTAGTGTACCGGGCTTGGGAGATCTCAACCCTTCCAGTATGGATAAACAGTGCTTCCCGTTGAGGTTAAATATCTTTGAGATCGAGAAAGTCTCTCTTATCTCCTTGATCCATTTTCTGACCAGATGAGGGGGACACATTATCAACACCCTTGGTCTCTTCTTTAACAGCAGGGCTGAAGCAATACCCATCAAGGTTTTTCCACTCCCCATTTCAGCAGTGATATAGACTGACCTGTTTCCGCTCTTAAATGACTTAACCACTCCCTTAATAACCTCTTTCTGAACAGGAAATGGCCTCTTATTTAGATTGTCCAGGATTCCATCCATATCTCCTGCCTCATCATTTAATGGGTCATGGATCACCTCTAATTCATCATTAACTCTCTTAGCGAGTGAAGGACCGTAACAATCAAGGAAGTCCTTCAAAGAGTGTGCATCTTCCATCTGTTTCTCCTTTCTTAAAGCATTTTATGACCTCCTGGTTTTTATCAGCAATCGCCCTGGTGATAATCTCCTTTAGTTCACCCTCATATATCTCCACCAGATATCCCTGATAATTTCCAATAAGGGTATTTAAAGACGTAAGCCAGTCTTTTTCTGAGGATGTTTTCCATAGCCAATGTGACCAAACCGGATGTAAAGGAACTTCAGTTTTATTCTCAAGATGTTTGAAAAATAGATCCTTAACCAATGAACTGTCCTCAGATAGAACAAGGAAAGTGCCCTTTGGTTCCTTATTACCAGGTAAGGCAATATTTAAAAGAACCACTCCCTGATACAGCCCGGAAGGCAACCTCTGATAATGGACTGTACAATTCAATGCTGATCTGGAGGGGTAGACGTATTCATCATCTATCATTATGGTCACTGATCCGTTCTCCAGAACATTGGCGATTATTCCCTTAACGGCGGTCTGATAACCGGCCACTGACAGGAAATAGATTTTTCCTTCTTCATTTATAATAAGGTCTGAACAATAGG
>Ga0255382_10074_pt2 | contig 12422 bp, 9 predicted proteins | sample ANMaggSeSYBR01H9_FD_182101 | JGI IMG/M metagenome (GOLD analysis project Ga0255382, IMG submission 182101) | Sediment cell enrichment communities from methane seep in Santa Monica Basin, California, United Staets - ANME aggregate JGI... | ecosystem: Environmental > Aquatic > Marine > Cold seeps >... | reverse complement strand
AACTAATTTCAACGGATGGCGAAATATTTCCTGATGAGTTGTGGGGTTGGTGCGCCGATTCGTGGGTTGATCTTTTTCATCAAGACTCAATAAATCACTTGAAACAACATCAACATCAGGATTTTCTCTGAAAAAAGAAATTTGTTTTTCGAAACGTCTTGGATCACAAAGATCATCTGCATCAAAACGTGCTATAAATTCCCCCTGTGCCATTTTTGTAATCTGATTATACCTAACCGCCATCCCTCGATTTATTCCATCTCCTACAACTTTTACACGAGGATCTTTAATTTTTCGCGCAATATCAGCCCCTCCATCGGTGGAACCGTCATCCGCAAGAATTAACTCCCAATCAGAAAAAGTTTGAGAATAAATACAACGGGCCAAATTAATAATATTATCCTTGGTGTTGTAAAAACTTATACCAATTGTAAGCTCTGGTTTCTTCATTTTCCCCTTTTTAGCTAATATGATTCAATACCATCCTCGCGTCCAAAATGTTCTTCAAAATAAACTTCCAATACCGTTTCTGCAGCACTCACTACATAAATTGACCATATAAGAAATATCCAGAAATTTTGTATTATATAATGATCCAAAGCCATAAGGGGAAATGTTGCGATAACCCCCAACAAGGTCATTCTTGCCTGTATCATTTCCGGAGTCATTATTTTTCGATACCTTCCGGAAAAACATCGCCGGAATATCCAAACCAACGGCGTTGTAACTAATAGAAAACCCACAATTCCTGTTTCAACCAGTGTTTTAATATAAGTACTATGGCTTCTTTCCAGAGTAAAACCATACTTTGTCGTTCTACAATATTCTCCTCTATCTTTAGCGAACCTGGAGAACCCTCTTCTCTTAATATCTCCACTTGTACGATAGAAATCTCCATGTCCCAAACCGATCAAATACGCGGAAGAATTAGAAGAAAATGCTCTTAAACCCGTTTTATAGCTTTCAACTCTGTCAATATCCTGTAAGTATTTAAAACGTTCTGGAATTCCCCATATCATTATGGCGAACATCGTTATGCTGATAATCGCAATAAGAACCCAAAGGATTCTCTTGAGTTGACTTATTGCCAATAGTGCCAATAAAAATAAACCCCCAAGCAGCCCGGCACGGCTTCCGCTAAGTAGCACGACCAATAGAAAATAAGCTGCTAAAAGAAACCATAATAACTTCCTTTTTCCTGTACCTATACCCATTCCAAAACAATACGCAGCAACAGGAAGAACCAAAAAGCCCATAGCAGCCGAACCAACCAGTGGCCCATGTACTCGCGCCCAACCAAGCCCTGCCGTTACGGTTTCATAATATTTGCTACTGACTCTCAACGATGGGAAAATAAATGAGAGCCCGATATATACGAATAAAATAAATGCAAGGAAAACCGTAAGATTATTCATAAACCGTTTGCGGTTTGCTTTGGTAAGGCCAGAGACAAGCAATACTGAACTTAAAAGGGCACATAACATATATACCGCATACATAAACATTTGCCGCTTATATTCACTACCTGACCAAGCAAGAGAAAGTATCTCGAGAAAACCCAAAGCAAGCAGGGGATAAAAGAAATACTTCCTTGTTGACTTTGAATAATCATTAGAACGCCTATAAATAATTCTATAGACCAAAACAACAAACGTCATTAATATCAAAAGAATCTGACTATGATGGAGTTGTACTCCCAACACCCATTGCCACCTATCATAAACTCCCGGCACGATAGCCTTTAACCCAAGAAATAAAGCTAAAATTATAAAGCCCCCCCCCCTGATATTATAATCGCTGTCTTGAGAATAATACAATAGCTCTCCACTGTCGCAATCTAACCGGCTATCCATATCTTTTTCCAAAATGTTCATTTTTACTCCCTTACAGGCTCAGCTATTTATACGGTTTTTTTCATATTAAACAATTGTAGTTGAATCCACCAACTACTGTTAAGCACGATAAATATTTAATAATGTTTGAACAGATATCTCCACGGTAAAGGGAGAGGAACGTACGCGATCGAGATGGCTTTCATTATTTGGCGTATCAATCGCTTTTTTGAGTTCTTCTGCCCACGCACTATCTTTTGCATCTAAAGGCATTGTGTTCCCTATATTACAGATATTAATGATCTCTTGAATTGGCGTAAGATTAGTAACAACAATTGGCAAACCAGCAGCCATTGCTTCAACTACGACTACACCAAATCCTTCCCAGGCTGTCGGGAGTAGAAAAGCGTCAGCCGCTTTCATAATACGAGGCACATCACTACGCACACCAGCAAATCTAAAATACCTCTCAAGCCTTTTTCTTCTTACAACTTCTTCAATTTCTTTTTTTAAACTTCCATCGCCAATACATATAAAACAAGTTTTGTCGTCAATCTCGGTAATATACGAATTTGCTATCTGTACAAGTTTCACGTGGTTTTTCTGAGGCTCAAATCTTCCAACATTAATGACTGTTTTATAATTCTCAGGCACATCAAACTCTTTCTTTAACCAGGCAGTATCACGCAGGCATTCAAAGGGTACCAGGTCCAAACCATTGTACCTGACACTATTTTTTGAATTATGATGCCATTCCTTACCAAGCCACGTTTCCAGGACAGCCTCGGAAACACCAACAATATGCGTTGCGTTAATTCTGATACTGGCAACCAAAAGATGCCTGCGAATCCTGCGCATTAAACTGTCTTTTTTGCTATCTCTGATATTGTGAAGATGTGCGACTCTTTTGGGAACTCCTGCTAATCTGGCGATTGTTAGGCAAATACCGGAAAATAATAATACATTGCTATCTACTATATCATACTTCTCTTTTTTAAGAAGTCGGTAAAGTCTCCATGCAAAAGACAGAACATTCCTGCCCAGATTACATCGCTTAATCCCACATCCCAACGACACAACTTCCGGTTCAAAGAAACCAGGCTTTTCATTAAAGACACATAGATCAGATTTTATCTCAGTCTGTTGCAACTCCCGTAAAAGAACTATCAACATCTTTTCGATGCCGCCTGCATCCATCCCCCCTGCAATATGCAATACTCTTTGAGGTTTCATATTTTCATCCACCTATCACCTTATATTATCATTTCTTCAGTGAGTGCAGTAGAATACTCCGAATGTCTTTTTTCCGCTCTGCCTGACATCATCAATATATTCTATATTCTTGTAAGTTGTATTCGAACTGATAAAACTTGCGCACATATCTTTTCTATCACTATATCTTGTTCCGAAATATTTCGATGCATTCACTAAAGGAAAATCGACAAAAAGAACATCAGCCACTTCTGAGATACGTTTTAATAAATCTTCAGCCTCATCTATTCCGTTTTTTTCAATAACTGTGTGGAGTGTCGAAAATAATAAGGCCGCTTCATAACAATCTGATGACTCTTCCGGTACAATATCGTTAATATTACCCCTTTTATGAACCGATAATGGTATCTCATATAATTCACATATGTTTCTAATCACATCATAATAGCATGGGGCCAAACCAACTGATTTGACTTCTGCGCCTCTTTTGGCAATCGCTAATGAAAAATATGCTGTATCATAACTCATATCCAACACCCGTTTACCAATAAAACTTTTGTTTTTTTTTAGTATCATTCCAAGCCTTTTATAAAAGGGTAATGAATCGTCATACATATCCCACTCAAGAAACTCATAATAGGGGATAGGTCCGCATTTATGCTTATATCCTGACCGATTTAACATTTTCTTTATATCATCAACCTTTTTGCTCTTTTTCAACAGAGACACACCGATCTTATTATATACATTTGAGTTTTTTTTATATAAGTATTTTGGCCATGTTCGCCCCAAAGCCGCATGATATAAAGTTCGTATTTCATCTGCAAAACAGAACTCAACTGAAAACTTTTTCGTGCCCAATGCCAGCAATGCCGCCACGCGATGCTTCCCATTTACGACCATAACTTCCCCGCTCGAGCATTCCACAACCAAAATTGCACCATACTTGTCTGACCGAAAGCCTTCATTTTTTATCTTGTCAATAATTTTGATATACTGTTGAACCCTTAATTCAGCGGCAAACCGCCCACTGCATGGAAAATTAAGACGACCCCGTAATGAAAGCTTGTAGTATTCCGTTTCTCTGTAGTCAAACTTGTCTTCTGATAAATATCTAACAGCAAATTCTACATGGGGAGAATCATTAACCAATGTTCCGGCAAATGAAAACTTGTCTGGAATAAAGTCGCAGGGGAATATCAGGTTCCTGTCGGCAGGAATTAACTCAGTTAATGGTATTGCCAGACTAGATTCCATTGGAAAACCTAATTTATTTGGCTCAGGTCGATACTTGCCTATTATACCATATATAAAACTCTTGGCTTGCCGGACAATCGGCCGAGCCATTTCGCCGTCCCCACGAATCTTTTTTCTAATTGACCACCAGATTTGTGAAAAAGTATGATTACCACCCCTGTTGTACATTATCACATATCACCTTCTTGGTTCTGCAAAATCTATTAACAAATATCATAGCGGTGCATGAAACACTGATGGTTACAACAAACGTAGCAAAAGCATACACCCAAATAAATCCTCGAATTCCAAATTTTGGTATCAGGAAATATGAACCGCCCAAAACGATTATGCCCCACAGAAAATTGGATGCGGAATGATACCACATTCGCTCCATACAAGCCAATACCTGAGTAAAAACCTCCCTGATAGCCTGGATAACACCAATTGCAATTACTACAATAAAAATATCCCTGTCTTGCGCAAAATCAGGGCCGTATAAACGTAATATCCATGGACTAAGTATCATAAGCGGCAAAGCTACTGCCAGTGCGACACCTCCATTAACCGCGATATTGGCCCAGAGAGCTTTCCTGAAACGTTTATAATCTTTATCACCCCGCAACTTCGAGAGCATAGGAAGTGTAATCCGTTTTGCCGCCCGCGGCACAAAAAGAACAAGCTCACGCCAGTACACGGCTGCGCTATAGCCAGCTAATCCACTAAAACCTTTTCGAGTATTTGCAACCATTGCCTGACTCAACATATTAGCGGGGTGCAATATAAAACTGGTCAAAAAACCTGGAGCTGCATAGTTCCAAATGATTCTCAATTCTTTACGCATGCCTGTCCCGCTGACCCGAATATCATATTTACGGCATCGTTTAAATATGGCAACCAAATACAAACATGCGGCGGTACCATAAGAAATGGTCATACCTGTTATAGTGCCAACCAAGCCAAGCCAGTATGTCAGCAACACAATTGCAACAAACAGTACTACGCCTTGAATTGCGCTAATCTGCGCGATTTCTCGAAAACTCTCAAAACCAGCCATTACCCCTTGCAGGATAAGATTTCCCATTAGGCAAAACAACATGGCGCTGGTAACCATCAATGGAATAAATAACTCAGGAGTATGGTAAAGATGATCCGCCATTAATTTAGCCAGGCACAAGCATGCTATCGAAGTTATTAAAACTCCCCCAAAACTTATAAGCAATATCAGAGATAACACCCTACCTGCACGCAATGGATCGTTTTTCTTCAATTCAGCAATATACTTGGCGGCGGCCGTAGCCATTCCCAAACCGCCTATAGACCCGAACATCGACGCAATACCTAAAATGACTCCCCATTGACCGTAAACGTGCCTACCAAGAATACGGGCCACTATAATGCCAGCCAAAAGCGACAAACCTCGCTGTATTATCGCCCCAGTCACCGACCAGGAAACGCCCATCACCAAAGATTTGCGAAGACTGCCATGCGGTAAATAGCGAGAACAGCGATGTTTAAACCAAGATAATAGTTTAATTTCGCGTGCCATTCATTACTATACTCAACGTTAAAATTTAATATCGTTCCAGACATTCGGATCAGACACATAGGTACCGCCAACACTATCTGAAAGTCCATAGCGCACCATTACATCAACATTATGGAGCGTCGCACCGTTCCAATCGTACAAATCCTCAAGGCGATTAGGATTCTGAACATACAGGTCGCCGCGAATTTCATACAAACCCTCTTTATCTCTTTGGATTTCGCCGCTCGCTTTGATAGCAGGCCGATTCTCGTTATCAAATACCTGGCAATTAATAAATTCTACTCCACCTGGAAATTTCACGATATCGCTTAAATCAAGATACTTTCTTGCCTGTATTATAATTGGCGACTCTCGTGTTATGTTCTTCCACACACAGTTTTCAAAGCTAACCGAACAGGAGTTTTTTGATTTTTCTATCCTGATACCATATCCCATGTCTTCGATAGTAATGTTTTTGAATTTCAATAAACCGCCAGGGCGTTTATCATCTCCCGTATCCCTTACCTTAATACCAGCATAAGCTGTGGCTATCTTGCCTAGCGAATCTGTTACACATATATTATCAAAAACCATATCCACATCGACGGATTCAGATTCAAGGTTGTGAAGACTTACAAACAAACCCAGCGATCTATTATTTGAGATTGTTGATTTGCGCACGACAATGTTTTTCAATCTCTCAACTTTCCAGTCAGGTTCAAAAGCAATACCTGCTTGCGGCCACGTCCCAATAGTGTTCACGAGAACACAGTATTCAATAATCAAGCCATCTGCACTTATTACACCAATTCCGCAACGAAGATTGTTGTCGCAAAATACATCCTTGATTAGAATATTCTCACAGTAATTTTTTACCCCTGGATACTGATAATAGCGGCCAATGAATATTCCATCACCACCGCTGTCTTTTAAGGTGAGCCCCTTAATCGTTATGTTGCTGCAACTCCTAAGATTAATAACATGACGAAATTCACTTGTGTTATTTTCGGCCATGTATTCCTTCTTTTGCATGCGAAACGTGGCGCGGTACCCCCTTAAAGTAATATTCTTTTTGCAAATCGCTGAGAACAGCGCATCACCCCTTTTATGCTCGTTTTCTTCTGTATTCCAATCGGAATGATAAATTACGAAGGAATTTGGCTTGACCTTATTGCTTATCGCCTCGACTATGACCCCCGGATAGAAAACAATCTCCTGATTGCTAACCAGTTTAATTGGTCGAACAATCCAGGGCTTGTCCATATAAGGAACAATTACCTTGCTTGCGCCGGAATCGATAGCTCCCTGCAAAGCATCCGTTGAATCGCTCTTGTCAAATCCCCACCAGGCGGCATTAGCGACTGTGCGTTTTCCGCTTAAGACCTCCTCTACCGCCGTAGGATTTTTGACATAGTACATTGTTTCCGGTTCAGCAACTGCTCTTTGAGAAACTAAGAGCAACGAACATAAAATAATGACTTTAGTTAATACAAAGTTCATAACACAATAAGGGTACAATCTCTGCTTCTTTTTGGGGAAATCTTGACACATGTTTTACTCCTTTTACATACTCATTAAATCAGCAATTAAATCCGAATTATTTAACGAATTAATCTGTCCAATTATTATGTAATATGTTTAATGGTGTGACTACAACAATATCTCCATTATCTCTATGGGTAGCTACATCGTCCACTACCGCTACAAATTCTGCCCAGGTAAGATGTTCACCGCCACCCACGTTGTTAAAATAGTGTGTAGCTATTGACCCGTTTGCAATTGCATTATCTATCGCATCGGTATAAGCAGACTGCGAATCTTGGTAGCCGGATATGAATTGTCGAGATGGAATATACAAGGGACGAGTAGGTTTTATTGTTGATGCTACATCAGTATTCCCTGCCCGATATACCATATCCGTCAAGTCGCCAAGAACAGCATAGCCATCTGCAATCCACCCCTTGTAATGCTGAAAATGAATCCTCGCCCCGGCACCGAGTCCATTCTCAATCAGCCATTCCTGATTACGCATCAAATCTTCACGAACAGCGGCAATTGTATCAGTGGCTATATGAGTTCTTGCCCATCCATTTGATGCTATAAGATGACCGGCACTTTGCAACGCTCTGGCCTCTGCTGCTGTCATTCGCCATTCACCAATACCCGGTGGGTGTTTATGACCTGCTAAACTGCCACATATCATAAAAGTTCCTGGAATCCCCTTCGATGCCAGATAAGCGGCTGCTGGAATTTGACTGACATTGCCGCCGGTAAAAATAAATTGAACGAGTCCTTTGCTCAGCTTGGGTGTAAAAACAATTGAATCAAACACGACTTCTGGTGAGACTTCTTCATTATCAACTGTATCAATTCTAAACTTTATGACCGTAACAGCAGCAGTATCAAGGTCAGTGCCCGATTTTGAAGTATACTCTGAGAGAGTGCCTGTCCATGTATGCCAGCCGGGAACGGCACAAGCAGCGGTGCCCAGGAAAATATCCCAACGTCGGTGATAACTATTGGTGTCGATAAGATATAATCGAATAGATTCAATTTTCTCATACGAAGTGGCCCCCGAACCTACTGGTACATAGTATCTAATACTGATATTGCTCCCTGATATATCCATTGGAGCACCTAACGTCTTTGTTATCTGACCATAACTATACGTATCCACAGCCATTCTTATTGAGCCGGGATTGCTTGGGTCAGAAGTACAACTATAATAATTGCTGTCTAGCGTAGTTACAGCATGATTAGTTACCCAAGCAAATAAGTCATCCATTGTATCTATATAATCGGGAGTGCCATGAGTTTTCAGAAGACCCATTCCCGACATCTCGTGTAGTATATAAGAACCTTTTATGAAACGGTCAGCAGTAATTGTACAACCATTCGCATTGTTAGCTGTTGTATCAAGCCAGTGCTCAGCCATTATTGCAAAATCCATCAGGTCAACTTTGCAATCATAATTCAAGTCTGATACCAAGTTAGGACAATCAATAGCCGTAGTCATCGATGTGATTGAGAATACAAAGATCATGGTAGGAAAGAGATATGTTCGTAATATGATTTCTTCTGTTTTCATTATATCCTCTTTCATTCTATCGTCAAATTGTTAATCCCTATACACAAAAAAAGGCACAGAAGACGGCTGCCCGCCTTCCGTGCAATTTGCATAATTTCTTAAAGCACTACCATCGCCGTATTTGACGGTTCTCCATCTCCGGCTTTGTTGACGGCGATAATGCGGTATTCCAGTTCTTTGCCCTTGGGCTGTTCGACGAGGGTCGCTTCACTGATTACCGCTGTTGCAACCTCTGACCAGGCGCCTTCCGGCCTTTCGCGGCGCATAACCCTGTAGGCACTAACCGCACCGCCATCGGAAGGTTTTTTCCAATCAAGAAAGACCCATCCATCGCCCTGTCTCGGCGCTTCCAGTAGTCGAGTTTGTCCGGGTGGGGTAAGTGCCGACGATGTCTTTCTGCCGGACCAGCCGATGAGCTTCAGTTTATCATCATCGCCATTGACCGTATTCTCAGCGTAGCGGAGATCGGTCTTCATCGCGTCTGCCAAATCCTCCAGGGCATCATCCTTGGCACTGGTTGCTTCCTCTGCGGCCGCCTGTGCCGCAACTGCGGCACTTTTAGCACTTGTAAAAGCACCAATCAAAGCACTCAAATTCGCTGGCGCCACCGGAGGGGCCGGATAAGTGGCTGCGTTATCTGTCAGGCCAGTTACCATTACAATCGATAATTCCATAATCTCAGCTTCTGTTCTTGGAAATCTTGCCATTGCTGTAAACTCCTTAAAATAAATGGGTTAGGAAATGTCGGACCGCATTTGCGGTGCCTTTTCAATCATTAACAATACCACGATGTAAGCTTACAATACCATAATGTAACCTTACAATTCCTCGATACAAGCTTACAATGCCTCAATGTAAGCTTACAATACATTGGTGTAAGCCTGCAATGAAATAATGTACACTTACAATGCCACGATGTAACCTTACAATACCTTGATGCAGGCTTACAATGCCTCAATGTAAGCCTACAATGCCATAATGTAAATGTGGGCAAAACGCAAGGTTATTTTATACAAGATTTTGTTTTCAACAGTTAATTTCTGAAATTAAATGGATATATGGCAATATGGCGTCATGGCTTGGTTTTTATAACACTGGAGTATCATATATTGCAAAATCTCTTTGATGCACTAAAATTATACCTTGAAACTCAACACTTGTATTTTGTGATTGTCTTATTTCTTACGCAATACCAACAGCGCATCGTGTCCACATAAAGGAGCCATCAGAACACCAGTACCCAAAGTCAATAGTTTTACCAATCTATTCTTTTTACTTAATCTGAATAATACCCGATGAACCGGTTCTATAGCTGGCCACAGTCTTTTTAGGCCATCCCACCCGTTTCTCCTTCTGCTGCGCATACATTTGAATCCTGCGTATTTGAAATTCTTTTTGACAATTTTCGCGTCCAGTGCGAATTGGTAAAAATGATCTGGTTTATCGAAACCGGTATATTTTCTGTAACCTGAGAAAAATATTTTCACACGGTCAAGCCGCGAAATACAGGGGAAAATAACAAAACCATAACCTCCGACCTTCAATACCTGCCTCATTTCATTTATAATACCGCCATATCCTTCCCATAAATGCTCAATAACCCTTAATGACCAATATCCATCAAAATGACCTTTTTTATAATTTAACGTCCTGACATCCGCTTTTCTTGTAAAATCGCTTCCAACCGCCTGATAGCCCCAATAATTCATCGCGTCCATAAGATGACCGTCACCACAACCGCCTTCCAGTATTCTCGCCTTTTTGTCGGGTAGATATTTCTTCAGAATAGAGGACCAATATCTGCTGTTGCGCGATTTGGTAATCCTTTTTTTCCAGTCCTCTGTTTGCCACTGTCGATCCCAAAAATCAGCAGGAGCTTCTTCCTTTGTATAAATCAGTTTTTTTCCTTCTGGCCACCAATAGACAGACATATTATTTATCCCTTCGTCAATCCAAAATGTTTCAGAAAATATTTTCGTTTGTCTTTTTTCGACAACTGTTTCGTTGAAAACGCCTTGTCGGTATCCGTGCCGTAATACATGCTGTGATTAGCTACTAATTTAAAACCGTGCTTGTTCAGTTCTTTCCTGATTTTTTTCAAAAAGGTGAGAAAACCGTTGTTCCACTGCTGTAATTTGCCCGCATATTTCCAGTTTGGATACTGACGGCTTAAAGCGCTCCATCGCCGCCGACCAAGATTTACGTTATCAAACGCCAGCCCGTCATACGAATATGAAAGCCCTTGTCTTTTGCCTGAAACCATTTCAACTATTTGCCCAACGGCCCAGTCTTGAAAATGCGTATTGGCGACGTCGATATAGAAGCGGTTATAATAGCCGCTTTTCGAGTTGTTAGTCCAGCGAATACGTTTATTATAATCACGATAATCTTCCGGTGTCACGCCGCGCGTGTCTTTTAAGAGAAATATTTCGGGGAAATGTCTGCTGATATATTCATAATCAAAATAGGGTGTTTCATTGCCTCCTTTGGTCGTGTTGGAATGGCAGTAATATAGCATTATCTGGTCCGGCTGGTTCTGTCGCAGATAGCGCCACGCCGGCCGATTATGTCCGCTTATAAGATGAGCGCCCCAGATGGCATCATATCGGCCCATAGTTTTTATTATTGTTCGTATGTCAATTGGCTTACTGCTCCAGGAGTTACCAGTCATAATCTCCAGTCTTTTGGGGAAAACGGCGCTGATACCTTGAGTAACTTCCGGATTACGTACCTTTTGAGTAGGTCTGGTATAGACCGGAATTGTTTTTTGTGTTTTGGAGGGCGGCAGTACCTGAGCCGTTACACACCCAGACGAACCGGCTGCCCAGCCTGCCCAGACAAGCAGGACAAACTTCAATTGTCGGCAATATGCCATTCTGGTATTATGCTTTGACAATTTTTTTTCCGCCATGTTTTATTCCTGCCGTCGCGTTGCGCGTATCGATTACCAACTGAGCGTTTTTAACGATCCAGCTATAATCATAATCGCTGTGAGCGGTGGCAATCAATACCGCGTCATAGCTTTGCAACATTCGGGCCGTAAGTGGTTTGCTTTTCTTTTGCAGATCGTGATCCCGCTGCTTATGGGTGCGTGGGATATACGGATCGTTATAGTCAACTTTTGCCCCTTTTCCTTCCAGTTGTTCGATCAGTTCAATCGACGGTGATTCGCGTATATCGTCGATGTCTTTTTTGTAAGCCAGTCCCAGCACCAGCACCTTCGAGCCTTTAAGGCTTTTTTTGCGATCGTTCAGAGCGTCCATAATACGATGGACGACATAATGAGGCATATTGGTATTGATCTCACCGGCCAACTCGATAAAACGCGTCGGCATACCGTATTGCCGTGCCTTCCACGTCAGATAGAACGGATCGATTGGTATGCAGTGGCCGCCCAGGCCCGGCCCCGGATAAAACGGCTGATAACCGAACGGCTTGGTACTGGCCGCCCTGATAACTTCCCACACGTCCAGGCCCATTCGGTCGAACAGCATTTTCAGTTCATTCACCATAGCGATATTGACAC
>Ga0255382_10084_pt1 | contig 12424 bp, 9 predicted proteins | sample ANMaggSeSYBR01H9_FD_182101 | JGI IMG/M metagenome (GOLD analysis project Ga0255382, IMG submission 182101) | Sediment cell enrichment communities from methane seep in Santa Monica Basin, California, United Staets - ANME aggregate JGI... | ecosystem: Environmental > Aquatic > Marine > Cold seeps >... | reverse complement strand
CTAATCCAATTACCACATTGATCAGCTATGGACCAAATAAGGACATTACTCGAAAAGTTATCCAACGCACACGGAATATCCGATCATGAGGGCAATATCAGGGAGATTATGGGAGAGGGATACGTCCGTACGTCGACGAGGTCCGCACTGACCGGATGGGCAACCTGATCGGTACCAAAAAAGGAACCAGACCCTCTATTTAACACACCCTCATCAAAGGTGCTTCCACTCAACGAGTACTTGAATGCCACGGACTTTACCGTGTAGTGGGGTGGAACAGATGTGGGATCAGGCATCGATCATTATATTGTGGACTACAGTACCGATGGAACTAACTGGATCAGCTGGATCGCGGCAACAGGGCCCACATCCAGGGACTTTGCAAGCGATATCGGCAAAACGTATTACTTCCGTTCAAAAGATGTGGACAATGCTGGTAATTGGGAACGCGAACACAGCACTGCCGACACACATACGACAATTGACACCACTCCGCCCACTCTCACATTGGATATCAGCCCCAATCCCTCTAGGGCTTATCTGGCTGACCGTTCACTCCTCTGAACCCCTGAATGAATGCGCCTGTATAAGTGATTCCTCAGAGATCGGGTTCATCCCGTAGCAACGTAGAGATGACATCATCCGATGGGATAACATGGTCCGGGGAATATGATGTGGATCTGGCCACAAAACATGTTGTAGAGATCATAGATAAAGATCGCACCTACAATACCAATACTGCTGTCGATACAATACTGGTCAGCACATGAACAGTACCTGCACTGGTGATTCACGGTGCATATCCCCCAGACCAATTGGAACTGTTATATGCGAAATATACTGAACGATCCGCTATGCTCAGCGTTGTAATTATGAACGGTAAGTATATTTGAGAAATGTTCAGCCCAGAATATATCATATAGATCTAAGGTCCACAATATATTGCCAGGACGAATACATCATAATAATAGTACTAATCACATATGATATTTATTCATAATGTTTATATATTATGCGGCGCATTGGAACATGTTATTAGATTAATACACATCAAACAAGGTGGTACACATGATGAGAAATATAATACTAGGATTGGTCATAGCGATTGTTGCTATGACAGGTACAGCTGCAGCATATAATGCTGCACTATATGATGCAGTGGGGGCAAATATGGCTCCAAACCCAATTATCATCCAGCCCGGAGAGTCAGTCACACTGAGCTACCATATGACCAATATCTTGCCAGGTGATGTAAATCAGACATTCGCATACAGCAGTCTGGTTACTGTGAAAGGCGGTACAGGCGCTGCTGCAAGTGATCTGACGGTCACGACCCCGGTCAGTGTCACTCCAACATCACAGACCTATACTGATGTTGGCGCGATTACAATAGCCAATGGTGCAGGTTCCCCAATGGATGGTAGATATGAAGTAAAGATCGGTGCCGGTGGCGGAAGTGTTGAGATTGCTACTGCTACAAGGACCATTGAGGTTCCGGAATTCCCAACAATTGCTCTTCCAATAGCAGCAATTCTTGGACTTGCATTCTTCCTACAGCGCCGCAGAGAGGAGTAATTAACTCCCCTCTACAATTATTTTCTCTTTTTTTTTCAGATTATATTCATATTCCGCTACTCAACTCGTTTTACAAACCTTCTCCGTCAAATATCCTTGTCCTGACTCAAACCTTATATCCTCCTAATTCAATTATCACACTGATCAGCTATGAACCAAATAGAGACATTACTCGAAAAGTTATCCAACGCACACGGAATATCCGGTCATGAGAACAATATCAGGGAGATCATGGAAGAAGAGATACGTCCGTACGTCGACGAGATCCGCACTGACCGGATGGGCAACCTGATCGGTACAAAAAAAGGAACCGGTCCCTCTATCATGCTGGCTGCCCACATGGATGAGATCGGGTTGATGGTCAAGTACATCGACGATAAAGGCTTCCTGCGTTTCGTGACCATCGGGGGCTGGTTCGATCAGACCCTGCACAGCCAGCGCGTGGTCGTACATACCACCAAAGGTCCTGTCACCGGTGTCATTGGTTCGAAACCGCCGCATGTGATGAAAGACGAGGACCGGAAAAAACCCGTTAAGGCCGAGGATATGTTCATCGATATTGGTGCAAAGGACAAGGACGATGCTGAAGCTCTGGGTGTCGAGGTTGGCACACCTGTATCCATGGATCGACAATTTGCCCCCCTTGCCAATAGATTATGCACATGCAAGGCTTTTGACAATCGTGCAGGAGTTGCCATGCTCATTGATGCCATGCGGCAGATCTCTGAGATGGATATCGATGCCACCATTTATGCCGTAGGTACCGTACAGGAAGAAGTAGGACTCAAAGGAGCCCGCACGTCGGCTTTTGGACTGATGCCCGATGTTGCCATAGCAGTCGATACGACCATTCCGGGTGACCATCCCGGAATCGATAAGAAGGATTCTGCACTGGAGATCGGAAAAGGCGGTGTGATCACAGTAGTGGATGCCGGAGGACGCGGATTGATAGCCGACCCGACAGTGGTAAAATGGCTGAGGCAAACCGCTGAGGCAAATGAGATCCCCTACCAGCTGGACGTGGGCGATGGCGGCACAACGGATGCCACCTCCATACACCTGACCCGTGAGGGCATCCCCTCAAGTACGCTCAGTGTGGCTACCAGATACATCCACTCACCTGTGGAAGTACTTGATCTGGACGATTTGCAGGCATGCGCAGACCTGCTTGCAAAAGCTGCAGGGACTGTAAACAAGTATTTCTAAGAGGAGGCTTTGACAGCCTCTTCCGTTTTCAGCCCCGGTTTGTATTTTTCACGTTCTAATACCCTCACTACATCCAAAATTTAGCACTTTGGTCCGGAACACCTGGGTGATAGATTCAATAAATTTGTATTGGTTGCTGCTAATTTGGTTATTTTTGTATTGAAAGGAGCACATTAGTGACTCTGTCACGGGGTAACTGGTAAGGTTTGTTTTCAGACACGGATTTACACAGATTTACACAGATCATGGTTAAATTAGGTGCAATTGTGTCATTATCCGGAACTTAGGGTATGGATTAGCAACATGATGGAGGTCCGTGTAACCTGCATGCCTTTTGGTGTATCAGGAACTCAACTTCGTAAGAGGTGAGTGTATCGGTATAAATATGTGTTGTGTCTGAAATAGAAATAATATCTTCAGTCATCTTTTAAAAAGACTGTCAAACTTGAGTATCAGGACTGAACACCTGCCATCTATTGGATCATGGCAGGCATTCCAGATATATCCCTCATACTGAATATAGTTGTAAAGTATGCCGGACAGTTCACTGCTCCCTCAGATATGAGGCCGCATCTTCCGGGGAGACCGTATTGATGTATATATCAGTGTTCTTCTCAAATCCGGCACGGGTTGCAAGTACTGGCTGGATCCTGACATTAAGATGATATGAACCATCAGCGATCTGATAGAACATGTAATTATAGGATGGCGAATCCAGTATCGTATCATAGCGTGATATTACGAAACGTATGGCATCCCCCAGGGATCGCATGACCTCATCCGCACAGTTTGCAAAATGGTCAATATGCTGCTTTGGAAGTATCCACACCTCGAATGGTGCTATTGAAAAATGAGGTGTGAAGGCAAGAACATCAGCATTTTCATATACAAAACGCTCAGAGTTCTCTTCCTTTTCCACAATATCACAGTATGGACACTTCTTGATATCTTGGATCACATCCTGTTCGCGTCGTAACAACGGTGGAAGTAATGGAAGGGCGATCAACTGGGAATGGATATGTTCAAGTGATGCACCCGCACGCTCGCCCCAGTTCTTAAAAAGGGATACATATTCGATCCCGGTCTGTGATTGGTAGTGAACGACGCGGTCTTTATAGGCTCGCATAAGCAGTGCCAGTTCATGATCGGATAGATCTGAAATTGTCCGACCATGCACAGGTGTTTCAACGATCACCTCATGGTATCCAAAACCAGCATCTATTTGCCAATCAGATGGTTCGATCTTTGCGGGCGTCGGTGATACCGCTGGAAAAAGGTTTGGGATACAACGCACGTCCCATCCGGTAACATGCACATCTTGCTTATCCTCCAGCACATCGCCATTCTTATAGACCGCAGTTGCCGGCGGGGTTTTATCTTCATTGCCACTGCAGAACACACAATTGGATATAGCCACTCTCTCTGTTTTCTCAGATACAAGATCTGATGGTCTTTTACTACGCTCAGATGCGATTATACAATATTCATCCAAAAAATAATGTTTCCGTATGTCTGACATTGATCATTCTCCTGAAGTATTTCGTATCTTCGCTGGCAGGAACATAAGATCCCGAGGCAGGAAATTCCACGGCTTTAGCATGAGATCACTGATACGTGGATAAAGACCGGAAATTCCAACACCCATTATTCCAGACCCCGATTGCGTTACTATATCCATACTTTTCATGTTGTCATTACCCCGGTCAGAAGTTCATAATACTGCAGAGTTGGAGACTCCCAGTTCATCTCTTTGGCGACAAGGTATGCTTCTTCACATATCTGATCGTACTTGGTCATGTCATGAAGATAAGCGTCTACAAAATAATCCATTGCAAGTGCGTAGTCTACCATAGATTCATTATATGACAGGTCAATATTATCCACCACGATCACGCCGCCCAGTCCTGTAACCTTATGCTCTAGTGTTTTCAGTGCGTCGCTGCAACCGCATACTTTGCTTATGATACTCGGAGTGCCTACACTACCAGCTTCAAGGCCGGTGAGCAGGAATGGTTCGTATCTTGAAGGAAATATACCAGCAATGCATCCTGCCATTAATTCGTTTGGCGTCAGGTTCAGGCCTTTGTCATGATCTGATATCCACTGTGGATACAGCACGGCTGAGACACACCTTCTACCATCCGTAAGTTTTGAACACTCAAGTTCCCTATCTACGATCATCTGCTGTAGCCTTAGTTCCTCTCCAACAAGTACTTCATTCGGAAGATTGATCGGGAACCCCTCTGGTACATCAGTCTTTGGACCCTGTGCTGCGATCACAAAACAGACGACCCTCACATTCTTTTTAATGTGTCCCTCCAGTATCTTTGTTTTTATCATGTGGTCGAGCAGGACAAGTGCATCAAGCAGATCAGGATACCCTTTGTTCTCGATCTCTATGCGAGATATGGAGAACATAGGAAGGATGCTTTCCGGAGAGATCTGCTTTCCACCATGGAATTGTTGCAGGTTTTTGGACAAAAACGTCTGGATCTTCGTACGGCACTGCTTTTTATTCACCTGTTCATTCTCGTTGTCTTCAACAATGATCCCATTCCTGACCAGTATTGCATCAATTCCATAGAACAGCTTAACTTCTTGCCCAGTGGAGTTACCCACAGCTGTGGCAATATCTGCATAAATGGCAAGGGATTCTAATTTGGTCATATTGGCAGCCACACCGTCCGGAAATGTGCTGTCATTGTTACGTATCTTCTGTATTGAACGATGTCCGGCAGATCTTCCCGGGAGCGTTGCATGGAATGTGGCAACCGTATTCACTGGCACATGCAGTTGTTTGAGCCTTGCAATCGTGTAAAATGTCCCAAATTCATGACAGTGAAGACAAACCTGCATACGTGGTGCGACCGGACTGCTAAGTTCGGTTATCGGTGTATCTAACCGTTTGATCTGATCTTCATTGATATTGATAAGCGTGCGTATGAATTCTGAGATGGCGTAGGACAGGTTGAGGTAATGGGTATATTCTGGTCCGTTCCCCATTCTTTCATAGGTCATCGAATCAATACCTATCAGATCGTAAGCCTCTGCTTTTATTTTGTTCTCAAGGGACATCCGGGTTCCCTTATGTTCGGTTGTAACATTGTAAAAGTTCTCTGTATCGAACATAAGATAGACGACTTCCACATCATCTATTTTTTTAATTCCACATTTGATCTCGATACCTGACAATTTAACAGCATTGATGGCCGATGATAGTTCATCATCAATATCACGATCATCGAATTCGTCCATGTCAGTGATCCGGCCAAGTCCTTTGTTCCAATCTGCATCGTTGTGTCCATAATACGGACCAACAACAAGGATCTTTGGTAGCTTAACCTCCCTGATGGTCCTGGAACTGATAAGAGATGCAAGAGTTGTTGCCTGTGCATCAATAACATTCCAGATGCCGCCCATCTTGTTCGACCTGGGTCCAGCTTCCTCACCAGCGAGTATTATCCATTTCTGTTTCATCATGTGTGCATCCCTCGATTGAATATTATCCGGATTTACTGTATATATATAATGGTAATGTTTACATTATAAGCGTGATCCATTCATCTCTGTTCCATCCCCAATGCCTCAGCATAAGTGAATTAAAAATGGTCCATAAGTGTTGGAACCCCGGCAATACTTATTTACCGGCCTGTTGATCTGAGACCTATCGACCACTTATCACCTGTTTTGAAAATATTGATCTTATCTTCTCTTGCAAGCCACCCAACGGACATAACAAAGGTCAATGCATCGAATCCATGATCAAGAAGGTGTGTTCTAAGCTGGACCAGATCGTGATCCCCCTTTTCCAGATTCTGATAAACAACCCCGGCGGCTTCCCCGATCATTAGACTATGGTTACTCATTGTAGTTCCTCCTATACAACATATATTTAGTTTATTTAGTGCTATAACGTTAAGACGGTTTATAACTGATCATAATTATTTAGTTGTTATCTTTGATAATAATTACAAAATACAAGATGTACCGACAAAAGAAACCAGTTGAACATTAATAACTCATACCTCAGACTTCGATCTTGTAATCATCATATAGAACATCCTCAACATAAGCACGCAATATCTCCGCAACACTCCACGCCTGGGATATACAGCCTCTTGGAATATATGGATAATCCCCATCACATATCTCGCAAATTGTTCCAATCCCACTGTCCTGCAATTGTTCATCGAACCTTCGCAGAAGCGAACTTGCATGATCCCTGCTTGTATGTGAGTGATCGTGGATCTTCGTATAAGCGGAAACATACGGTCCCATGAGCCATGGCCAGACAGTACCGTTATGATATGCCATATCCCGGGATACCGGGTCCCCTTCATAACGTCCTTTGTAGGCCACATTGTCACAGGACAATGTACGAAGTCCCATAGGGGTCAGCAGATCCTTCTCAACCCTTCTGACAATGCTGATCTCTTTTTTACGTGGCAGCACAGTGTACGGAAGCGAGACCGAAAATATCTGGTTTGGACGTATGGCAGGGTCCTTTATTATTGTATTATCATCATTAACACCAACGCAATCAAAAAGACACATATCGTCCTGATTCCAGAACGTATCTGTGAAACTGTGTTTTGCAGATACTGCCAACAATTCATAGGTCGATGGATCCTTTTGCAGATGCTCGGCCAGATGAGCAGCTGTCCGTAAAGCGTTATACCACAGTGCATTGATCTCACATGTTTTGCCGCGTCTTGGTGTGACTTCAAATGTTCCGATCTTTGCATCCATCCACGTCAGCTGACTGCCATGGGTGATCAGGCCATCATCATCCATCCTGATACCAAAATGTGTTCCCTCTGTGTAGCTGGAGATGATATCAGAGATCGTGCCCCAGATAGTTTCAACGAATGCCGTATCCCCCGTATATGCGAAATAGCGGCCCACTGCATGCACGAACCACAACGAAGCATCCACAGTATTATAATCTGGTTGATATTTATCCGAATCTGCAAACCTGTTTGGTATCAAACCATCCCTGCAGTTCTGAGCAAAACTTAATAGTATCTGCTTACTGTCTTCAAAACGCCCGGTCACAAGGGTCAGTCCTGGCAGGGATATCATAGCATCCCTTCCCCAATCAGAGAACCAGTGATAACCGGCTATGATCGATCTTGAGTGTGTTGATGCGCGCCGTACTATAAAGGAATCTGCTGCAAGGGTCAGTTTCAATGCAAGATCATCATTGAAACCGGACCGATCCCCAAGCACATGCAAACGCTCAACTTCTTTGTTGTACAGGTCTTCAATATCATTGATCGTAAGATCAGATAGATCACTTGTGGATGCGGCAACAAAAATATGGTTCGTACCCTGCTTAAGTTCGATCTCAAAGTATCCTGGATTGTAGTTATCCTCGCGGTATGCCAGCCCTCTCTCATGTTCCTTATCGTACTCAAAATTGTAGAACCACATTTCATCAGGGTGATATCGCATATTGGATGTAACCGTAAATTTCATCTCATCTGATCGCAGCTTCGTTCCTGTCCTTTTGGCATCCTGAACAAGGTAGATATCACTGGAACTTGTTGTGGAGTGGAAATCCCGCATGTTGACAAGGGGAAACACACGCAGAATAGTGTTGTCGGTATCATCTGCATCGTTATTGAGGCTATATCTGATAATGGTGGTGTTCTCTCCATGTATCATGAACACGCACCTGGTAACCTCAAGATCCCCGATCTGGTATACTGTAGTTGGAAAGGGATCGAGTGAAAAATGTTTCAGATAGGTAGATCCTTCCGGATGGATGATACCAGGATATTTGTGGGATGCAAGATGGTGGGTCTCTCCATTTAAACGGATCTCCTCGTCAAGGGATGAGAGCAAAAGGGTCCTGTCAACAGGGGGATTGAGTGCAGCAACCAACAGGCCATGATATGTTCTGGCATTTGTTCCAATGATCGTTGATGAGGCGTAACCTCCAAGACCATTGGTCACTATCCACTCCTTTTGTATCCCCGATCCATAATCGGATAGGTCCTGCCGAAGGGCATTGAATCTGTTCATACTAATAATTGATCTTATTTGATTATAACCAGTAGCAACATGAGTATGGAATACTCACATCACTTTTTTGTATACTTCCAATGTTGATCTTGCGATCGCCTTCCAGTTGTATTTTGTTTCTATCAGGCGCATACCTTCCTTTCCCATTTCATTATCTGCAAGACCATCCAGTACGTAGTTAATACCCCAGGCAATGGACTCTGGACACAGGTGCACAGTAACTCCATTTATAAAGTTCTCGACCAGTTTGACAGCAGTGGTTGCTACAACAGGTTTTTCTGCATCCCATGCTTCGAGTGCAACGATCCCAAAGGGCTCATTGCGACTGGGCATACATACGATGTTGCAAGCATTGTACCAGTCTATGGCCTCCTCATCACTTGCATATCCCAGGAAATGACAGGAATCTGCAACCCCCAACTCCTGTGCAAGTTGTTCACAGTGTGGACGCATCTCACCCTCTCCTATAAAGATGAATTCCGCATCCCACCGATGATCAAGTACCTTTGCAACGGACTCTACCAACTGATCTGGTCCTTTTTGATAGTTCATACGCCCGATAAATAGCACGACTGGTGCAAGAGGATGTATCCCGTATTGTCTCTTGATCTCCCCGGGATCAACGTCCTTTCGGATCTTGCCTGCATATATTCCATTTGGAATTAGTGAGATCTTATAATCAGGTATCTGGTAGAGATGTTGAACTTCGTCTTTTAGAACAGTAGAGGTTATTATCGTCTCTGCGGCCTCATATCCTCCAAGCCATTCCCTGTACGAGATCTCCTGTGCCTCCCACCAGCTAACATGCTTGTTGCCATTCCTGCCCCATTCTGTACTGTGGTATGTCAGAACGAAAGGTAAACCAAATTCAGCTTTTAGTTGACACAGGATGTTTACCGGATGCCAGTCATGTCCATGAAGTACATCAAAATCGCCGTACTCTTCCCTGACGTCCAGGAATCGATGGTACATTGCATCGCACATAGCGTTCATCTGATCCACAACGCTGCCGGACTGATCATGCGTTACTCTGTGATAATGCACACCGTTTATGAAGTCATGATCCCCAAAGTCGCCAGCCCTGGTGAAGATATGTGCCTCATGACCTTCTGCTGCAAGTGCCTCTGATAATTCTGAAACATGTGGGGCTACTCCGCCAACCTTTACTGAGTGCAAACTTTCCCATGAGAACGTACCTATTCGATGTTTTTCCATTTAGTAACCCTACTCCATTGTATAACTATTATTTGAGCATTATTCGTTTTTGTGTTATAATCCTTTTCCCATTGTATTTGTTTTTTCATTTAATATCCTGCACAATATGGTTCGTATATTTCCCACCGTGAGGCGTATTACAGCAGTTCACGAACTATTATGACTGCTGAACAGGTGTGTCCATACACATTTTTGGAATATTCTCTTCAGCGCATTGAATCAATAAGCATGATGTTATCGATCATGAGAGCACAGCTCCATCCAAGCGGTATCGCCCATGCCGGGCGACCCGTGGATCGATCCACCTGTTCAGGAAGCAATCCTGTGCTGGTTGTACCTCTGAGTGACCATTTGATATATTCAAGTGCACTTTCCATCAACCGTTGTTGTTCATTCTCTGTACCTTCTTCACCCTGAAGGGCTTGGGCAAGTGTAAGCATTGTTTTTGATAACCAGAGTGTTGTTACGACCCAGGGGTTGCCTCCAATATAGTAGTCATCTGTGTATCGCTTAATACCATAATGGCCGTTAACTTCCACTTTCAGTTCATTCTCTATTTTCTCGATGATCGAGTAGATCATTTTCCTTTCATCGGGATCGTGAGGTGAAAGCATATTGAATGGAACAAATGTCCCAAGTATACTTGCATCGAGGGTGGTATCCAGATCATTATCAATAATTCTCCTTGCAAAATATCCCTCGCTCAGCCACATTCGATCAATTGTCTTTCTTTTTACAAAATTTGCATGTTCGAACCACCGTCTGGCAAGTCCGGATTCGTTGTATTCCTCTGCCATATCAGCAGCAGCAATAAGTCCGGCATACACAGCAGCATTGGTATAACTCAGGACACCAGAATACGTTTCCCATATACCCACACAGGGGTCATGTAAACCCTTTACGCTTCTTTTCATCAGATATTCAGCACCACACAGGATCGATACCCATACGTCTTCGAGAAACTCTGCCTTCTCTATCCCCTCTATAGTGTTGTAGTAGATATCCATCGCACGAAGCGTTGCACCGGTCTCATCTATCTGGGTAGAGTGATCGAAATTACCCCATGATGGCGCTTTGTTCCCATCAAGCCAATACCTCTGGAACCAGGAACCATCTGAAAGCTGCGTTATTTTGCACCATTCGAAGAACTTAGCACAGTAATCAGGATACCCTGCTTGCAAAAGGGCCAGTACCACCTCTGCTGCATCCCTGTTCCAGCAGAACCCATATCCTCCACACATCTCAAAGTTCGAATCGAACTCTGGAGCAGCTATAAAGGAACCATATTTCGGTTCGTTCAGGAGATTCAATGTCAGAAGGGAACGATCATAGGCATTGAATAGATCGTCGCGAAGGGACGGTCTATCTTCGAGTTTGGATAGTGTCAGCTCGTTCCTTTTTGAAAGGAACGTAGTCCAGATATCATGTGTACTGGCAAAGATATCATCTATTGACTGTTTTGACAACTCCCGCATCCGTTTAGATAGCCGTCTTCTCTCCCGCTGGGTTGCGCCTACTAATACCATAACCTCGAACGAACCATCCTTTTCGATATTGAGATCCCAGCCAACGGCGCTATTAAGATTTCCGATATCCTCTTTGTTTTTACCGAGTTTTCCATCTCCCATATCGCTTCTTGAGTTCGTTGCCCATACAATTCCCCCAACCTTGCTGACCTGCCATTCATCAAAATCGGGTACACCTTTTATTCCAATATAGTATTTTTGCCAGTACTGTACTAGCAGTCTCTCATCAGGATCACAGTAACAGGAATTCCTCTTATTCATATCCCCTGCATTTATATTGGAATAGTAGAATAATTTTCCATGAAGAGCTTTGCTCGATCGTATTCTATATCTGCGGATCAACACAGGAACATCCGGGTGTACCATGTCAAGGATCGATATATCTATTCCCGAATTATGGGATAGTTTTGTAGATACTATATTCGTATCCTTGATGTAGGTCTGGGTCGAGGTCCATTCCTGATCATTTGTCCAAAGCAATCGGTCACCAGTATGAATGCATGCCAGTGATTCTTCCACATGCTGAGCATGATCGCGTCTTGGATAAAAATATCCGAAAACTTCTCCCTTTTTCCCCATTGTTACAAGAAGCCGGTGGTTCCCAAAGATCACGTTAGGCTGTTTGATCAAGAAAACCCTCCTCGCGATAGGATCAACCTGAGTACATAATTGTTACAATTTATATGATACAAGAATTTTCCTCCTACAAATGGTTGGGGATACAATAATATCATCACAATTGTCCAAGATCATAGGTTTATTGAGCATTTCAAGATCCTCGATTGAATATCTTAGGCATCACATTGATCCATTTTGTTTAACTTCTTGAATACCCGGGCCTTGAAATCCATAAGGACGGACATGAAATTCACAGC
>Ga0255382_10083_pt1 | contig 12431 bp, 12 predicted proteins | sample ANMaggSeSYBR01H9_FD_182101 | JGI IMG/M metagenome (GOLD analysis project Ga0255382, IMG submission 182101) | Sediment cell enrichment communities from methane seep in Santa Monica Basin, California, United Staets - ANME aggregate JGI... | ecosystem: Environmental > Aquatic > Marine > Cold seeps >... | reverse complement strand
CTGTAAAGGTCCCTGAAATGAATCGCAGTAATTGTGTTATTATTGTACTCAACGGTTATTCTGTCGGTCTTTTTAAAGAATGCACCGTAGCCGACAGCACCGCCAAGCATTACGTTGGTTTCGAAGTGGTAATTCCCTCCGAATTCAAGCCCGCGGATGCTGGTTTCGTCAATATAATCTTTAAAATCACTGGTGGGTATACTAATGTTCCACTGCAGTTCCCAATGTGTTTCTAACTGTGCTGCAGCCGGTTTTGTAATTACTACTGCAAGCATGACTAATATAGTTATGAGAATATATTTTTTCATGATCTGATTTTTTACTGATTGTAAAATATAATTAATTTGTAAGCAGGTAAGGAGATTGCTCGAAGGCCTGATCGATCTGGTTGATCAAGCGCTTGTCGATCAATCCGTCATTATTGCTCAATACTCCTCCGATCATGGCGGCCCAGAGTGCATCGATCAGCTTATTGCCCTGATCAATATTTTTAAGGTCAGCAAGGTCAATGATAAGCGCACCTTCTTCATATGAACCCAGGTAGGTACCCCAGGGGTAATAGTAAGAATATCCAGGATATCCCCAGTACCCGGGGTAATAATACCACCAGCTATAGGAGACCACATGGGTTGTGCGTGTGACGATGGAAACCCCCATCCCAAGATCCGGATTGCCGGATGAATCAACTTTCACAAAATTTCTCGCCTGCATATTTGAATTGATCTTGTCCAGGATGGTTTGATAATACTCCTGCATATAGGCAATTTCTTCCGCAGTTGCATTACTGTCCATCAAGATAGAATCCGGTATGTAATAGGTTTTATACTGTGTAAAGTCAGCAGTCTCTTTGTACTGTGTCCACACCATGTCCAGATCGCTTGTATTCACTGTGTAAGTAGGATACTTACTGCAGGAAGCGATCATCAGTCCCATAAATGCTATCAGCATTACTGGGAAGAGAAATCTCTTGATTGATTTTTTCATATTCGCTAAATAAAGGTTTAAACTAATTTCCATATACAGAACAACACAGGCTTATATTTGTTCAGGCGTTATTCGTATTGCAAATATATAAATCATATCATGTGTGCGCAAGAAAAAATGGAATTATCATAATCAGGGATGCATATGCATGATGCACACAAACTTGAGTGACTCGTTCAGCTACTCCAAAAGAAAATTCTTCCTTCTCTCTATATCTCTCTGTCACTTAGTCTTTTTTCCGGATCTGCTTAAAAACCTTATATCTTTTTTAAGCCGGAACCTGTAAACAATGTTCAGGCGGAACATGCCCGTGTCATAGCCCAACCAGGTTTGGGGCACCGGCGACTGATTCCTGATAAAGATCCCCAGATAAGACACACCTACATAAAATCTTTTGCTGGTGTATCCTACGGCTATCCTTCCCGTGAGATTGGCAGCAGCTGTAAAACCAGAACGGCCAGGCTCACCTTTTTCACTTGTGTAGACCCATGAACCTCCCCCTGATAAGCCGCCAATCAGCGATAATGTTAAGAAGAAATGCTGCTTAACTACAAATGTCTGGGCATAACCTGCGGTCACCCCGATATTGGCAATACGAGACTGATTGAAGTGCAATCCCCCGAAAAAGTTAGAATCAGCAAGGCCTCTGGGGATAAAGGAGGAATCTCCCTGTGTATCCTCAAAAAACAGGTTGCCGCCAAGAAGAAAGGATCCTGAACTCTTTTTTTGCCATTCGTTCTGCAAATAAGAAGCCCGATAGGAAAAGCGCTTGTGGTTGAAGACATACTGCCCGTTCAGACCCAGGCTGATAGAACGGATATCAGGCCTTTTGGGTAGCGTATCATGTGTTGGCCAGTCTATGATCCAGTCATTGGGCTGGGTAAGGTGATACCCCTTATAGAGTTGCAGATAAATATCCAGTACGAGCACAGGCATGTAAATATGTGTTTGGAGGTCGAGATAATCTGTTTTACCATATTTATCATCATCATTATTTACAAAGGGGAAATTAAACCCGATATTCAGCCCGAGGATGCCATAGTTGAATCCGAATCCAAGGATGAGGGCCTCATTGGGATGATAGATCAGGTCTTTCCCAAGTTTATTATCCATAAAGGAAACTTCTGCCGACTTAATTGAAGCATACAAACGGGTAGTCAGATGATCCAGGTAAGATGCAATATAATTAGTATCAGGATTGCCCGACAGCTTTTGCAGTATGCCCTGTGCATGAGTGCCGGGAGCACTTAAAAGCAAAACAATTACAAGAGGCAGAAATCTGACAAAGCGGGTCATTCTTTATGATCAATATTGATCAATATTTATATTTTAGTTCTTCTTTGGAATAGCTAAAATGGGCACCCCGGAATAGATTAATATTCAAGGAGACATAAAAGATCCTAACATCGATATCCTTGAAAGGTTGTTCTGTTATCCCGTCATTATTCACTTCCGTATATGATTGATTGAAGAAGTTCGTCAGGTAATACTTGAACTTGAGGTTAATACCGTAACGGAATTGTATCCCCACAAAGACAGTATTGTAAATTGTTGGCACCCTGCTGGTGAACCAGACGTTGAATTTGTCATCCTTCCTTTCATTATGAAAAGTTTTTTCCTTGTAATTGGTAGGGAATTCTATCTCGTAACCGGCATACAGGTGGGTCTTGTTCATGGCACCCAGCTTGAAGCCAACAGGGATCCCTATATTATACGTGCGGTATTTTTTCTTCAGTCCTGTTTCCGGATTATTATAAATGAATCCAACATTCCGAATGGCCAGGCCGGTAAATATTCCAAGAGTATTATTAAAATCATGGTTAAGCATACCCTGCAGATTCAGAAAAGCGTTAAACCTCATCACATTGCCTCCTTCATCTCCCTTATTATCAATAGATGCAAAGGAGAATATGAACTCGCCACCCGTTGTGAAATAAGTTTTGGAATTGTTTTGAGCCCGGGCATTCATAATAAATACGATGCTCAATATGAGATATAGAATAATTGATTTTTTCATGCAATATAAATTTATGCTTAAGCTATACTTTACTTACATTGAACACTTGGATAACATAAGAATTTATACACAAATGTATGAAATAATTAACATGTTTTGGGGAAACACTTTTTAAGTACATTTGTTAATCATGTAATACCATCCTTAAATAAAAATATAATGCTTTTTTATGCGGTGGATCTTTCTCATACTTTTCCTAACACTTCTGTCATTTTCAGCCAATGGCCAGTATGGTTCTTTCGGAGTAACTGATGCGCGCAGCCTTGGGATGGGAAATACCTATACCGCTACCACTTATGATATTTATGCTATCGGGAAAAATCCAGGTTTACTTCCCATGCGACATGGGAATGAAAAAGTTTCTTTTATCTTCCCCAATTTAACTGCACAGCAATATGGCATTGGTAACATGCTGAGTACCTTTGATTACTATTCTACAAATAAACTACGAAGTGATGGCATCATTGAACTAACGAAGGATAAATTTAAGCTTGCCATAGAGAATAATGGTAAAATCTTTGTTGATGGTCTGATCGGGTTTTTCTCTGCTGCCTACCATCCCGGAGAGCATATAGGTAGCTTTGCTTTTTCCATGTCCGATTACATCACCGCCTATATGGACATCCCGGATATCATTCTCGAAGTTAACTATGGCGACGAAATAAAAGACGGCACCTTTAATCTGGATGATTTTACCTTTAAATCCTGGTGGATCAGGAGTTATGCTATATCATACGGAAGATACCTGTATAAAAACGACAACAGCCTGCTAAAAAATATTTCAGGAGGGATCACTCTTAAATACATGACCGGCTATGCTTACACAGATGTTGGACTGTCAGCAAATGCCACTTATTCAACGGCCACACAAACCCTGTCGGGATCTTACCAGGCAAGATCGGTTCATGCGTTCTCGGAAGACCTTTCGAGTATAAATTCTTTTAACCAGGAGGACAGTAAACCACGAGGGTTTCTCCGCCTGCGACCTGCTGCCTATGGATATGCTGTTGACCTGGGTTTTGGTGCTGAGTTGCAGAACGGATTCATCTTCGGCCTCGCTATTACTGATTTAGGCAATCTGAAATGGACCGGAGTTGCCAAAACATCTAATTTCGATGGCTATATTGATATCAGCGGTGTGATCGATCATGAAACCATCGATTCGCTGGCACATGAAATTAATCTCGAAAATGAAGTAAGCGAATCATTCAGCACACCGACTCCAACTGCCCTGCGTCTTGGGCTTGCCTTGCAGTTTGAAAAGATGTTCGACCGTTTCCCTGGAGAGTTGCTTGTCGGATTTGATTATAACCAGGGACTGAATAATGAACCTTCCAATTTCACAGCTTCCCGCTTTTCACTTGGGTTTGAATATCGTTACAAACCGAAATGGCCATCACTTCTTGGTGGATACACTTATGATTTACTCAAAATCGGCCGTGGAGCGATCGGCCTGGGCTATCAAACCCATTTCATGGATATTTATGTTAGTACCATCGATATTTTTTCAATTGTTGTTGGAGGTGACCGCTTCTCAGGTTCACTGGTAATCCGGTGGAAAATTCTTTCCGGCAGGAAAAAGAATCATGACGGTACGTGGTAATGCAGTACCGATATTCTTTGAGTTCTTGGATACTGTTAAGTGTTGGGTGTTGAGTGTTGGGTGGATTTTAGAGTGCTGAGTTTCGAATTCTGAATTATTTTAAAGCCACTTATGTGCTAAGGCACAAAAATCACGAGACATTTAAAATTTAAAATTCAAAACTTATAATTTAACCCAACATCCATAATCCATAATTCAAAATACACACCAACCCAACACTCAACACCCAACACCCAAAACTTACTACCCTCATTTGCTGAAGCGGGAAAAATCACTTAAATTTGATCTTACTATAAGAAAATATCAGTATTCAATAAAATTCTCATCATGAAAGAACGGAGTAAAATCGACAGGCACTTATACGAATATAGGTTCCCTTATTTATTGCTCGCTACAGTTCTACAGGTATTTCTCGTCTCGCTTTTCCCTGGCAGGCATAACATTTTGATCAACGAAATAACTTTTTCAATATTCATGCTGGCCAATATTAACCTGGTCAGGCATAGCCGAAGAATTATTATCGTAATGCTGTTCTTTGCACTTTTAAGCATTTTCCTTGTATGGATCCCTGACGAGTCTGAACCAGGAAAGGCATTCTACCCGTTAGAAAAGCTAATCGTGATATTATTCATTGGAGTAATCATTTATCATATAATCATACTGATTATAAGGAGCAAAGAGGTTAATGCAAATATGATTTTCGGAGTTATTACGATCTATATCCTGTTTGGCCTTATAGCCGGAGAATCCAATCTGCTCATTTATTTCTTTGATAATACTGCATTTAGTGGAAACTTTGACCCAACGGATAAATCAGATTTACGATATTTTAGCTATGTAACCATCACTACATTAGGATATGGGGATATTATCCCGGTTTCCCGGGTCGCCAGGGCTGGAGCAGTGTTTTTCAGCCTGACAGGACAAATATACCTGGCTGTGATCATTGCACTGATTGTTGGAAAATATATTTCTCATTCCGACAAGAAGCATCTTAGAAAGGAAAAGCATTGAAAAAGAAACTTAAAGACTGGATGTATTATGACGGGAAGACGGGATGACTTTAGGACGGGATGACTTTAAGACGGGTCATTACATTCTACATCAGGCACTCTGAACTCCTGTATACATCTACATTTAAGAATTCGTATTTTTTTTTAATTTTGTACATCTTTTAAATCGTGGAAAATCCAATACCTAACATTATGACCAAGCCAATAAACTCACTTTTAATTGTCCTTATCCTGGTATTCGTTTCATCTGCCGGATGTAAAAAGGGCAGTGATGAAAGCATTATCAACCTTTTCTCAGTTGATGATGATATCGCATTCGGAGAAGCCATGGAGGAAGAGATTGCTGCCAACCCACAAGACTTCCCCATCCTGGATCCTGTTGCCTACCCTGAAGCATACCAGCACCTGAACCGCATACGTGATTCCATTCTCGGCACCGGCTTGATCCATTACGAAGACCGCTTTGAATGGAAGGTGCAGATTATCCAAAACGACAGTATGCTGAATGCATTTGCCACACCGGGCGGTTTTCTGTATTTTTATACCGGCATCATCAAATACCTGGACAATGAAGCCCAATTTGCAGGAGTAATGGGACATGAGATGGCTCATTCCGACCTACGCCACAGCACCAATACGCTTACCAAGGTTTATGGTGTCCAGATCCTTCTGTCTATATTGCTGGGGCAGTCTCCCGGACAGCTAACTGAGATCATTGCCAGTCTGGCTTACGGCCTGGGTACCCTTGCCTTTAGCCGCGACCATGAATATAAGGCCGATGAGTATTCAGTAAAGTACCTCTACCAGACATCCTATGATGCCCGCGGCATCGCCGATTTTTTTATTAAACTCGAAGATGCTCCACGCCCGCCCGAATTCCTGAGCACCCATCCATCTCCCGAAAACCGTATCGAAAAGATCAATGAAGTATGGCAGAGCCTTGGCGGCAAGGAAGGAAATCTTTATGTTGACAGTTACATGCAGTTTAAAGCAAGCTTGCCTTAAGGAACATTAAATATAAACCGACATCATGAAATCAAAGCTATTTTTTAGACTTTTCGCCCTCCTTTTTCTTATTAACACATTTACCAATACGGCCAGGTCCCAGATACTGATATCAATTTTGCTGGGAGACAAGCTCAATTCCGGTGCCATCGAATTCGGCCTGACCGGCGGATATAACTACACTCATCTTATCGGATTGAAAGATGCTGAAGGAGCTAATAATTTCAACCTGGGATTTTATTTCGACTTCCGAATAAAAAACAACTGGTTCGTTTATACAGGAGTACTGGTGAAATCAACCATGGGAGCCTCCGGAGTTCCTGTTTATTCCCTCAACGACAAGGACCTTGACAGCACGATGGTTGGTGGAAGTATTAATAGAAAAATAAGCTATTTCAATGTTCCGGCTACTATAAAGTACAGGTTTAAAAGCAATGTTTTTGTGCTTGGTGGTTTTCAGTTTGGCCTCAGGACCAGGGCAACAGATGAATTCACCAATACAGTTAATTCTGATGATGATCTTGTTTATAAACACAAAACAAAAGATAATTACAAGCGGCTTGATGCCGGGCTTTCTGCCGGCTTAGGCTATAAATTTCGTTATGGCGCCATGATGAATATTGGCGTACGCTATTATTACGGGCTCGTGGATGTTTTTAAAACCGGTCCCGACTACGGCACGAATTCCTCCCTCTATCTATTTGCTGAGATCCCCATAGGGGTCAATAGAAAGAAAAGACCGGAGAAAGAATAATTCTGGAGTAATGAACCTCCCCGCCGTGCTCCGTCGCTGCAGCTTACGCTTGCGCCGAAGCTTCAGCGTAGGAGCATGGCGCAAGCGACAAGCAGCGGGGTATCTCAAAGGAATATTGAGAAAACACACTGGTAGATAGTGAATTAGACTACATCATATACGCTGGGTGGGCATAAGTAAAAACATGTAAAGTAAGAGATCTATCTATTTTGATAAACAGATATGTCAGGAAATATCAATTTATTTTGGTTCACTAATTAATAGGCTCACCATCTATATATTTGATCACTTTCAGTTCCCCCGTTTCGTCCCAGTACTTCCATTTCCCATTTTTTTTCCCATTACTATAGTTGCCCTGAAACTTCTTTTTACCATTCGGATAATTTTCAATCCATTTGCCATTGGGTACAGTATCATTTTTAAAATACTTCAGGTATTCTATGCCTCCGCTGGGATAATAGCGATATGCCATAATATTTGAGGGATCGCCCTCGAGATACAGATACTTTTCCGTTAACATTTCATTTATATAAATCTCTTTTCTGTATAGGATCTCCTTTTCCCAGGACTGATATACTTTGCTAACGATTTTACCGCTGTCATAAATTTCGTATAATTTCAATTTGTTATATAATGTCCAGAATTTAAGTTCAGCTTTTTGCTTGCTTTTCAGTAACTCAGTCCTGATCATAGGAAGTATTCGCGACTGTATACTTTCAAGTGATTCTCCAAATTCAGGTGTATAGGTTTTTCCTGATGTCCTGCGAAAAGAATTTTCAAATGCTTCATCCAGGCGGCGTAATTCGCTGACATAGGGTTCTCCAAGACCATCTTCGAAAGTAAGCAATAAATTATTCTGCCCCATTTTAAATCGGTATAGTTTACCTTCTTTCCAGGCTTCAGACGACCTTGGCATATTATAATTTTCCGTAAATCCCGGCGGAGGTATCAAAGCATAATTCTGCCAGATCCCTGTTTTTTCCCCATGCTCATAATTACCTTTATAATACATCAGGTTGTGGTTATAAGATAAATAATATACCCACTTTCCGTGTGGTTTGCTATCAATATATTCCCCCTCACCGACTACCTCCCCCCTCATCTCTTTAGATTCATAATTTTGGAACTCCAAAATAATCAATGCTTCTCTTGACTGAGGCAGCATGCTCAGAGACTGGATCAGGCAAATACCGGTCATTAAAAGTTTGAAAGGGCTTTTCATTTATATCTTCGTGATTAATCAGGCATTGATAATAGTATTGTTTAATTAATAAGATTAAGCCTGATTCCAACACTTAAGCTAATGTTACTGAATGAATACGCATTTTTTAAAAGCTTTGTCGGTGAGGTTTCTGACTCGTTTTCAGTTGAATAATACGTATCCTCAAATTCAATATATCTTTCATTAATAGTTAATGTATTTAACATATCCTTTCCCCTGTATTTATACTCAGTATACTCTCCGGAAGTCGGGATGTAGCTTATTGCTGTATATGAGCATTCGCTAAAGAATTTCAGGTCTTTTGCGAGAATAATTTCAAATCCCACAGAAACCATATACCCAAGGTTTAGATGGCTCTTATATTCAAAAACACTGGTATAATCTTCTGTAGGGTAGTAATTGGGGTGAGTATTATAAATTCTCATTTGTGATTCCCTGGTCATTGATGCTATTCCAATAACTCCCCCAAGTTTAATATATGGCCTGAAATTATCCCCCCCGCCCCAAAATACGAGATTAGGTTTCAGTCCATACATTTTGCCGGTATACACCTCCTCTGTATGGAAATCAACCTGGTATTGCGAATATATCGTGTTGAGTTCCTCATAATTCAGCGTATGCTTACTGCTTTTATGATAAAAGCCTGTTATCTCAACTGAAATATGCTTTCCAAGAAAACTTCCCAGGCTTGCTTCAATATTTAGTCCCTGCCCGAGTGAAAAACTTTTCAAGTCATATTTTGAATATCCTTCAGTCGAATCTAAATAGATTTGGTTATAGTCTGATCTGAGTTTGTAATCGTCTTTGTTTATTCCCAAACCGTAACCAAAGTTGGCCTTGATGTATAGCTTTTGTGAGAAGGTATCCGTATGGAAAAAGACAGATGTCGTTAAGAGTATGATAACTCCAAATTTATATGCAATCTGATTCATTATGAAAATTTTAGTTTTTTCCCGTGAATTATACACAGCCCAAATATAGAAATTAATAATCAAAAAAAAAGGCTGTCTCAAAAGTTCTTCCCAGGGTCATTTACTTGTTGTGCTCATTTATAAGGGTGAAGATTTCAGCGCTCCCGGCATACTGTTATTACGGAAATTACCAAAGCTGTTCCTGCTACTGTTACCAAACAAGTGCACTTCACCCAGTTCGAAGATGAGGGTCAACTCATGGGAACCACCCGTAGCCCTAGTAATATCGGCAAGCATGATATCATAGCTGTAGACCAGTTTCATGCAGGCATTGTCGCCAAAGTTCGTGTTAAAACCCAGCATAAAAAAATATATGCCTGTTTTGGCTATTGAAACAAAATATTGCAAATTTTACTAAAGTGAGTGATGATCACGAATATTTTTATCAAAAAATCCAAAAACACACTGCATAATAAAGCATTTTATTAAAAATTAACACTATGGCTTGTTTTTACATATGCCTCAGTCATATTATGCATAAAATCATTCTTCGTTCTGATTTTTTCGGTTGACAATCAATCATCTATTGTTTAATTTTATCAATTAATACACGAATGATGATTTAAAACGGGGTTGAAAAATGCTTACAGAAAAAGAAATAATCTGCCTATTTTTAAAAAAATTACCAAAGAATGAGCATCATTGTAATGAGTTTTTTGAATCGGATGCTGAAATAATAATTTATAATGGGAAAAAATTTCTTTTTACAACTGATGAATTTTCTCAAGAAGACCTGTTCAGGGATCACGATCCTTATGTTCTGGGATGGAATGTGGTTGTTTGCACTATAAGCGATATTCTGGCCAGTGGAGGTCAACCGAAGTTTTATGCGCAGACCGTTCAGATAGCAAAGCATTGGAATAAAAATTATATTGAAGAGTTTGCCCGGGGGATAAGTGAAGCAATGATTAAATCCCATGTTACATTTATTGGTGGAGATCTTGGGTCGGGAACCAACTGGCACTATACTGGTATTTGCATTGGCGAGGCAAAGAATGCTATTACCAGAAAGGGGGCCAGCCCCGGTGACACAATATTTATTACCGGTAAAGTAGGTGCCGGAAACCTGGAGGCAGCCTTATCCCTTTATTCCGAAAATAAAAGTATCACCGAACTTTCAACAGGTCTTAGTGGCACTTTTAAGTTGAGGTTGAACGAATCTGCCCTTATCAAAGATTTTGCCTCAAGCTGTATTGATACCAGCGACGGTGTACTCAGTGGTATAAATACATTGGCTGATATCAATAAAGTCGGTTACCGGATGACCAATATTCCCTACATTTATGAAGGTAAATTGGTATGCACACTATTATCTAAGCCCACAACACTATTATTTATGGGCGAATGTGGAGAATATGAATTGCTTTTTACGGTTCCTGAAGAGAAAAAAAATATTTTTCTAAATCTTGTTGATAAGTACAATTACCCCATTCATGAAATTGGCCTGATCACCAAAGCTAAGGAAAGGACCTTAGAGGAAGATCGCAAGCTTATTCATTTTCAAGATTTTAATATTTCTGCCAGAAGCTTTGAAAATGTTAAAGACTATTTAAATGAACTGTTTAAATATGTATCCTCATGAAAACATCAATCCAAAAACGAGTAGTTGTAACAGGTATTGGCCCGGTAACTCCCATTGGTATTGGGAAAGATGATTTCTGGAATAACCTTTTTAACAAACAGAAAATTGTTCAAAAAATTCCTGAAAGCTTTACAAAGAATCACCATTTTCATTCAAGATTTTATATCCCCTACCCGAAGTTTTTTCTTGAAGATTATGGCTTCTCAAATAAGTATAATTCAGTTATGGAAGAGACCTCAAAATTATCAGTAATAGGCACAAAGCTGGCACTTGAGGATGCAGGTTTTCACATGACTGGGAATTTGCCGGATGAGCCATGGCTTATAGAGAATTCTGCCATAATTCTTGGGATAGGCATATGCAGTTTGAAGGCAGCTTTCCAGGCCTATGTTGCTCATAGTTTTGGCACTGATACAGATTTTCTTGAGAAAAATGGAATAACTGCGAGGTATAACAGAATGGTTATTCCCACCATCATGCCTAATTCTGCCAGTAGCTGGATTTCGGTTTTATTTAACATTCACGGTGCGGCATACACGATAAATGCTTCCTGTGCATCCGGCACTTATTCCGTAGTTGAAGCATTTCGTAAAATCAGGGACGGATACCATGACCTTGTGATATGTGGTGGTGTAGAATGTTTGCAGGATGACAGCGGAACAATCATGCGAGGTTTTGATTCTTTAGGTGCATTGACAAAGTCTGAGAACGGCTTGCCCAAGCCTTTTTCCAAAGACAGAAGTGGCTTTTTGTTCTCTGAAGGAGGAGCTTGCATACTTATCCTCGAAGAATATGAATCAGCAATTAAGCGTGGCGCTGAAATTTATGCAGAAATTGATGCCTGTGAATTTAACAGTGATGCTTATAATATCGTTCAGATTGATCCGTCGGGAAGTAGGATAAAAAGCATATTTAGCAAATTATCCGAAGGCAAATCCATCGATTACATTAACGCTCATGGGACAGCTACTTTTCATAATGATCAGGTTGAGAGAGAGGTAATTAAAGAGGTTTTTGGCGACAAAACCACTCAACCACTGATCAATTCAACAAAAAGTATTCTTGGTCATTCTATTGGTTCAAGCGGTGCCATTGAGGTTGGGGTTACAGCACTTTCGGTTAAAAACTCAAGCATTCATGCCAATATATCTGAAAACACATTTGAAGACCTTAACCTCGCCACTGAGAACACAGTTGGCAAAATCAGCTATGCTATTACTACATCATATGGATTTGGAGGTCATAATGTCGGTATACTTCTTAAACAACATCAGGATAAA
>Ga0255382_10082_pt1 | contig 12437 bp, 11 predicted proteins | sample ANMaggSeSYBR01H9_FD_182101 | JGI IMG/M metagenome (GOLD analysis project Ga0255382, IMG submission 182101) | Sediment cell enrichment communities from methane seep in Santa Monica Basin, California, United Staets - ANME aggregate JGI... | ecosystem: Environmental > Aquatic > Marine > Cold seeps >... | reverse complement strand
GGTTATTCGGCCATATGCTCTTTGGGATGACCGATGCCATTACTCTGGGAGCAAAGCCGGGGATATTTTATTGGATGCTTCTGGGATTAATTACAGGACTGTATAAAAAATCAAAAATTGAAAATATAAGATTGAAGATTGAAAATTGAAGCAAATTATAATTTAATTATTTAAAATTGAAAAATGACAGAAGACAGAGGACGGAGGGTGACTTCGTCCCGACCGGTGACAGAGGATCGGTCTCCTGTTTCCCGTCACCCGTCAAATAATTCATATACGGATGAAAACGTTGAATGTTGGCAGGTTGGAAAACAATAATAATAGAAAGAGTGAGTAGATATTTGTATGGAAAACCTTAAACTTTCAACCTTAAACCTTAAACTGAAAATATGATCAACTGGCTAAACTTACTTTTTAACAGCATCTGGATTATCGCCATCGCCTTAGCTTTAGCGGTATTCAGTATTGCTTATTGGGAGGCGCAAACAGGGGAGAAAAAACTCGGGGCACTGCTCGGTCAATACAGATACGCGTTTCCTCTAATCCTGGCAGGAGTCGTTTTTTGCCTGGGGATGGCGGCGACTTCAGCAAAGTGGTGGGAATGGATATTTTGGGAAATATTGATAGTTTTACTTGGAATTCAGGCATATAAGATAAAAAAAATACAAATTGAAAAATGACTGGAGACGGGGGGTAGGAGACTGGGGACCAGTATTATTTTAAACTTTTTTGAAAGGCAATCAGTTTCACAAATAATTTGTGTCCATTCGCGCGAATGAGATTTAATTCATTCTTTAGGAAATACTCCCTGTGTTCAATAATGTCGAAACAAGCGATTGTTTCAAGGTAGGATCTGATTGCAAAACTAAGATATCGACGCTGTTCCGCATTTGATTGGCCGGTCGACCCCTCGGCAATGTTCAAAACTATTGAAGTAGCTGCTCGCTGAGTCTGGGATATAAAATTATATCTTTCTCTATCAGGAAGTTGATTTGTTATCGAGTAAATGTTGTCAACATAATCCAACGCCAATTGATATACGTTTAACTTTTGAAATTTATATCCCTTGGTCATGTTACCCCCTTGTCTCCGGTCTCCCGTCTTTTTCTTTAGTCTTCAAGCTTCGGGTAAAAGATCGACTTCCAACTTTACCCCTGATTTTTCCCCCTTACTATTCAGCATAAACAATATATTGAAAAATGCAATATCACCCTGACGCAATTTTATATTTTATACCTAATATCTTATATACTTACTCCTAAATCAACTATAATTACTTCATGCTAGAAAATCGAATATTCGATCGAAAAACAATCATAAAGATATTCATCGGGGCAGTGATAGGCGGTTTAGCGGTGTATTTTGCTTTCCGCGGAGTCTCTTTTTCCCAGCTGGGAGAAGTGATTACCAGCGCCGTCCCCTGGATGTTGGCTGCTGGGATAGGGATTGTTCTAATCAACGTTGCCCTGCTGGCTCTGCGCTGGTGGCTGATGCTGCTGAGGGCGTGGCAGGGTTCTGAATATAAAGCGCTATTAGGTGGAGTGTACCTGGGCCAGATGTTTAATATCCTTCTTCCTGCTCGCTTGGGAGAACTAGCCCGGATATTTTTTGTCAGCGAACGGATAGATACCACTAAATCGGGACTGCTGGGCAGCCTGGTTCTGGAAAAAGTTGTCGACATAATCACTTTTGGGCTGGCATTATTGTTGTTAATCACAGCTGTCTCCCTGCCGCCCTGGGTATCAGATCCTGGTAAAACAATAATTGCCCTGTCGTTTATTTCTTTATTGGCGGTAATTGCTCTTGTGTTGTGGGGTCGACGGTTCCTGGTCTGGATCACACCTTTGTTAAAGCGGCTTCCTTCCAGCTGGGGGGAGCGGGTTGCCGGGATTCTTGAAAGGGCACTCACCGGGTTTGAGAGCATGCGGGATTGGAGGCGGCAGCTTCCTATCTGGACCCTGTCGATTTTATCTCTGGTCTTGTCCACCCTGACGAATTATATTATCCTTCGAGCAGTAGATATTCAAGTACCATTCACGGCAGCTTTGTTTGTTCTGATCGTGCTTCAAGTGGGCAGCGCACCGCCCTCGGCGCCAGGGAAATTAGGGATTTTTCATTATCTGACCGTTTTGGCTTTATCTGCCTTTGGGGTCGACAAAGGCTTGGCTTTGGCTTACAGCCTTTTGTTATATGTTGTAGCCTTAATGCCCAAGGTGGTCATCGGTGTGGGGGTGCTGATATTTTCACGATGGCGGCTGCCCTCGTTTACATTGTCAGAGGAATAAACATTAGTACGTTGTATAATGACGGGGGACGGAAGACGGAATTTAGACAGAGTGACTTGGAGACGAGGAGATTTGGTGAAGGGGAGACAAAATCACATCGTCACCTAGCCCCCTGTCATCCATCTTCCGTCCTGAAATTGACGATGAACAGAGAACATGAGACAGAATATCCGTTAAAAATTAAGGTTTTTCTATGCAAATCTTATTCTGGACCTGTTTAGGATTAATTCTTTATACTTATCTGATTTATCCTTTCCTGGTAAATCTCCTGGCAGCGCTATTCCAGCGCAAGATCCCGGTCGTTGGGATTGATTTCCCCCCCCGTGTCGATGGTGATTCCTGCCTATAACGAGGAAGAAGTCCTGGAGGAGAAGATAAATAACTGCTTGTCCATTGAATACCCTGAAGAGCGGATTAAATTCCTTTTTGGTTCTGATGGATCCAGTGATGGGACAAACCAGATTCTTCAGTCCCTTGATCACCCCCGGATTCGGCCCTTTCTATTTTCGGACAGGGAAGGAAAGAGCAGTGTGCTGAATAAACTTATCCCTGAAGTTGAGGGATCTATCGTTATCTTGTCTGATGCTAACTCGATGTATCATCCTGAGTCAATAAAAAGGCTGGTTAGTTATTTTGCAGATCCCTCTATTGGCGGTGTATGCGGGAGGCTTGATTTAGTCAATGTCAGCGGTAATCCTGGCGGAAAAGGGGAAGGGCTGTACTGGCAATTTGAGAACAGCATTAAGAAAGCTGAAAGTTCTTTGCACTCGGTGATCAGCTCCAATGGGGCGATTTTTGCAGTGAGGAAAGATTTATTTGATCCGCTGCCTACCAAATACATCTTCAATGATGATTTTATGATCACTCTCCAGATACTTCGTAAACATAAAAGAGTGGTTTATGATCCGCTTGCTGTTGCGACTGAAAGTACTGCTCCGAATATGGAAGGGGAATTTACCCGGAAGATCAGAATTTCTTCCTTGAACTTCAACGCGATCTCCAGCATACTGCCCTTGCTTCATCCCCGGTATGGATTTACTGCTCTGTCCCTTTTCTCTCATAAAATTCTACGCTGGATGGTTCCGGTTTTTGGGCTTGGTATGCTGGTCTCAAACTTCATTTTGTTAAACCAGGGCGGTATTTATCCTTTGCTGCTGGCCGGTCAGGGATTGGTATACATAGGAGCTGGATTGGGATATCTTGGAGATCGCTTTTTTGGACGTTCGGGTCCCTTTATTCCCTTTTACTACCTGGCTATGATTAATCTTGCTCTGGTATTGGGTTTATGGAGGAGCGTGACGAGATCTCAGGAGCGTGCCTGGAAACGCGTGCCTCGTAAATGAAGGATTCATTGTTTAGTAGGAAAAATATTCACACTCTAATCAGTCCAGTACATTTACTGAATTGAGGCTAAAAGTAAGCTTACAACATGATGTAACAACTATGACACAGAAAAATTCCCAAAAAGAGATCAATACAAAATCTCAATTATCCATTACTGCCAAGGACCGCAGGCTAATATTGGCGATTATTGATCTTGTCGCTCTTAATGGTGGTTTTTTGCTCTCATTGGCGTTCCGCCCGGATTACGAGTTAAATTGGAAACTGGTAATCGATCATCCAGTTTGGTTCTTTCTGCTCACTGGATTGTGGTTTTTCTGGGGTTACCTTTTCCAGATATATGATTTGGAAAAAGCCTGCCGGTTTACGACTGCTTTTTTCCCTGTTTTGAGTGTAGGATTTCTCACCCTGGGGACATTTACCCTGGTACCGTATTTAGCCCCTCTGCTTCCTCCTTCCCGGTCACCTCTATTTATTACTCTCTTCGTTCCTGTAGTAGGCTTATTAGTGGGGAGGGGAGTCTATCTCCTGGTTTTCAGGCAGTCCATTTTTCGACGAAAAGTATTAATCTTGGGGGCGGGTGGAGCTGGCAGAACGATTTGTCAAGTTTTCCAGGAACATGGCCAGACGATTTATGAAGTGGTGGGTTTTATCGATGATGACCCTGAGAAGTTTGGGAAATTGGTAACCTTTAATCACCAGGGGAGAGGAGAACTGCAGGATCAAAAAGCATCATTTCCTGTTCTTGGATCAAGCAGCCAACTGCTAGAAATTGTCGCTGCCAGGGGTGTGACAATGATTGTTCTATCAATAACTCACGATATTAGCGGAGAATTGTATCAAGTCCTGACAGACTGTTTGCAGCAAGAAGTGGAAGTGGTTCCCATGCCGCTGCTGCATGAGCAGTTAACTGGAAAAGTGCCTGTTGAGCATATTGGTAATCATTGGTCAGTAGCTATGCCGCTGGAACAACCTGGTACCCAGTTAATCTGGCATGCGGGTAAACGAATATTTGACATCATTTTGTCTTCCCTTGGGCTGTTGTTGTTAGGGTTGTTATTCCCATTTATCACCCTGGCTATCAGACTGGATTCGGCGGGCCCAATCCTCTACACACAGAAGCGAATGGGACGGCATGGGAAACAAATCCGTGTATTTAAATTCCGCTCAATGGTCGAGGATGCGGAAAAGGACCGGGCGGTCTGGGCGAAAGTAAATGATTCCCGGGTGACACGTGTAGGGCGTGTCCTGCGCCGTACACACGTTGATGAGTTCCCCCAATTCTGGAACATATTCAAAGGAGAGATGAGTGTTGTAGGTCCAAGGCCAGAACGGCCGGAATTTGTTAATGAATTGGCGGAGGAGATCCCATTTTACCGGGTTCGCCTGGCAGTGAAACCAGGTATGGCTGGCTGGGCGTTAATTCACCAGGGGTATGGTGCATCGAAGGATGACTCGCTTATTAAATTGCAATATGATCTATACTATATAAAGCACCAGTCTTTTTGGCTGGATTTTTATATTCTCTGGAGAACTGTTATTGATGCGGTGACTTTGAGGGGGAGATAAAAAAAAGTAATCAAAAACCGGTTCACCAGCATCATCAAAAACGGCCAGTTTGCTGTATAATGAAATTATAATTATTCCAGAATCTATTCAATTTCAAGCCCTTATGATTAATCGATTTCCAAAAACAGGGTTTTTAAGCATTATGGTCCTCCTAATCCTCTTTGTATCTGGGGGCAGGACAGATCGAGCTCTGGCTAAAGACGATGGTCCGGAGCGGACGAAGACCATTAAGGTCATCTACACTGAGCACGAGTGGTGGCTCATCCGCTGGGATGATGAAACCCTGGTTTGTGATCTGTATCTTGACCATGATGAATCCCCTGCCGCCAAGGAAATTTATGCCCAGTGCGGATCCGAGGTGTATGATCTGTGGGCTGAATCAGCGCCTTGCGCTAAGGCGGAAACCAATAAAAAAGGAAATTGCCCCGGAGTTTACTTATTTCCCGCAGCATCTGAAATAAGACAAAAAGAGGTTGTGGTTAAACTCCCAACACCCCGGGTCCGGATTGATATCAAGGAATGTATTTCTGTTTCAGGATCTGGACTTTGTGCCGAAATTCCAACTCTTCTAGTAACTGCTGAAGAACCTCTACCGAACGAATCCATTACCCAGATACAGGGCATCATCAATGAGGTCCACTTTGATTGTTTAGGAGATTCCTGTGAAGTGAATTTGCGGGCAACGGGCAAAAACGGAGTGCCGATTGAGTTTTGGGCAGATTCCAGTTATGGGGACAGCACAGAACACTACCGCGGGCGAATTCGGGTGTCCGACAGTGGAGTATCAGTCGACTCTGAAATCAGCGGTTGGTATGTAGATATCATCAGCGAGCAAAGTGATTTCAGCAACATAAGCGGATGTGCTCAAATCTGGGAATCCTTTCCTTCCCTGGGTACTCCCCAGGATTGGCTTGCGGATCCTCACGACCCCAATCTGCTGGAAACTGATAAGCCGTATACATATCTGGCTGGTCAGCTCATAATGCAAGGGTATATTGATACCAGCGACTGTGAATATTTTGGCCTGATGGCAAATGGATATGCCTCTCAGTGTGGATTGGAAAAAGCCCGCCCGGTAGTTAATTTGTGGCAGAATAACTTTGATGATTATATAATTCAATCTGCACAGGATAGTGGTATTCCTTCACAACTGCTGAAGAGGATCTTTGCCAAAGAAAGTCAATTCTGGCCGGAAACTTCCAAACACCTTTATATAGAATACGGGTTGGGGCATATTAATGAGCTGGGGACGGATACCGTTTTACTCTGGAATCATGATTTTTATAGCCAGTTCTGCCCGTTGGTACTGAAGGAAGATGTTTGTCAAGCGGGGTATTCCCAATTAGAAGATTGGAACCAAACCCTTCTGCGGGGGGCTCTGTTAGCAGAAATGGAAATTAATCTGCCTTCTGCTGATGAAGATGTAGATCCTGAACAAGCCCAGGCCAGTGTGGCTTTGTTTGCCGAAACGCTTTTAGGTAACTGCACACAAGTAGGGCAGATGATAACGAATGAAACTGACCAGATTCCCGGAGAGGTAGTCGACTACGAGGATCTTTGGCGGTTTACCCTGGTTAATTATCATGCTGGCCCAGGTTGTCTCTCAAAAGCAATCCGGGAAGTGGTAGGGAACGAAAAATCTTTAAGTTGGAAAAATATTTCCGATTCCCTGGAGATAATTTGCCCTGAGTCCTTGGAGTATGTAAAGGATGTCGAAAAATAAATCAACCATTTTTGCCGGATAAATTCAAGTTGGATTCCCTTCTATTCCCAGGTTAATAAACTATAATAAGCAACGATTTGTGATTCAGACTAGGGAGGATCATTGAAGTACGACGTTGTTGTCATCGGAGCATCCTCGGCAGGTTTATTTGCCGCTGAAATTCTAGCAAAATCCGGGAAACGGGTTGCTGTATTTGAACGAGCAGAATCCTTTGCCCCAGATATCAGAACATATATTATTACTCCTGGATTGTTCAGGGTGATGCCAGATGTTGAGTCTGAGTTAATCCTCCATGAGATTAATGCAATTTACCTTCAAACAGGCAGGGAAAGTGCTGTTATTCAGCTTTCTTCTCCGGATTTGATTGTCGAGCGGGTTCAATTAATCACAACTTTATTGAATCGGGCAAAAAGCGCTGGAGTTGAAGTTCATTTTGGAACTGAATTCAAAGGTTTAATTACTAAAAACGGGACCACCAGGGTTAATGTCCTGTCCAATTCAACCGAAACCCTTATCGAAGCAGATTATTTAATTGGCGCTGATGGGGTTGCCAGCACAGTGGGGAAAGCTGCTGGTCTGCCAGATCTTCTAACTGTCCCTTTGCTGCAAGTAGAAATTAATCTGCCGGAAAATTGGGACCCGGGGGTGGTAAAAGTCTGGTTTGATTATGAAGATACTCCTTACTTTTACTGGCTGATTCCAGATTCGGAGACCAGGGCAGTTGTGGGGTTGATTGCCCAATCGGGCGCAAATATCCGGGTCCTGCTGGATCGGTTTCTGACTGAGAATAATTTCCATCCCCTGTCTTATCAATCTGGAAAAGCAGCCCTTTACTCTCCCGGGGATAGAATTGAGAGCCAGGTAGGGGACTTAAAAGTTATGCTGATTGGTGATGCGGCGGGGCAGGTGAAAGTCACAACTGTAGGAGGCACAGTTACAGGATTATCAGGTGGGCAGGCAGCGGCTTGCGCTATCCTCGAGGAAGTACCGTATCGGAAAACAAGAAAGGGAGTAACGAAGGAACTGAATTTGCATTTTTTCATCCGGCAATTGCTGGAAAAAATGGATCAGAAAGATTATGTAAGATTAATTGGATTATTATCACCCACTGTGCTGTCCTTTTTCAGCAAATATGATCGTGATACTATGCGCCAGTATTTTTGGAAATTGCTCTTGATTCAACCCCGATTTATTCCTCTGGGTTTAAAATTATTGTTTCGTCGTAAGTAAACAAACAAGTATGTATATAAGGTGTTATGAAGCTGCGTATAGATAAATAAGTAAAGATTTCGTTTACTGTGCCGCCCATTGAAAATTATGGTATGATGCCGTGTTGTCGAATTCAATTACACAGTTTTAAAAACTGAAAGAATAAGAATATGAATATGAAGATAAAAGACCGATTTAAAAATATTGACGCAAGAATGTTTAAAATCTCTATTTTTGGAATAGTGTTATTTACGTTCTTAATTGGGGGAACATACTTATTGTATGCGGTCTGGAATAAACCTTTGGATCCTGCTTTAGATCTGTCTGAGGATCTTCCTGAATCCTCCCTGGAAAGTCCAACGTCACAACTTGGGGAAGTCGGCACAAGCATGCCTGAAGACACACCTCAGCCCACTGTGAAACCAGTTTGTGGTGGACCTCCTTCAATGACTGTACTGATATCCGGTGTGGCTTCTGAAAATTATCTCTATGGATTAGCAGATGCCATAAGGGTTGCTAGGTTTGATTTTCAGACACAAGAAGTAACTGTCTTGGCATTACCACGCGACTTGTGGGTGGAAATACCTGGTCTTGAAAGCTGGGGTATTACGGTCGGGAAACTGAATCAGGCTTATTTCTACGGAACTGAAGGCATGGGATATTTTAGCGGTTCTGGATATGGTTCAGGATTACTTGCGGAGACGCTGTTAAGCAATTATGGATTGCGGGTGGATCATTATTTATCAGTGAACCTCTCCAGTTTTCAGATAATTATTGATACCTTGGGCGGTATCGATATTTACCTGACCGAGGATGTCTATAAGAGGGTTAAAGGCGAACCTGAGTTGTTTTTAAAAGCTGGATCTTATCATTTGGATGGGAAAAAAGCAGAGATTCTGGCCCGCCAACGGATTGTGATTGGTGATTTTGGCAGAATCAATAACCAGACAGTGATCCTCAAAGGCATAGCAGCTAAGATGTTAACTCCTTCCGGGATAAAAGCGATCCCTGACTTGGTCACCCAACTAAGAGGGAATGTAATGATGGATATTAGCCCGGATCAAATTACCCAACTGGTCTGTCTGGCAGGAAGGATTGATTTTCAGGAAGATGTATCTTATGAAACTCTTCCTGTGTCATTAATGAATGAGACCATGGTTTTTGACCCGTTCAGAAATATCAATACCTTTGCCCTGGTAGGGGATACCGATGGGATCAGGACTTTACTGGAGGACTTCCAGGCAGGCATCTGGCCTTAAGCTGTTCGAGTCTCCTCCTTGAAAAGAGAGCAGATGTGGTTTATTTCTTCTATTTCCTTTTCTTGGAGCTAGGAGAAAAATACCTGGTCGGCGATGCGGCAGCATTTTTGAACCCTGCCTTTCATCCAGCCGGCACTCATTCCCCTGGATTTAAAACTATTTTTAAGCAAAATGTTTCATTTACCTTGTAATTATACAATCGGTGAGTGTAATCTCAAATTGCAGCCGATTGTAGGGCGAAAAAGAGCTTAAGAAAAAAACTGATTGCTTTGTAAATTCAACTGTTGCGTTTTAAACTATGAAACATTTTCTGTATAAATTGATGGAATTTATCAATAAAGCGCCAATAATATCTGGGATTAAAGTTGGTTTAATAATTTCTCTCTTTATGTGTGTGATTTTCTTTATTAGCTGGTGGAACACACCCCTGGGAACTGAACTTGAGAAAACTACAGGAACACCTGAAAAAGGCATACTTCAGGCATCCCTTGAGGAAACCCTCATCCCGGATATTAAAATCAGTCCGGAAATAAGGAAAACCGAGGTTCCGACAGAAACTCCCAGTTTAAACTCTTCAGCTACTCCTCCTCCAGAAACCATCTGTGGAGGGCCTGAAACAATGTATGTCTTGGTGACTGGCGTGGATAGCGAGAATTATATCTACGGTCTATCTGATGCCATCAGGGTGGTCCGGGTGGACTTTGTAAATGGTAAGATTACGGTCTTACCTCTGCCCAGGGATATGTATGTTTCGATCCCTGTGGTTATTCCTGGAATTACTTATGCTTATACCAATGGCAAGTTGAACCAAGCCTATTTTTATGGATCCCCCGGGATGGGTTATTATGATGGGGAAGATCACGCTCCAGGTTTGTTGGCAATAACTATTGGCCAGAACTTCAATTTACGTGTAGATCAATATATCTCTGTTAATACCAGGATCTTTCGGAGAATGGTTGATCAAATTGGAGGAGTGGACGTCTATTTACCGGATGATATTTATGGACATTACTTTCAGGAACCAGTGTTGTATCAAGAAGCAGGATCTCATCATCTGGACGGAAAACAAGCCGAAATGGTAGCTCGCCACCGGACGCTGATCGGTGATTTTGGAAGGGTGAGAAACCAAACAATTTTATTTAAAGCGTTTATCAAAGCGCTGCTCACTCCGGAGGGAATAAAGAATGTTCCGGGCTTGATCGAAATTTACCAGAATAATGTTTTAATGGATTTCACGCCTAACGAGATCAGTAAATTGCTCTGCCTGATCACAAAAATCGATATCAAAAATGATATCGTTTTCGCTGAATTCCCTCAGAATATATTAGAGGAAGGAAGAGTCTATGATAAGGTTCAGGGATCATACATGTATGTCCTCCTCCCTGATCATGAACCTGTGGTGGAGTTAATTGCTGACTTTCAACTTGGCCGCTGGCCATGATCGGCGTTGCAGGACCAGTTTATTCTCCACTTCCTGCTAATGGACCGGGGAACCCCGCTGAGAGCTTTACAGATGATATCAGGAGACTATCATGCGCTATCTAAAACAACGCCCCTTGATGCTGGGATTAATCATCAGTATCGCTGTAGCAGTTCCTGTTATGGGCGGGATGCTAATTTACAATTGGTGGAGTACTCCCTTGGGACCTCCTCTTGGTATCTTAGAAACAGACCAGGTTTCAGGGATCACGCCCACAGAAAACCCGCAAATAACGATTTCTCCCCCTGAAACGGCGGCACCGACAATGACACCATTTCCGACAGGGACACCAGCACCCTCGGCGATGTGCGGTGGACCGGATAATTTAACCATTTTGGTGATGGGTGTTGATTCAGGGAATTATATTTACGGATTATCGGATGCGATCCGGCTTGTGTGGGTGGATTTCGTCTATGGAAAAATCACTATCCTGCCGCTGCCGCGAGATTTGTGGGTGGATATTCCTGTTTCCATTCCAGGTGTGACCAAGGATATCACTCCCGGAAAACTCAACCAGGCGTATTTTTATGGTTCTCCGGGAATGGGATATTATCAGGAAGAGGACCAGTCACCGGGTCTGCTGGCGAATACATTACATTTCAATTTTAATGTCATTGTTGAACGATATTTTTCCGTCAATACCCGAATATTCCGCCAGATGGTCGATCAGGTGGGAGGCATTGATGTCACTTTGCCCAGGAATGTTTACAGGCATCACTTTGATGAACCTGTTTTATACCTGAAAGCTGGGGATTACCACCTTTCTGGCAAGCAGGCGGAAATGGTGGCAAGACACCGGACATTGATTGGGGATTTCGGCCGGATGAACAATCAAACAGTGTTATTAAAAGCTTTTGTGAAAAAATTGCTTTCCCCCCAGGGAATTAAAGAAATCCCTGAGTTAATTGAAATTTACCAGGATAATGTGCTGATGGATTTTTCCCCCAGTGATATCAGTAAATTGATTTGTTTAACCAGCAAGATTGACCTGGTAGAGGATGTTGCCTTTGTTAGCTTTCCCAAAGATTTGGTCACCGAGGGAAAAATTTATGACAAAGTTCATGATTATGATGCCTACGCCCTGACTTATGATGTTAACGAGATCCGGCTTCTGCTGGCTAAGCTTCGTTTAGGTTTCTGGCCGTAAATTCTAAACACGGGCAGACACTATCTGAATAGTGTTGATCAGCTTTGTGTCCCTCCTCTCATATCAGGAAAGACGATCTGAAAATTCTCAACCATCTATCTGGTCTATTTTTACAGATAGTTGCTTTTTTGATTTTCCAAGAAACAATGTGATAAGATAGAGCGGTAATTAAGCGGCATGGGTTCTTACCAGGGGCTAAAAAAATGATAAAAAACTTGTTTGTAAAACTAATTAATTTCCTGACTAACCATTTTTCAGATACCCAAATTAAAATTTTCAGCCTGGTACTGGTTGTAGTGACAGTACTTGCAGGCAGCGGATATTGGGTATTGACTACCTGGTATCAACCCTTGGGTCCTTCCCTTTCACTTCCTACTCCAACGACAGATGTTTTATCCTCGGGAACACCTTCCCCCGGGTTAAC
>Ga0255382_10080_pt1 | contig 12460 bp, 15 predicted proteins | sample ANMaggSeSYBR01H9_FD_182101 | JGI IMG/M metagenome (GOLD analysis project Ga0255382, IMG submission 182101) | Sediment cell enrichment communities from methane seep in Santa Monica Basin, California, United Staets - ANME aggregate JGI... | ecosystem: Environmental > Aquatic > Marine > Cold seeps >... | reverse complement strand
TTGATTATATGGAGAACAGGGGAGTAGAAATCATAAGAAATGTTCAGCATGTTGCGGACTATCATTTTCAACGGTTAGTTCAGACGGGGCAGGTTGGCCTTGATTCCGGATCTCGCCCTCCATTTACAGAGGAGGCCTTTTCAATGCAGGAGTCGCTGATCATTGACCTTGTAGAACTGGCACAGGAGATTGATTCCAGATTGAAGAAAGGCAAGTTAAGCCACAGACAACTGGAAGCCCTTGCTGAAGAGGAATGTTTGTGGCTAATAGCTTTGTTAGATGAAAAGGGAGTTATCACCTTCCAACACAGGCCAGTCTCTAAGGACCTCTTGATCCTCGCCAGTCCCGTAGTTCAGGGAAATGAGGAGATCAGGATTAGTATTTTCGGCCTGACCGAGAGCAATGAAGGGGTAAGATTTATTGCCCTTCAAAGGAAATCGGGAAGCGGGACGATTATCCTTGCCTTGGACAAAGATAGTTTTCGATGCAGGAGTTTGAGGCTTTCTATTCAAAGGGCAATTGAGGAGGTTGGACAGGTCTCGGGGACTGTATACTTTATGGTGAAGGATCAACTGGGCAGAATCCTGGGCAAGGCTGGGGAGCTGCCCCAAATTGAAAAGGAAAAAAGTCAATCAAAGAGTATTCTCAAAGACGGGGCTGATTCGGCAAGCAGGAAGATCGTTTTAAATGGGCAGAAACTGCTTGAAATTATAGCGCCTATCCGTCTCGGCGGTGGATCTGCCGGCACGGCGCGGTTGAGTCTTAGGAAAGACAGTGCAGATCGGATTCTCGATAAAATTAGATTCCGGGTCTTTGTTTCCATGGCCTTTATGGTGGTTATTGCCTTTGTATCCATGTGGTTCCTTTACAAAAACCAAAACAGGCACTTAGCCAAGATGCGAGAAATGGAAAGGCAACTACAAAAGGCAGAAAGGCTTTCAGCCCTGGGCCGCCTTGCTGCGGGCGTAGCCCATGAAATTCGAAATCCGCTCAATGCTATTAGTATGGCAAGCCAGAGGCTTAAAAAGGATAATCTCAATCAACTGACAGGGGTAATCAGAGATGAGATCAGGCGGCTCAATCATATTATCGAAGAGTTTCTTGGTCTTTCGAGAAGCCGCAAGCTGGAATTTTGCCGTCACGATCTAACGGAGCTTCTTCATCATATTGTCCTCCTAATAGGGGAAGAAGCCGAATCTAAAGGCGTGGTGATTCATACCGACTTAAAAAATTCTCCGTTTATGATTTCCATGGACATGGATAAATTGAAGCAGGCCCTTTTCAATATTATCAAGAATGCTATGGAATCGATCTCCCCAACAGGTTCCATCAACCTTTCCGTTGAGCCCAGGGGTAAAGAATGGGTCAGTGTAAAAATTTCGGACACAGGAACTGGAATAACCTCTGAGGAAATCGAGAAAATTTTCGACCCGGACTACACAACCAAGGAGAAGGGTCTGGGTCTGGGCCTTCCCTTAGCCCATGAAATTATTCACGGCCACGGCGGGGAGATTCAGGTACAGAGCCGCCCGGGCTCAGGGACTACATTCGAAATCCTGCTACCCTTGGACAGAAAAATTCATAGCACATAGGTTACAACTCATAACGGAAAAAGCCCAGGGGCTATCACATATGATCTACCAGGTCAGAGGAACTCACCTATGAAAAAACTGAGTATTTTAGTTGTGGAAGACGGAAAGTCTCAGAGGGAAATGCTGAGGGATTTCCTCAGGGAAGAGGAATACGACGTTTCAGAGGCCTCAAACGGAGATGACGCTCTCAGGCAGGTGGAAAAAAACTATTTCGATCTCCTGCTCCTTGACTACAAAATGCCCGGTCTGGATGGAATGGAGGTGCTTGAAGAGGTCAAGCACATCAGCCCTGAGATCGATGTAGTAATGATGACCGCCTATGGAACCATCGAGACGGCAGTAGAATGCATGAAGGCAGGCGCTGCTGATTACATCATCAAACCTATCGAATTGTTGGAATTGCTCATCCTCATTGAACGGATTTCTGAGCGACGAACCCTCATAAAAGAAAATAAGATCCTCCGGGAAGAATTGAGAAATAAAGGTATCACCACCGATCAGATCATCTATCAAGGCCCTGCCATGGATGAATTGATCAACCTGGCGGGAAGAGTTGCAAACAGCAATGCAACAATATTGATCCAGGGGGAGAGCGGGACAGGTAAAGAACTCATTGCCAGGCTGATCCATACACTGAGTCCCCGTTCGGAAAAGCCTATGATCACCATAAACTGTGCGGCTTTACCTGAGAATCTGTTAGAGAGTGAGCTTTTCGGTCATGAGAAAGGGGCTTTTACAGGGGCATCTCAAAGAAGGATCGGTCGATTCGAAGAGGCAGACGGGGGTACTCTCTTTTTGGATGAAATTGGAGATCTCTCACCACCTGTTCAGGTGAAGCTCCTTAGATTTATCCAGGAACGAGAATTCCAGCGCCTTGGAGGGAATAGGACGATCCGTTCAGATGTCAGGGTTATCAGTGCCACTAACCAGGATCTGGAGACAAAAGTAAAAGAAGGGACTTTCAGGGAGGACCTCTTCTACAGGCTGAATGTAGTGGCAGTCGACATTCCTCCGTTGAGGGAAAGGAAGGAGGATTTATCGCCATTAATAGACCATTTTTTGAAGCATTTTGCTAATGAAAACCGCAAAAGAATAGATAGTATCAGTCCTCAGTCCAAGGATCTCCTGCTGAAATACGATTATCCGGGTAACGTAAGGGAACTGGAAAATATTATTGAACGGGCTGTAGTAATCACAAGGCAATCGGTCATAAGTGACGCAGATCTACCATTCTCCCTTAATTCACCACGTGCAGATCAAGAGGGGATAATGATCCGGGGAACAATGAAAGAATCAGTGGAGGCCCTGGAACGTCAGATGATCCGGAAGGCCATGCAAGAAACTTCAAACCATCAAACCAGGGCCGCCGGCCTTTTGGGAATCAGTGAGCGGATGCTGCGGTATAAGCTCAAGAAATACGACCTCAAATAGTTGCCGACAGAAAACGGCGCTTATTTTTTGGAACTGAAGGCAGATCCCCGTTCTTCCTGAGCAACACAAATACTATTCCCCCTATAGACACAAATAAAAGAATCAATATATCAGCCAAGACAGCATAGGAAAAACCCAAATCCTTTGATATGCCAAATATCGATAATAGCAAGACATAACTTCCTTCTCTAATGCCGTATCCACCCACTGAGGGCAGGAAATTACCCAGGCCAATCATGGGAGAAATAAGAAAGTAAGGTTGAATGGTAAGCTTATCTATTCCAGTTAAAGCCTCACCAATAAAGAAATGTAATACCACAAAAAGAAACTGCACCATAAAAGACAGGATAAATCCCACACCTAAACGCCACATAGAAAATCGATAGCTATGTAATGCACTGAATACTTTTGACAATAGTTCTCCTAATCGAAATAGATGTATTTTTGCCAACAAGTTGGTTATTTTATTATACAATCCCGTATGAAGAATTGACATAAGACTTAACAATATAGCTGCTCCTATTCCAACAATGATGGCTCTTAAATCATAACCGTTTACAGAACCCAAATACATCCACCCGCCAATTAATACTATCCCTACAGTTCCGGCCATGCCTAATAAACGCTCAACGAAAACAGCAGCAAATGCACCTGTATGATTTTTGTTGGCGTTACCCGACAGCCATATTCTCATAACATCGCCACCTAAACCCGTAGGCAAAAAGGAATTAAAAAAACCACCAACCAAGTATAATTGCAGCAGTTTAAACCATGACAAATTACTTTCACCAACATCCAACAACACCTTCCATCGGGCAGCCAATACAATATTTATAGCTATTAAAACTCCGGCAGCTCCTAAGAAATAGCCCCATTTAACCTGACTTAATAGTTGCCAGACTTCTTTTAGATCTATTATAGTTATGAGCCACACCAACACAACAACCGTGACCCCAACTTTTAGAAAAAAATATAGTCTTTCCCGACTCAGATGGACCTCCTTATTGGTTAGGGCTTTCAGTCCCGCTTTTACCGGGAAACCAGTGAACGCCTGCCAAATATCTTAAGATGTCCTATTGTTGGAACGACCTATAGGGGGATAGTTTCCGTATTATACGGTTCACTGCCGACTTTATATGCACTGTTTTCGGTGATGACTTGTAAAAGGTTTTAACTCTCCCCGTTCTTATGCACTCAAAGATATCATCTGTTTCTGTTATTATACCAGCCGCTCCTATTTCTTCTCTAAAATGTGCGTCAGACCCTGCAACGGCAACGATTCCTTTTTCCTTTGCAAATTTCAGGGCCATCTGGTTAGCCTTTTTATAAATATTCCTTGAATTATACACCTCGATAGCATCTGCAGTTATTTCACTAATATTATCTCCTACAGATTTACGATATCGATCAAAGGGGTGGGGAACAACAACAAGCCCACCTAACTCGTGAATTTTATCAGTTGTATCTCTCAGGGATAGTCCCGGCTTTATCGGCTCACGGACAAATAATGCAATTAGATCTCCCGCTGCAGTTGCTATTTCTATGCCGGGAACAATTATCAGGTCTCCGGCTAATTCCTGAAGTTTTGCATAACCATTCATTGTGCCGTGGTCCGTTATCGCAATGCCGTCAAGCCCCTTGAGTTTTGCATATTTGGAAATACTCTTTAGATCCAGGTTAGAACATATTGAGTGTCTTGAATGTATGTGCAGGTCAAACTTCATATCATCAAATAATTACAAATTTAATTAAATACCAAAGTGCCGCCGGCAAGCTAAACACAAGCCAGGACACTATATAATATCTGTCTTCCCCCAGGTTTGAAGAGTGAGGTATTAATAATTTATTGAGCACAAACGAAGAGACAATCATAACCGGCCAGAACACCGCAAGTCTTTCGATTTCATTAACATAGACACTGAGTAATATGAGTCCACACCCACTGATTAGAAGCAACGATATGAGAAGTCCAATTTGTTTTTCGTTCCAGACACTGACCAGCGACTTCTTGCTGATGCTTAGATGCTTATGGATTATCTTATAATATATATATGGAATACAAATAATGGATACAAGGCCGGAGAAGAAAATGAAAGGAGCCTCTGTCAGCGGCCTGAAAAGAGACCATCCGGCACATAAACGCAGCGCATGGTTTAATGGGCCTCCAAAAAGAAAATCAACCTTACTGTCTTTAAGCCTGAAAGGGGGTACGGAATAAAGTAGCTGCAACAGAACCATTAAGAGGATGATGACAACGAGTATTTTATTTATCAAATATCCTAAAGTCAGACCCATGACCAACAAAACGCTTGATATAATAAGGCATTCCAGAATACCGACCTTTCCAGATGCAATAGCCCTATATTTTTTGTACGGATGTTTTGTGTCTAATTCCTGGTCATAAATATCGTTGATTATGTATAAGGCGGAAGCTGTGAAAGGACCAAGTACTAAGAAAACTTCTACCAGCGTGATGATCGCTTGTAGAGATAAACGGTCAAGAGCAAAAGAGGCACCTATTGCAGCGGAAATAAAGGCGCCTATCCATCCCCTTGGACGCAACGTATGCGGATAAACTTTGAATTTAGTCTCTATCTTATTAAATTGAATTGTAAGCTTCTCTGCAAACATAATCAATAACGCCCTGTGCTGTCAGACTTTCGCTGTATTTTTTGGCACAATTTTTCCGGTCTTAATAATTATGAAAGAACGCTTAATGTGAATATTAAAGCTCCTATTTCCTCTTAAATACCTCGTCTGATAGGCCAGCATTTACCCCCCTATAATTTTTAAACAAGATATTCACGATGCCCCTCTTTGTCTTTACGGTTCCTTTCTCTTCCCAGTGATCTATCTCACCAAAATCATCAAAGATCTCAGGTCTACGGGCCTTAGCAAGGATATTTAGTTCTACAACCGTGCTCTTGGGAAGCCAGTATTTCCCTTTGATCATGGTATATTCAATATGAGCCATGATAGTACTTCCTTTAAATCGAGTAATCTTCATCTTTTTTATGGACCAGTGCTTGTCTTCTACCCAGATCTCAATCCCATTGCGCAATCTTTTCTCTTTTGGGATTAGTGTAATCTTATAGATAGTCACCTCTTTAACTATCTTTTTCTCAATACTTAAAGGCTTAAAATACCTCTTTAAATAATATGGATTTATAGCCATAATTTTTTTAGGAAGAAACAATATGCCTTTTGATTCTATATGTATCTTATCGGGCTTTTTGTAGAAGAGTATTGCCTCTGTTTTAGGCACATTTACTCCCTCCATTTTGATTGTCCCTTCCAATGTTACGACATAGTCCTCAATTTTCTCAAAAGATGATGTCATCCGATTCAATATCTCCTGGGCAGATGGCATTAGATCTTCTTCAAAACCTGATGTTGCAAAGACACAGAATAATAAGACATACAAGAATTTCATGAAAGGATATCCTTGCGATTAAAGATAATTAAACTAAGGGCAAAAAAAACCCAATATGTATATGGCTAAATAAAGCACTCCGCTATTAATTTCATGCCAGGGGATAGGTTCCTGAAATGCCTTACGCCAACCATCTACATAGGTGGTAAATAGAAGAGGCTTTACTTTATTAAATATTTGTAACGGTGTTTTTGAAATGATCAAACTGGCTATTAGTATTGCCATAGTGCCTATGACCGGTCCGAGGGAATTTTCAGCAAGGGTTGAGAGAAAGAAGGCGAGTGAGGCCACTGACCACATAGCCCAGATGGCTAAAAGATAGGCCAACCCAAACCTAAGCCAGGTTTGACCTTCAAGTAGCACAAGTATCTCCCCCCGCCTCGGGACCAGGAAATCACCCCTGCCAAAAAGCAAAATGCCAATGCCTATACTCAAAAGACCCAGAAAGAAAATGAGTAAAACTGTGTAGATAAGGGTGGTAATAAACTTTGCTGAAATGATCTGCGTTCTTGATGTGGGCCTGATCAAACTTATGCGAAACGTTCCAGCAGCATTCTCCCCTGCTATCTGATCACCGGCCACTAATGCTATCAGGAAAGGAATAAGAACCCATAAGGAATTCATGACAAAATAGGCGGCTGAAAAACCGTTAAAGATTGAACCAACTATAAAGAAGTTCTCGCTTAAATCTTTCACTGCCCTTACAGCCATGGCGGAAGGTCCATGCCCTATATCAAGGCTCATTCCGATCATCATCAAGGGCAGCAATACGCCAATGGCTAAAAACCCAATCCCAGTACGCCATTTATAAAAGGTTTTTATATTCTCTATATGAATAAGCTTAAACATTTCTTGTTATAGAAAGAAAATAGTCCTCTAATGACCTTTTAGGTATGAGGGCCGAAACACTGATATGATTTTCTACAAGAAAGGCATTCATTTTGGGGATAGAATTAGAAGTTAGATTAACTTCAATTTTATCTTTATTTATGCTTAAAGAAGAGACCCAATCTTGCCTTCTTAGAAGATCAGCAGCATCTTTTACAGGAGACGCCCTTAAAATCACAATGTCTTCTTTAAAATTGTTCAAAAGTGTTTTCAACTCCCCTTGAACAATAAGTCGCCCCTGATGGATTATGGCCATACGGGTAGCTACCTGCTCAATTTCATAAAGGAGGTGTGAAGATAGAAAAATCGTAATTCCCTGCTCTTTTGAAAGCTCCCCTATAAGCTCACGCACTTCCTTCATTCCCTGTGGATCAAGTCCTGATGTAGGTTCATCAAGGATTATAAGCTCGGGGTCTGAAAGCAATGCCTGGGCTATCCCAAGCCTTTGCTTCATGCCATGGGAAAAGCCCTTTACTTTATCATTTACCACTCCATATAGCCCAACCAGTTGAAGTACTTCCGCAACCCTCCCCGCTTTTATACCACCGGATAGGATTCCTAAAATCTCAAGGTTTCTCTTTGCAGAAAGATGGAGGTAAAAATCTGGTTGTTCCACTATGCCGCAAACCTTTTCAAGTGCTTTTTTACGTGATTTAGAAAGTGGGTGTCCAAAGATTTCAATTTTCCCCGAAGTTGGCCTTACAAGGCCTAAAAGCATTTTAATGGTAGTACTTTTCCCGGCGCCATTAGGGCCTAAAAAAACAAAGATATCGCCTCTATAAACTTCAAGGTTAAGGTCTTTCACTGCCCAGCGCTTTCCAAATCTCTTGGAGAGTCCATGTATAGCAATTATAGAATGTGACATAATATTTACAAACTATCTATAACTTCGTTTATACCCTTGACGGTCTTTTCCCATGAATATTTTTCAACAATGGTTTTACGTGCATTCTCACCCATATTGACACACGCAATCGAATTATTCTTCAGATATTCAATTTTCCGGAATAGTTCATATGGATTCTTCTTTGGAATAAGGAATCCATTTTCCCAGTCATTAACATATTCCTTTATCAAACCAACAGGAGTTGTTATTACGGGCACACCTGAGGACATTGCTTCCATTGTTGTGAGAGAGGTCGTCTCCGATAGACTCGGAAGAACATATACATCCATTGCCTGGTAATAAGGAGCCAAATTATCTTTCAGCCCCGTAAGTAAAACATTTTCCCTTACTGAGAATAATTTTTCAAGTCCTTCCCTTCCCCCGCCCGCTATCAAGAGAAATACATCACTATACTTCTCAGCTAACCTCACAAATGCCCTGTACAGTGTTTCAGGGTCTTTCTCCAAACTTAGCCTTCCGGCATAGCCAACAATAAAATTGGTTGGGTCCAATCCCGCCTTACGTTTTGCTTTTTCTTTGCTCTTTGGTTGTTTATATCTTTTTATATCTGTACCAGGATGGACGACTCGCTTCATTCTGCGTATCCCTGCAAAATCAAGAATCTCTGCCTGCTCAAGAGAGGAAACAATAATGACATTGCAAAGGTTCAACAATAATCTGCCTATTATCTTTGTGGCCATACCAATAGGAGCTTTGAGCAGATTTATACCCTGGCTGTTTGGAAATACTTCCCATTCAATGGTATGCTGATAAAACAGAATGGGTTTTTGATATTTTTTTGCAGCTAATACCGAACATATAGATATGGGCCCAATAGTATGCGCCCAAATGATATCGGATTTCTTTACTTCACTGAATATCTTAAATGGATTGACAATTGGACGGTAATTATCTCCCAGTTTTATCCTCAGGACCTTAAACCTGATTATCTTTGCCTTATACCTGGTTTTCAGTTTGCCGAAATCAGGTGCAATAACTGTGATCTGATAGTCATCAGACATTCTTGGAAGAATTTCATTCAGGAAGCTGGATATGCCATCCCATTGCGGCAGGAAGCGGTCAGTTGCAATAAGTATTTTTTTCATTTGCACTTGTAAAATCGCGAAACAAGCGGATACTTACCCTTTCCAGACTGCCCAGACCAGGAGCAGCCAGCCGGATATAAAAGCCACGCCGCCCGTTGGGGTGACGTAACCCAGGTCAACCACATCAAAAGCTAATAAATACAGGCTCCCTGAGAAGAGTAGAATTCCTGCCAGGAACAGCCAGCCAGCTCCCATTATAAGCTTAGCTTGCCTTGGCCACTGCGTTATAGCCCACGCCACAGCCAGCAGCACCAGGGCATGGTGCATCTGGTATCGCACGGCCTTGGAAAAAGTGACCACATGTTCCGTAGTCAAATGCTTCGCGCCGGCGTGGGCGCCGTAAGCACCTGCCACAACAGCCAAACCACCCAGTAGAGAACCCAGCGAAAAGAACAACTTTGCCATTCTTATCATCCGTTCCGTATAATAGTTAATCTCGCGGATTTCCTATTTACTGCTTCCCAAAACATTGTATCCCAAAATATGGGCATAGTACCGGAAGCTTCCAAGTAACAGTCCGCCTCCAATGCCAATGTACATTATGGCCAGAAAGGGTTTGGGTACCGGTGAATACACCCGAAGAGAGATGCCGAGCGCGACCATAAAGGCGACTAAGGGATAGCTTGTCCATTGTTGAAAGGCGAAAATGCAAATTTTGTCCTTAGACAAATTATCGACCCGCCGTATATTCTTGTCAGCAAACCATGTGAACAGGAACCGGTAGATGGCAAAAGCCAGCAAACCACCGGTTAAGGCCATAAGCAATGCCACCCATCTTTCCACAGGCAACAACCATCCATAGGCAAGATGGGTGAGGAGGATACCCACCCCGGACCAGATCACACCAGCCACGAAATAAAGCCAACTTTTGCTAACCGCTGGAACCAGCTTTTCTCGAATATCCATACAACCTAAGCTCATAACTCCTCAATAGATTGTTATTTCCATCATGGTGAGTTCAGCTACTACACAGAGCATTCGGAAAAATCATCTAACGCGGCGCACCGGCAAGGCTCGGAAGGCGATGAAACCGGATTGTTCGGCCCAACCCTTAAGAGAGTAACAGGAATAGAAGTAAGCGGCCTTTGTTCCCTCAGTTTCCGAGGCCCAGATAAACCACTTGGCAATTTCGATAAATACTATAACCCTGGAATGCTTCTTGTCAATCGATTTACAAATTGCATACAGCTCATCCTGGATAGGCATCCGCCAGTCCGAATACCCACCTCCCCGGTATTTCTCGCAGTAGGCCCTGGTACCCTGCCAATTAATATCTTTTCCGTTATTTCCGGCGCCCACATAAGACCTGTTTCCGTATCCAGCACAGTACCGTTGTCATAAGCTATAAAGCGACCGTCCCGGCCGATCTCCCCCGCCATGGAAATTGAGGGGAGAATAACAATCAAAACCAGAGACAGGCAAAAGATCACTATCAGGGTAGTAAATACTGTTTTCATTGGCAAAATCGTAACCGTTCACGGGTTCAAAGGTTGTATTCTCATCAGCATACACGATTATGTGAGCATTTTGTACGGGAAACCGACCGCTTTCACATCCTCTCCACGAATCTGGATCATGGTACTCGGCAATGATGTGGCAAAACCCGTATTTTTTTACGATCATTTCGGGGGTCCAATATCAACGATACAAAAGGAGCAACACCACTCGAAATATTCTCTATCGTCTTCAATCTCTGTTTTACAGGCAAAAATCTGTTTGAGGGATTCATCGGAAACAAGAAAATCACGGTCAACAAGCCCAAATGGAAGCAGCCCGAATCGGTCAGCATCTGAATGCATTATTTCCTTTTCTTTGGCCAAACCATACCCTTAGGAAAACTGAGATAAATCGCACCATAACTTTTGGTTACCTTAAGATGAGTGTCGGCAATTTTAGTACTCAGCATGTAACCACCATATTCCGGATCTACATATTTATTGATCTGCCTGATGGCAGAGGTATAAACTTTGACGTTTTTTGCAAGTTTGCCATATCTCATGTTATATTGTTTGAGATTGGTTGCACCTTTGGGTGGAGTTTTAAATCTGGCCACAGTTTCCTCAATGAGAGGGATCAGCATTTGGAGCTCAAGATATCTCCCCTCTTCAATAAGGGGTTCAGCACGATGTATGACCCCATTGTGAAAAAAAATCATGTGATCTTCAGCGGTCAGCATATCAAGCCCTCGGTGGAGTTCGTAAAGCTCAGTTCTTATGGGAGTGGAAAGCTCTGTGGCCTCGTTAAATCTACCCTGACGGGCCAACCCTTGAGTTTGAATCAACAATCCTTTGATGGCAGTCATTCTGCCAAGTACCTTCTCGTCAGCACCCTGATTCTTCGCTTTAGCACTCAACGCATTCCATTTACTGATTGACTGACTCAATGCCTTCAGCCCTTTATCTTTTTCAATAAATATTTTGTAAGACGCCATATATTGCTTGAACAAAAGATCAAAGGAAATCATTTCAGGATTCTGGAACGAAAGAAACGTCAAATCCTGTGCTGAAGCGATATGTAATGGGAAAACCAAAGGAAACATGAACAAGCAACCTAGAACAAAACCTGTAATTTTTCTTTTCATTTTTAACGCCCTCTTGAATAAATTGATTTAGATGTATGCTATCCAGTGCATAGCATTATTTCCCTCAGTCAAGCGCAGGTCCCAAAAGACGTGTCATAAAAACTCCGCTTACGCCGAAGGTGATAAGAGCTTGCTTTTTATAATTGAATTGGTCTCTGAACGAAAACCTCGAAATGAAAACGAATGCAACATCAATCATGAGGTTTTAGTGAGTTGGAATTAATTCCATTAATCCAAAATCGTGCCTGAACAGGGTTTTCGTTCAGGCACGATTTAGTGATGGATATTATGTATGTTGAATGACTTTATCGCTCGACAGGCCGAACATTCCTGTCCCCGCCAAGGAGTGGGCAACCTCCGGCCCGCAAGGGCTTGCGGGCCGGAGGGAAAACTCCGCATACATTACACTTCTAACCACTAACGCTTGAACCTGTCATGACATCTAAGGCATTTTATCAAGACCGCCTGCCAGGTTAAATAATGAAGGAATGTCCCTCCCCCCACTCTCCCACACAATTGGTGAAATATTCTATCATTATTCGA
>Ga0255382_10079_pt1 | contig 12572 bp, 9 predicted proteins | sample ANMaggSeSYBR01H9_FD_182101 | JGI IMG/M metagenome (GOLD analysis project Ga0255382, IMG submission 182101) | Sediment cell enrichment communities from methane seep in Santa Monica Basin, California, United Staets - ANME aggregate JGI... | ecosystem: Environmental > Aquatic > Marine > Cold seeps >... | reverse complement strand
AGCTCTAGCCAATTCAGTTGAGAGTTTCCAGATTGTGACCAAGATCCGTCCACTCCGAGCCTTCTTCATCATCCTGTTCTTTATTAACTTGGGAATGGGACTGGAAATCAGTAATTTCGTAAATATACTGCCACAGGCTCTTCTTCTTTCTGGGATTGTGATTATCTCAAAACCATTCATTGTGATGTGGCTAATGGGGCGTCAGGGGTACCGTAAGAAGACAGCGTTCCTGACAGGAACCAGTTTGGCACAGATATCTGAGTTCAGTTTGATCGTGCTATTTATGGCACTGCGGGTTGGGCATATCGACAACGAAGTAGTCGCCCTAATGACAATCGTTGCCATCATAACCTTCACTTTCTCGACGTACGGGATACTCCATTCAAGGTGGATCTACAAATTTATACATCCTTGGCTTACAGTATTCGAGAAACACGGAAAGAAGCACAATAACCAGGATAAAGAGGAAACCGAATTCAGAGATCACGTGGTAGTAGTGGGAGCAAACCGTGTTGGAATGGCCATACTAGACAAAATCAAGACTTCTGAACAACCAACAGTGATTGTAGACTATGACCCCCGAATTTACGACAGCTATGACACAGAACAGCTTCATTTCATCATGGGAGACATAGCAGATCCAGATACACAAGCAAAAGCAAACATCCACCAGGCGGAATTAATAGTCTCTACCGTTCCGAATCTTGAGGACAACCTAATCCTTATCTCTAACCTACGCCAACGGAGCAAAAAGACGAAAATCATCGTCACCGTCCACCGCGACTACTACGCACCAATGCTTTATGAGGCTGGCGCAGATTACGTTATCTTCCCCTACTCACATGTAGGAAATAACATCGGGAACATCATTCGCCGAAAAAGGTATGACCGGCTTGAACAGTTGGATTCAGGCAGCACCTAGCTTACAATTTTCTGAAGCTTCTTCTTAAACCCTCCTTCCTTGTTGTCACGAAGTGCATATGCAACCTGAGCTAGTAGGAGGTTCAGGGGATCTCCTGTGGTGAACCACTTACCGTCAATATCAACATATTGAATCACAGCACCCTTTTCTCCAAGTTGATTGATTGCATCTGTCATCCATAGTTCTCCATCCTTGCCAGCTCCATCTGGCGTGAGGGTCTCAAATATCTTAGGGGTTAGAATGAAACGACCATACAGAGCCATTTGAGACGGGGCCTCCTCGGGGGTTGGCTTCTCCCAAATAGACTTCACACGCCCACCCGAATCCGGAATCAGGTTTAAAATCCCATATGCCGATACCTCCTCCAACTCTACTTTCTCTGCACCCAACATGACGTCACAAGGATGAGCTTGAAATTCTTTTACTAGCTGCCCCAACGCGGGTTTCTCAGATAGGACCAAGTCATCCCCAAACATCATCATAAATGCTTCCTCATTCTCCACCAGCTTCTTCACAGTCAACAGCGGAGTCCCATTCCCGTATGGTAGCTTCTCATCCTGAGGGACGATAGTTATCTTTGGTAGCTCAAATACCTCTTCAACCTTTGCCCAGCGATCCAATTTACTTTGACCTTTCAGGAGCTTCTCAATACGATCGGCCCTGTCATAGAAGTAATCCTCATTCTGAGCAACTTCTGCTGGGGCAACAATAATAATGATCTCCTCTGCTCCAGCAGCCTGACACTCCAGGACCTGATGATGAATAATGGGCTTATCTAGGATTGGCAGCATCTCCTTTGAGAAAGTTTTAGTAATAGGGAGAAATCGCGAACCAAATCCAGCAGCAGTAATCACAGCTTTCTTGATTTGCATTGTAGATAGCTAAGAAATATCTGTTCGAGAATACCTTGTCCAAAACTTGAACACAACCCCGGCGATAATTACATGTTAGTATTAAGTCATGAATCAGCTGCGACAACAATTCGCCCTCCTGAAAGAACCTCTACCAATGCTGATATTATCATTACTTGGTGGCTTCTTCTTGATATTGATCTCTCTTTCTTTTGGTTTGTTCTCCGGCTGGGAAAACCTGATATCTGACTCGCTGTTTATCCAGAGATCCCCAAATGAAAACGTTGTCATATTGGCAATTGATGAAGAGAGCCTAGATAAGTACGGAGCCTGGCCATGGCCCAGATCAACAATTGCTCAGCTCACAGAAACGATCACTGCACATAACCCCAAAGTCATAGGCTTTGATATTACTTTCTTCGAAGAACGAGAAGGCGATGACAAGTTTATCAATGCACTTACCTCAACTACGAGCACTGTTCTTGCTGCAAAGGTGGAAGATCAAACACTATTGACTCCACTTGATCAACTTCTTGAGCTGGAGAACGTTGAGTATGGATATGTAAATTTCATTGCCGATACAGATGAGAAGGTACGAGCAACTGACTTAGTATCTGAGTCAGATAATCAAACCAGCTCTTTCAGCTATCAAATCTTGCAGAGCTACTTCAGTACTGAAGTAGAATTACCCCCGGTCCAACTTGGATTTACAACAGTTCCAGACAACCATCTCGTTATCAACTACTACGGTCCTCAAGGAACTATTCCAACTTACTCCTTAACAAGTCTGGATAGCGAGCAAGGAGCCGAGCTTAATCTGGAGAACAAGATCATACTGATCGGCAGTACAGTCCAGGACCTAAAACGTAATCTCGATGACAGATTTATTTCCCCAGTAGGACTCCTACCAGGGGTCGAGATACATGCAAATATCATTTCTCAGGTTCTTGATGGCGATTTCATCAGTTCACCTTCAGTTCTATTACAGACAGCAATCATACTAGCGGTCTTCGTGTCGAGTTTCGTACTGGCCACTAGGCTAACCCTTAGAGCTTTTAGTATTGTGGAGCTAGCAGCACTGGCCACCTATGTACTCCTGGCTTCACTAGTATTTGGACTTGGAACAAAGTTGGATCTGCTATACACACCCCTCTCAATACTTCTGGCCTGGCTAATCGGGATCATTTGGCAGTACTTCGCACGTAAACGTGAGAATGAGTATTTGCGTCAGGCCTTTGTTCAGTATCTGAACAAAGGCTTACTAAACAAACTCTTGGATAACCCTGATCACCTCAAACTCGGGGGAGAAAGACGCCATATGACAGTCATGTTCTCAGATATCCGAGACTTCACCTCTATCTCCGAGAAGGTTGAGCCAGAAGAACTAGTTCAATTTCTGAATGAGTACTTAACAGATGCCACAGACACAATCTTTGAGCATCAGGGAGCCGTTGACAAGTACCTTGGGGACGCGATCATGGCACTATGGAATGCTCCAATACTTGATGCCAATCATGCAAAGAATGCCTGCGTAGCTGCATTAGAGATGATAGATGTTCTTGAAGAGTTCAATCGAAATGCAGAGGATCATATCCCCGAGCTGAAGATTGGAGTTGGAGTTAACACTGGCGAAATGTTGGTTGGAAACCTAGGTAGTATGCGTCGATTCGATTACACAGTTATGGGGGACAATGTGAACCTCTCCTCCCGACTTGAAGGGCTGACGAAGCAATATCAGGTGAGTATAATCATTGGAAGCGGTACATACCAAGAACTAGAAGATGAGGGACAGCTTAATCAATTTACTACTAGGAAACTCGACGTTGTAACAGTCAAGGGGAAGTCAAAGCCAATCGAGATCTATGAACTGATGCATCCTAGCCACTACCAAAATCTAGAAGACCTTGTCTCGAAATATGAAGAAGCTCTGGAGAAATACATGAAAGGTGAATTTAAGTCTGCTGAAAATCTATTCTCTCAATTGACCGACCCCACTTCAGAACTTATGGCAAAACGTTGCCAAGAGCTGCACTCTTCCAAGACTAAGTGGCCTGGATACTGGCAATGGGACGTGAAATAGCCCAGTTACTAATACAGTAGTGGCGGCATCACCAGGTAGAAATTCGGATTGAAGATTATCATCTCATTACAATCCCCTACTAGTACTTCATAGTCCTCTACAATATTGTTCGGGAGATGCGGTATTCCATACTGGTTTTCTATATCTATTAGACCTTGTTCAAAATCATAGAGCGTGGTTTCAGATATAAGATCACAATTTGGACCTTCATCCTCTGGCCCCCCAAAGAACATATCGATATAGTTTTTCATTTCGGATTGGAATCCCTGCCACAATCCCTCTGTCAACTCTCCGGATAAAACGAAGAGTAAGAAATCCGCTTCATAATCATCGAGATACCCGTCCATACAGAAGCCATTTACCATTGCAATATAACCGAAAATCCCTCCTGCCCTGCTAGTATCATCCTGATAAACATGCTCTACTGCCAAGTCGAAGTTTTCAGTTGGAATACTATTCACCTGTTTACAGTAGTCATAACCCTTCTGTGGATTCTCTAGAATACTCTTCAATTTAGACAACTTCTCCTGTGATTCAGTTGATAGGTTGTCCTGAAGTTGCAGTCCCAACAACTGTAGGTTCTCCTGATACTGATCTTTACGATCTTCAATCTGACCCAAGATCTGGGTTCTAAGGTCTGGAGCAATCTCCAGTTGGTTACGCAGTATTTCCGGCCTAATGAAGAACTGTGGCTCCTTGATCTCATTCAGTTTCTGATCAAGCAACTGGCTTCTCTGGAACCAATTGGATTGTTGAATCCTATCCCCAATCTGCACGGGCTTGAAGTCAATTTCTTCTTCAATATCTAGCTGACTAATTTGCAAATTATGATTTGCAGCAACTCTAATTGCCGCCAGTCTCCTTCCAGCTTGAATTGGTGATACATCCACATTGCTTTCGGTAACTATGACCTCGCTGATAGCATCTGCCGTATCCTCAACACCGACTCCAAAGCTTGTCCCTCTCACGGCAGCAACTAGTGAAGGGGTCTCTACTTCATAGCTTCCTCCCTCAGTCACACTTTGTACCCTGCTCCAAGTATTCCCAACTAGTTGAAATATGCTTGTACTACTTGATTCTGGAGTTGGGATCTCTGTTAGTTTGATCTCTGTGTTGAAATCCATGGTGAGCACACTGTTATCTGCAAAAATAATCGTTGCCTCCCCATTTGAGTCTGTCTTCACAGAAGTCCCCTGAGGGATTTCAAGCTGCTCATGGACGTCAGAAGAGCTTCCATCTGGATAGGTGACCTGAACTGTGTTCGCAGTGGGGATAATGATTGCTGTGGCCCCCAGATCTCGATTTTTGAGTACAAAAAACGCCACTCCGGCAAAAATCACCAAAACAAAGAAAAAGGATACTAACTGCTTCATGTGTGATACATAACTATGGAATATTAACACAGAACTAGCTATTCTCGGCTACCTAGTCGGTAATAGACACCAACTCCTCCTCTGCTTTGACTGCGCGCAAGAAGTCCCTTGAATCCATGGCCACCGATGCGCGCGGACTCCCGCAATTAAATGCAGCCCTCTCTTCGTCTGTAATTTTGTCAGAATAGTAAGTCTCAATCCCAAACAGAAAGCCAAAAGGTGGGACACCGCCGATGATCAGACCGTATTTTTCCTTCAATACTTCAGGCTTCTCAAAATCAAAAGCCTCTCCAACAATTGCCTTTGCAAGTTTCCGACTCACCATCAGGTCAGACGGCAGACAGAACATATAGTTCTCCCCAGTTTTCTTTCCTCTAGCAATAAGAGCCTTTATCCCCTCAGACATCTTCGTCCCTCGAACTCGTGAAGAATCCTGGCTAGTTGGGGTGGGTTCGTGTTCACGATAGTCATACTCTACTTCTGCCCCGTCCAATAAATCTCGGACCTTGAGTACAGCCTTCATTTCGATTTCGGGGATTTGGTTGTCCATAGGTAATCATACACGATAACCTCGGTGGTCATAAGAGTTGAATCTCTAGATTGGTGAAGATATGTGGAGTCTACGGGACTCGAACCCGTGACCTCTACTATGCCATAGTAGCGCTCTAGCCAATTGAGCTAAGACCCCAACTTGAAAATTTGCAACGGGATTTTATCACTTTATTCTGCCCCAACAAACCCTAGTTCAGTAAAGCCATCAACAGTACCGTTATAGGTAACAGTGTAGTCATTTATGTATGCCTCTATTGTTTGAGTAATCTGCTCTCTCATCAAATCCGCTTCCAAATCGCTCACAGGGTTTAGACTACCGTTCAGTGCCACCAAGGTCCCAGTGAAATCTGTAGTCACACTAGCGATCATGTCCGAATCTTGAAGTAGGTTTCGAAGAGATATCCCCTGGAATACAATCTCTGATTGTCCGAATAGCGCATATAGTGCAGAATCAAGCTCTTTTCCCTCCTCAGCCTCATCCAAAAATGGAATGGGAACAATGTAAGCAAACAACTGGCCATTCGACGAAAAAGGTTTAGCCCCCACTGGCAGTTGTGACTCAAGTAAGTCTGGGTTGTCTCCAAGATATGCAAGCATGTACCCCGTCAATTCTGTCCCCTGGGTTTGTGTATCTGTATCCGATGGCGAAGTGGAAGAATCATCTGGAGTTTCATCATCATTAGTAGGCGCATCAGTTGTAGTCTCGTCTGTGGATGTATTATCTACCTGCTCAGTCGTAAAACTGACAGCAACACCTGAGTTAGTCATCGATCCTACAACAAAAGCTCCCAAAGCCAATACCATTACTATCAAAAGGATAATTACCCCTAGCATGATAGTATCCTTGTTTATCATTCCATTGAACAACCATCCAAGTCCCTTGATCCTCGTTCTAGGCTTCTTGGGTGTTTTTGGCTGTTGGGGTTGAGCCCCTGGCACCACCCCGGCTATCGGAATCTGAGGGGTCTGTTTTGGGTGAGCAAGTGAGACCACAGGTTGCTGTGGCTGAGTTGCAGTTGGTTGGGTTTGAGATTGATTTGGATCCATTTACAATTGTAGATTCAAATCGAAGACATGAAAAGGAAAACTTTCACTATCCACAAGATGCCGATCATAACTTTATAGTAACTAGCGAGAGTAAATAGCGAGTAGAATCCTACATCTATACCACGAATTCTACTGCTAAGATGATGTCACGCCAAACAACAATCCATCCGGCATCCCAGATCCCTAAGTGGATACTACTTCGATTCATGCAAAGTTTTTAGGAACTCAGCATTGTTCTTAGTTCGCTTCAATTGATCAATTAGGATCTCACTTGGGTTACCCTCACGCTCCCCCTTCAGGGTGTCGAGCATACGAATTACCTTCCACACTGATGCCAAAGTATCCTTATCCAAGAGCTTTTCTTCATTTCGAGTTTGAGAAATTAGTACATCAATTGCTGGGTAGATTCTACGATGAGATAGTTTTCGGTCTAGTTTTACTTCCTGGTTTCCAGTACCTTTAAACTCCTCAAAGATGACCTCGTCCATTTTGCTACCAGTATCTACAAGTGCGGTTGCAATGATAGTCAAGCTACCTCCATTTTCGAAGTTACGGGCTGCTCCAAAGAATCTCTTTGGAGGATAGATGGCAACTGGGTCAAAACCACCAGATAGAGTCCTTCCAGAAGGTGGGGTCACAATGTTGTATGCCCTAGCCAATCTAGTAATACTATCCATAAGAATAACCACATCTTGTCCCATCTCAACCAGCCTTTTTGCCCTCTCAACAGACATTTCCGCAATTTTCACGTGAGTCTGAGGTGCATCGTCAAAGTTTGCAGCTACAACCTCACCCTGAATAGATCGCTCCATGTCGGTAACTTCCTCTGGTCGCTCACCTACCAGCAAAACCATCAAGTGCATATCTGGATGATTTGTTGTAATTCCATGAGCAATCTCTTTCAACATAGTGGTTTTACCAACCTTTGGAGGAGAAACAAGCATAGACCTCTGCCCCTTCCCAATTGGACAAATCATGTCAATAATTCGAGTCGATATGACATGTTGCTCAGTCTCGAGCTTAATTTGCTCCTCAGGGAAAATAGTAATCAACTTATGAAAGCTTGGCCTGGCGCTAGCTGTTTCTGGGCTTCCACCATTAATGGCCTCAATCTTCAGCAAGCTTAGGTAGCGCTCCCCCTCTTTCGGGGCTCGCGCCTGTCCAGAGATGAAGTCTCCCTGGCGCAAGTTAAATCGCTTGATCTGTGATCCTGAAACGTAAATATCATTTTCACTGGGCAACATCTTACTGTTACGTAGGATTCCGTGAGTATCATTGATTAAATCCAACACACCTTCCGCAAATATATTCCCGCCACGTCGAATCTGCTCCTCAAGAATTCGAATAACCAAGTCATTCTTGTTGAATTCGGAGATATTTGTAATTTTTAGCTCTGTAGCCATCTTCCGCAGATCGGCAACAGTCTTCTCTTCTAGGTCTCTTAATGAAGTTGAAGGGGAAATCTGGTCACGCTTGGTAGCCATACATCAATATATCTAAAAAGTTGTATAAGTGAATTGAAATTTCATCTCCTGGAAAATGTAGGGTATGGAGGTCTACTAGGTTAAACAATCCTATCCTTTCAAGGTTTAGGTGTCAACTCGATGTGATCCAGGGGGAAATAGTATTAATAAATAGGGATTGACCGCTGTCAGCCCCACTGCCCAGAAAAGGCCGACATTCGCGACCAATCCCAGCACAAACCTTCAAACAAAGACTTATGTTGAGACTGGTTCAAAGGTAACTATTAGCCGGTCCTAGAGCCCAGTAAGTTCAACCCTTCAGAAGGGATGAGTACGCGAACCAGACTCCGGGATCGACTAACAGGAAACCATTTCTTAAATTTCTGACATAATTATATCCTATATATCAGCGTTGTCAAGTCCTATAGCCAAGATTTCCTTGTTATTGGACCAATTTCGGTCGGGATTCCTTTATGGGGCACACTGAATGCCTGTGTGAAACACCGTTCCACATGCAATACAGGAAGAAAGCTAAATGAATTAGGGATGCAAAACAGAGAAATCTAGGAGTCCAGAACTAGGGAGCTACCGAATGATCTTTGAGAGTCTTGCTACGTCAGCTATTTGCTCTACTCCTACCTTTCCCTTCAGCCCTGCGGGGAACTTTGTCTTCGGGAGAATAATATTTGAGATATTTTGGCGAGCCACAACGTCTAGTTTGTTTCTAATGGCACTAGGGATCGAAGTCTTCCCTCCCAAGCTAATCTCACCGACAAACAGGCTATCCTGAGGGATCTTTGCATTCTTCATTGAGGATATTATTGCAGCAGCTACTGCCAAATCAGTGCTTGGATCTGAAAGCCTGTATCCACCCGCAGTACGGATATACACATCTTTATCTGCCAGCCTTACATCTGTAAATCGCTCTAGAATTGCACAAATTAACTGTAACCTTGAGACTGGAAGCCCCTCAGCGACTCTCTTCGGATAGGCAAATACAGTTGAGTTGGTAAGGGCCTGAACCTGAACAATAATTGGTCTATTTCCTTCAACAACCAGAGTCTTTGCTCCTCCAATTGTATCCTCAGCTGCACCAGCAAAGATGTTGTGAGAGCCGTCCATATCTGCAAGACCAGTTTCGGTCATAACCAAGATTCCTACTTCTCCCGTTGAACCAAACCTATTCTTCAACACTCGCAAAATACGATACTCCCCATCCCTCTCCCCCTCAAGCTGCAATACCGTATCTACCAAATGCTCAAGAACTTTTGGACCAGCAATAGAACCCTCCTTATTAATATGCCCAACTAGAACCAGAATGAATCCTAACTGCTTGGCTGCATTGACCAGAACCGATGTACAAGATTTGATCTGAGATAGACTCCCCGGCAGTGAAGACAGAGACTCATCGTACATAGTCTGAATTGAGTCTACGATCACAAATTGCGGCTTCAGAGCTTCAATTTGACCTACCAATCCATGTACCCCAGGGGCCGCGACAAACTCCACATCCTTGTACTCCTTCTTCTGGAATAGACGTTCTGCACGATTCACAATCTGAGATGCCGATTCTTCGCCTGAGGCGTATAGGGCGAGCTGCCCGGACTGCGAAACGTCAACGGCGACCTGCAGCAAGAGTGTGGACTTTCCTACTCCGGGCTCCCCAGAGAAGAGAACTACCTGGTCAGGGATCAGTCCTCCGGCCAAGGCAGAATCCACTTCATCAAAACCAGTCTTCAACCTCTTCACATTCTTTACATTGATCTTTCCTAGCTTCTGTACAGCTGAAGATTCACCTAGAATTCGCTTGGCCGTCTTTGTCTCCTTCGCCAAAACTTGCTGTTCTTCCAAAGTACTCCATGCACCACAACCGGAGCATTGCCCCATCCATTTTGGGTGCTCAGTCCCGCATTCGCTACAGACATACTTTACTTTCTGCTTCATTTGGATTTACTAAATACCAGTTCTTTTCCTTTGGTTTTGACTTTAATCTTCAACATCTTACGTTTTGGACGCTTCTGCTTGTGCTCGATCATGTAGTTGGCGAGTCCATTTTCGACTAGCTCCTGGATCTTGCGACGAATGTTTCGGGCACCGTACTCCTTACTGTATCCTTCACTGTTGATCAACTGGACAACTCCAGAGGTTACCTCCAGAGCAATACCACCTTCGAGCAGTTTTAGTATGAGTTCGTCCAACAAGACTCTAGATATCTCAAGGCAGTCTTCCTGATTAAAGCCTCTGAATACAACAATCTCATCCAGTCTGTTCAAAATCTCTGGGCGGACTTCGTATTGGAGTGATTCCAGAATCTCATCACGCATCTCTTCGAATGCCTGATCTAGCTCATCCTCGGCTAAGTCTTTTGCATCAACATCAAAACCTAGACGTTTATCCTGAGATACGTCCTCCGCACCAATATTTGATGTCAGGACCACGACAGTGTTCTTGAATATTGCTTTTCGGCCTTTCCCATCGGTTAGTTCTCCCTCCTCCAGGATCTGAAGAAGCAGATTTAGAATCTCTGGATGGGCTTTCTCAACCTCATCAAATAAAATGACGCTGTATGGCTTTCTACGGACTTGCTCAGTCAATTGACCGCCCTCTTGATAGCCAACATATCCTGGTGGTGAACCAATTAATTTGGCGACACTGTGCTGCTCCATAAATTCGCTCATGTTGAACTGAACCAACAAGTTGTCGGAACCAAATACTTCTGAAGCAATAGTTTTTGCCAGCTCGGACTTCCCAACCCCTGTGGGACCGAGGAATAAGAAGGACGCTAATGGGCGGTTACTGTCTGTCAGCCCTAAGTGGGAACGTTTGAGGGCATCTACAACCCTTTCGAGAACATGATCTTGCCCAACAATCCGTTTTCGGATTCTTCGATGTAGATCTCTGAGTTGCGAGGTGTCCTGGCTACCTGCTGCTAGCGGTATCTTGGTCCAGTCTACAACAATTCGACGAATCAGATCAGCATTCACAAGCTTGTGCTTTGCAGTATCTGAATCACTTCCATCAATTAAATTTTCTATCTGATCAGTAACTTCCGTCTCATCTTTACGATACTTCGAAGCCTTCTTCATATCTTGCTTATCGATAGCCTCTTGTTTCTTTCGTTGAACATCAATCAGCTTCCCCCCCAGCTTCGTGAGCTCCGGCTCGATATGAACTTCCCTGCCGACCTTTACACTTGCTGCTGCCTCATCCAGTAGGTCAATTGCCTTATCTGGCAGATATCTGTCTGTGATGAATTTGCTGGAAAGATTCACTGCCTCATCCAACGCCTCTTTCCTGATCTTCACCCCATGATACTCTTCAAAATCCTGCTTGATATTCTCAAGAATAAATAATGCGCTCTGCTTGTCTATTTCGTCAATATCGATTGGCTGGAAACGACGAGACAAGGCTGGATCATCATCGAAATACTTGCGATACTCCACTACAGTAGTAGCTCCTATCATTCGTAAACGTGGATCAGTTAAGTACGGTTTCAGGATATTCCCAACATCCATTGGGTCTCGACCACCGCCTGATCCAGCTCCAACAATCATATGAATCTCATCGATGAAGATGATCTTATCTCCGCTTTCCATAGCGTCATTTACAAGACCAAGAACACGCTCCTCCACATCTCCTCGTACCTTGGCCCCTGCCAATATTGAGGCTACATCTAGGTTTAACACCTGCTTATCTAGGAATGAGGAAGGAACATCACCTCGATTAATCTGTTGGACCAACCCTTCAACGACTGCAGTTTTTCCAACCCCCGCATCCCCGACTAGTATCGGATTATTCTTAGTTTTACGGGATAGAATGTGAATCAGTCTCTCTATCTCTTTATCCCGTCCAGTAATATTCAAGTATTCCCCCGATTCTGCAGCCTTGTTCATATCTTTACAGAAGAATGGCAGAATACTTGAATCCATCCCCGGCGTCAAAGGAATGGGCCGATTCACAGATAACGCCCGCAATACGATCGTAATCGCCCACGATATAGCTACCAAATTCCAGAACCCTGAAGTGAAGCCAGTTCACTTATTTTTGGCAATTCTACAGAAGCCATCTGAGCTGATAAACAGGATCTTTGATCAACTTGGACTTGATATTCAGGCAACAACAGATGCAATCACTGATCTAGTGAAAGCTAGATCTAGAAAGGAAATGCGGGAACTAGTGCTATCCCCTGATGTGAAGCAAGTCATTAACAGTAGCTTCATCAAGGCGGAACAACTAGCACACGTATACGTTGGGATGGAGCATCTTCTGCTAGCACTATTAGAA
>Ga0255382_10078_pt1 | contig 12592 bp, 8 predicted proteins | sample ANMaggSeSYBR01H9_FD_182101 | JGI IMG/M metagenome (GOLD analysis project Ga0255382, IMG submission 182101) | Sediment cell enrichment communities from methane seep in Santa Monica Basin, California, United Staets - ANME aggregate JGI... | ecosystem: Environmental > Aquatic > Marine > Cold seeps >... | reverse complement strand
CCGAGCCAGAGCCTGATCACTCCACCTTACAACGCACCACATTCCACGAGAGTGGTAAGAGATTCGAAGTCAGCTTTCCATTTTCTACGACAGCATCGCCATTCATCTTCGGGACAACTGTTTCGGGTGAATTGATCGTATTTCTCGCATCCTGATCCGTATCCGCCAATGTACTGTGAGCAATCACAGATACATCACCAAAACCACCTAGGTCAACCTCAACCGTTAGGTTTTTTGTCTGATTACGGTTTGCTATGAAAAGATTCAATGCACCACTTTCCTCATCATACACAGCAGCCAGATCAAGGTAAGGAACTGCACCAAATTCACTATCATCATACACGGGGCTTTTGATCTGGGGCAGCAAGGATACTCCTTTACTGCCATACAGGGTCAAATCCTGATATGGGTAAAAAATTGTCTGCTTAATGGCACGTCCATTTGGTTCTGTCAGAATTGGCGCAATTACATTCACCAGTTGTGCCAGGCAGGCAATCTTAACCCGATCGGCATGGCGCAAAAGCACATTCACCATCAAACCATTTACAACTGCGTCTAAAAAAGTATAGTAATCCTCCACCTGTCGAGGGGCAATCGACCAGGGCTCCAGCACTGCATCCACCTCATGGGAGTGATACCACACATTCCATTCATCAAATGAGAGATACATGGTTTTCTTGCTGCGTTTCTTTGCTTTTACAAAATCGCAGGTAGCTGCCACTGTCGATATAAAGTCATCCATCCCGATTGATTTTGCCAGAAAATGAGCTGTGTCCTTCTCTTCATCACCAATATATTTATGTAATGAAAGATAATCAACCTGCTCATAACAATGATCCAGCACCGTGTTCTCCCATGCTGGAAAAGTCTGCATCGTATTACCAGATGAACCACATAGCACCAGCTCAATCGAAGGATCTACCCAACGCATCACCTTCGCGCTTTCCTGTGCAATACGGCCATATTCTTCAGCTGTTTTGTGCCCGATCTGCCAGGAGCCGTCCATCTCATTCCCCAAACACCACACTTTAACTGCGTGCGGATCAGCAAATCCATGGCGGCGACGCAGATCACTGTAATAGGAACCGGCAGAATGATTACAGTATTCAACCAGATTCCGGGCAGCTTCAACCCCACGTGTGCCGAGATTGATCGCCATCATGGGTTCTGTATTGGCTTTTTTGCACCATTGCATAAACTCGTTGGTTCCAAATTGATTCGTCTCACGCACATGCCAGGCAAGATCCAGTTGGGTGGGTCGTTTTTCTTTTTTTCCCACACCGTCTTCCCATTTATAACCCGAGACAAAGTTGCCGCCTGGGTAACGTGTAATAGGCACATTAAGTTCTTTGACAAGATCAAGAACGTCCATGCGAAAGCCATCCTCATCGGCTGAGGGATGCTCTGGCTCGTAAACGCCAGTATAAATCGCCCGCCCAAGGTGCTCTAAAAATGAACCGCCTATGCGGGGGTCAATTTTACCAATCTGGTAATTTGGATGTAAAATTACTGTCGCTTTCATTCTACCGCTCCTCTTTTAAACTAAATCATCAGAAACCAAGATAGCAAAACATACACAATAGTATCAGGACTGTTTATAAAAGTTCAATTACAAAACCAAAGCCATATTCACCCGCTCCGATCTGATATTGTTCAAGGGTAATCGGGCCGCAGCTTGCACCGCCCAGCCCCATCTGATGCCAGTCAATATTGACATATACTTCTTCACGTGGCGTCAGATCAACCGTATGGCGAGCCTGGAATAGATCATCATCTGTGAAGTGTTTCGCGCCCACTTCCATCAAAGGCAACCCTCTGAAACGCAGCCCCTTACCATTCTCATCGGTGAAATTCACCCAGCGCACATCGGTTTTATTGCCGAATTCCTGCGGCATGATATACGGTTCGTATTCATCTGTGACCGTACTGGAATAGATACCCACCAGCGCACCAGATTTTCTATCCCAGTAACTTTCATGAGGTCCACGCCCAAACCATTGCAGGTTCTCATATTTCTTCGGGAGAACAAAGCGCATTCCCAATCGCGGCAACGTCGGCATCCCTTCAGCAATCGTGACCTGGTTCCATACCATCAACTTACCGCAGCAAACCGTATATTCCCATTTCCATCGAAGGGCGCCTTTTTTAGCGCATTGCATCACTTTCACAGTAACCTGTTCTTTGACAGATTGAATGACTTCAAATGACTCGCAAGTCCATTCCAATCGATCATATCCAGCTTTTAACCAGCTCCCACCGAGTCCTCGCGGATTCCACCCGCTAAGATTTCTCTTAATGCCGTCATTATCAGTTAGAGCCCGCCACATCCAGGGTTGAGCCGCATCTGCCAGCAAGTTTGCGTTCGCAGCACGCAGACCAATCAAATTACCCTGGTTACGATCAAATGTGACAGTCAAACCGCTGCTTATAACGCTGATCTGAATTTCATCCTTCTCAATCACAACCGGTTTCAGACTTTGTGTGTCCACTTGCATGTCAGCTTTAGTTGCATTTGTTTCGCTGGTATTCAAAACACATTGATAGAAACCCGTTTCAAATCCAGCTTTTGCCCAGGCCGTATCTTCAGTCAACAGAAAATGCAAGGTCAGGTGTGCTTCAACACCAGCAGGAATTTGTGTTTTATCCAGCGGAATCGTCACCATAGCATACTGCTGCGGCATAATTTCTGGCAGATTCAGATCACCGCTCTGGCTGACAACACCATCCAATAACACCTCCCAATGGATTTTTATCTTTTGAATGGATACAAAGAAATTTTCATTGAACAGACTTACTTGACCACCATCCGAATCCATCAGCTTGCAGCGGATCGATTGAAAGACTCGTTTACATTCATACATTGCAGCATGAGGGGTGCGGTCCGGGAAGATAAGGCCATTAATGCAGAAATCAAAATCATTGGGTTCGTCGCCAAAATCACCGCCATACGCCCAGTATTCACGCCCATCCTCTGTAGTCTTAATCAAACCCTGATCAACCCAATCCCAGATGAATCCGCCCTGCAAGCGAGGATGTGCGCGGATCGCGTCCCAATATTCTTTGAGATTGCCAACCGAGTTTCCCATCGCATGGGCATATTCACACATGATAAAAGGACGGTCAGCACCCGGGTCTTCTGCATAATCAATAATCGCCTTCACTGTCGGATACATCGGGCTGACGATTGGCGTAGCGCGATGAGCACCAAACCAGCCTTCGCCTGAACGCTCGTTCGTCGCCTGCTCCGAATGAATCGGACGAGTCGGATCCAGGCGGGTCATAATCCCGGTCATTGCGTCATGATTAGGGCCGTATCCGCTCTCGTTGCCAACCGACCAGATCACTACACTGGCATGGTTCTTTTGAGCCGCCACCATACGAACACCTCTTTCGACATAGGCATTCGTCCATTGTGGATCATAGCTGAGCTGGTGATAGGCATGTGTTTCAATGTTCGCCTCGTCAATCAAATAAATACCGTACTCATCACACAGTTCGTACCAGCGGGGGCAGTTTGGATAATGGCTGTTACGTACAGCATTGAAGTTAAATTGTTTGAGCAGCAGAATATCTGCAAGCATGCTTTCTTCAGTCGTATATTTCCCGTTACTGTCTTCATGCTCGTGGCGATTGGCACCTTTGAAAAGAATCGGCTGCCCGTTGAGCAAATATTGTCCATCCTTCACTTCCGAACTGCGGATGCCTGTCTTACAGCTCAGTGTTTCAATGATTTCCCCTTCTTTATTTTTCAATGTAATGACCGAAGTATACAGATACGGTATCTCGGCTGACCATAATTTCGGTGACTGGAGTTTCTTTTCAAGCTTTACAAAGAACTCCTGTTCATCCGGGAAAATATTCCTGGCTTCTAACGAATCCTTTAACTCCCCGCACATGACTTCTTCAAACACAGGGTGACTGTCAGCATCATACAGTTGCGCTTCGACTAGATAACCATCCAATGACAGCTTGGTATCATATTTTACGGCCTGAACGTCGATCTTGATCGTTGCCACTTGATAAGTCTCATCCAGTTCAGCATGCACAAAATAATCAAAAATATTTACTTTTGGTTTTGCATAAAGGAAGACATTGCGATAAATCCCTGCCATGCGCCAGTGATCCTGGTCTTCAAGAAAAGAGCCATCCGACCAGCGGATCACAGCGGCCGTGACAACATTCTCACCAGCCTGAACATATTCAGTAATGTCAAATTCCGCCGCAAGGCGGGTTCCCTGGCTGTACCCTACGCTCTTGCCATTGATCCATAAATAGAAAGCAGTTTCAACACCATCAAAACATATAAAAACTTCACGCCCATCCCAGCTTTCAGGAGTCGTAAAGGTTCGCTGGTAGATGCCCGTTGGATTCACAACCGGAACGTTGGGGGGTTGCTCATAGAAAGGCATCTGCACATTCACATAGTGAGGCTTGTCATAGCCCTGCATTGTCCAGTTACCGGGCACACGAATCTCGTCCCAATCCGAGATAACTCCATCGCCGGCTTTTTGCACCATCTTATCTGCATCTTCGCCGTAAGCAAACTGCCATTTGCCATTTAAGCATTGATAATAATGGCTTTCTGTCTTCTTTACCTGCAGTGCTGTTGAAACAGTATCAAAAGAAATTACGGGAACATGTCCCGAGAGTTTATTTATCCCAACGATTTGTGGATTTTCCCAGTTACGCATAAGCGTTAACCTCCTGCTCTCTGATAGGTGAATTATTTTGTGTATCTTCCTTTGCAATTGTACTGCGAAATTTACAAATTTTTTCCATCTATAAGAAAATCGTTTCAAGTTAGCCGCACAATATTGATTCTATGGGAATTGTTATTATCGGCAGAACCAGCAGTATCAATCAGGGATACAAAAATTATTGCCAATCAATCCACTTCCCTGTATCATGAAGGGGAATCATATAATGGTTTCAAAAAGGAATGGAAAGATAACATGATATCTTCAAAAAAAATCCTCTCCAAAGAGCAATGGTTAGTAATCATCCTTATCGTTCTCCTGCTTGCTCTTCTTACCTTTGCCAACTGGCAATTCGCAAAACAAAATAAGGCTGGTGTTGATTTTCTTTTCCGTTGGCTCCCAACACGAATGGTTCTGTTTGAAGGTTACGAGAGTCCTTATAGTGAAGAGATCACTCACCAAATCCAATACTTCCAATACAATCGGTTGGCTATCGGAGAAGAAATTGGCGGATATTTTCTCTATCCTCATTACTTCATGCTTTTCATCCTTCCCTTCGCGCTCATCGAAAATTTCACGGTTGCCCGCATGCTAATGATGACGCTACTCGAAGTCTCACAGATTGCAATTATCTTCCTTAGTCTAAAAATAGTCAATTCTAAACCTAAAAAGAGCACATTGCTCCTCTTGCTCTTTATCTCGTTGCTCTCTACCTTTTTTTTCCAACCAATCATCGACGGCAACCCATCAAGCCTTTCCGCTTTATTCGTTGTACTGTGTCTCTTTTTCCTCTCAAAGGAAAAAGATTGGTTGGCCGGTGTTTTTCTAGCATGCTCTACCCTGAAGCCCCAAATGGTGATTCTCTTCTGCGTGCTGGTATGGTGGTGGGCCTTCTCAAACAAACGCTGGAAGGTGTTAGCCAGCTCAGCCATTGCTGTATCTGTATTGATGGGGATTTCTTTCCTCTTCCAACCCAATTGGTTCACAGAATTTATCGGTCAATTAATGATTTATCAAGATGTTGCCAGCCCAAATAATCCAGCCACCATTCTGAGTATTTATCTCCCTGTTAACGGAGCAACCATCGCCTTCATTCTGAACATCCTCTGCATTGCTTTACTCATATTTGAGTGGATTCGTTTATATAAAAAAGGATTTCACCATTTCTTCTGGACTGTATGCATCACATTTGCACTACTGCCGCTTACCAGCATCGCCTTCGGCAATCGAAATCTAGTGGTGCTACTACCAGCCATAGTATTAATCGTAGCCACGCTGCACAAGCAATTTTCCAAAAAAAGCTTCTGGTGGGACCTTTCATTAATTGCCCTTCTCCTCTATAGCTGGTTTGCACTTCTCTTACCCGAAACTTCTCAGGCCATACCTGATTTCTTCTCATTCAAAAATTACCTGCCATTTGCAGCCCTGATCGCTGTTTTGCTCTATGTTTTTCGCAGTAAAATGATTTCAACATTAGACTTGTCGTCTCGTTCGGATAATCAATGAAAAATTCTTCTATACTGAAAAAAAAAATCCCCGAGATACTGGCCCTGATCTGGTTATTGGCACTCCTCTTGTCTTTCCTTGTATACCAATTGAGTAGTAATGTGCCGCCTACAGCCTTTCAGGCTGTTTTTTCACTTACTCGAAATATCACAGCAACAGTATTCACAATCACTGCCGCTGCAGGACTGGGGATGTTGGTGTCAAAGAAACACCTCCTCAATCTAACCCTGCGAATGTATTGCGCCCCGCTTCTTGGGTTTATCGTTCTCAGCACCAGTCTTTTGCTCTTTGGTCTGCTTAAACTTTTACCACCCTCCTGGCTTCTCTGGCTCATAATCATCGCCCTGAATATTCTCTTCTTCCGTCCGATCAAAAACTGGCTGACATTGCTCAAAAAGCAGGTTCAAGTTCTCTTTTCCGGAAAAACACCGCTCTGGCTGCTCATCTTGCAGGTGGGAATTCTGCTTCTCTTCCTGATGGCGCTCCTGATCGCTCTTGCGCCCCCTACACAATGGGACAGTCTCATGTATCATCTGTCGGCAGGAAAATTTTATATTGACCAGGGCAGCATAATCACCTCCTTTGATAATTACCGTTATAGCAATCCCAGCTTTATCATCGTCCTCTTCATGGGCCTCCAAATTCTTGCTGGTTCCGAAGCTGCAGCATTGCTAATGTGGTTCTTTGGTCTCTGGCTTCTAATCGGCCTGTCGGTATTTTTCACTCAGGTCAGCCCAAAACCGGAACACTCACAAAAACAAACCTGGATAGCGGCAACCCTTATTTTCTCAGCCACCGGAATATGGCTTTCGATGACGCGTGCCTACAGCGACATGGTATTGATTCCATATTTCATCGGGTCGGTGCTGCTCCTTCTCTCATGGCTGAAAAGTCCTTCAAACCAATTGTTGGTTTTTTCCGGATTGCTTTGTGGAGCATTGATCGCCACCAAATATACAGCGTTTCCTTTCTGTATCGGCATTGGATTGCTTGTCATTTTTGTCACCTGGAAACAGCTTAAGAAAATTCAATTCAAGCCAGTAATTATCCTCGTCCTCACAGCGTTGCTCGTATTCCTGCCATGGATGGCAAAGAACTGGCTCCTCGATGGAAATCCAATCGCACCCTATCTCTGGGGATCTCCAGCTTTTGATGCTTTCGATCAGGCGGGAACTCGGCCTTCTCCCTCCGGAAACAGCCTCACTAATCTGATCCTCTTACCGCTCCAGGCCGCTGTCTTTGGACATGAATATCTTGATCCCTTTCAAGGCAGTGTGGGGGCCATCTTAATCGGACTCTCTCCTATGATCTTCCTTCTCTGGAAGAGTATGCGAAAAGAAACGCATTTCTACCAGATTGCTCTGTTGATCGCAATCCTTCCAGCGTATTTCACCTGGACGGTTGGTGCTGGTTTTTCCCAGAATCTTGCTATCATTCGATTTTACTATCCGCTGTTTGCGATACTTGCAATAATGATCAGCCTTGTCTGGGGCGATCAACCTGACCAATCCAAAGGTTTCCCATGGAAAAAAATAATAGTATTTCTTGTAATTGCTGCACTTGTGATTGGTCTGGTGCAAAGTGCTTTCAGGCTAACATGGCACAATCCACTCCCGGTTGTTCTGGGTCTGGAATCACACGAATCCTATCTGACATCAAAACTTGGAGACTTCTATACAATCAATCAGGAAATTCAAAACTTATCCAAAGAAGACGAAAAAACACTGGTGCTGATGTTGTGGGAGCCGAAAACCTTTTACTGCCAGCCAAACTGCATTGGTGATGACAACTTGAATACATGGCAGAAGGCTTATGATCGGTCTGGTTCCTCCGAAACTATCCTTGCGGATTGGCATGCAGCCGGTTATACACATGTCGTCATCCACCACAAAGGTGCAGAATTTCTGCTTCAGCAAACCTATGACCGCATTCCCGTCCTCACCCATTACGATGAATTACTGATGCTGGTACCTGAAGATTTAATTCCGATATTAATCGTTGACGATTACGGACTCTACAAGCTCAAGGTTGATTAAAAAACTCCCCTGAATTCCTGCGGGCAAAGCTGCCTTAGAAATTCTGGGGAGCTGCTCTTTCACCTTTGTAGAACATCACCCAAAGAAGAACATCCTGCAAATCTAATATTCTATTCGCGTTCCATCACAATTGTTACAGGACCGTCATTCTGGATATCCAACATCATATGAGCTCCAAAAACGCCGCTCTGCGTGGAAACACCCTGTGCTTCCAACAACTCCACAAAGCGGTCAATCAGTGGACTGGCAATTTCTGGCTTTGCAGCTTTTCCATATGAAGGACGATGCCCTTTGTTCGTATTGGCATAGAGCGTGAACTGTGAAACCACAATGGCCGCCCCTCCAATATCTTTCACCGAGAGGTTCATCTTGCCTTCCTCGTCTGAAAAAATGCGCTGGTTAGCAATCTTATGCGTCAGATACTGCGCTTGTGCTTCGCCATCATCTGGGCCAATGCCCAACAGTATCATCAATCCCTGCCCGATTTCGGCTTTCACCTCACCGTCGACCGTCACTCGCCCCTGTGTAACTCGCTGCACCACCACACGCATTAGTTATCCTTTGAATGGCGCCAGGCCAATCGCTTCACGTACTTCAACCATCGTCTGGTCAGCAATCACTCGAGCCCGTTTCGCACCGTCGTTCAAAATCTCCCATACATCATCTGGTCTGTCGGCCAGTGCAGCGCGTTTCTCACGGAAAGGTGCAAAATATTGATTGATGTTTTCTGCCAGCAGACGTTTGCAGGCAACACAACCGATTTCAGCCTTACGACATTCCTTATCAATTCTCTCTACATCAGAGGCATCACTGAATATCTTGTGCAGCGTAAAGACATTGCACACATCCGGGTCTCCCGGATCACTCAATCGCAGACGCTGGGGATCTGTCTTCATTTTCATCACAGTTTTCGTGGTTTCTTCAGGAGGCGCTCCCATTTCAATATGGTTATTAAGGCTTTTGCTCATCTTTGAAACGCCATCTGTACCCAAAATTTTGGGGAATTTTGTTAGTTTCATCTGCGGTTCAACCAGTACATCGGTTTGATAACGATAGTTGAAGGAACGCACCAATTCACGTGCAAATTCGAGGTGCGATTGCTGATCAACTCCGACCGGTACCACATTTGTTTTGTAAAGCAGAATATCAGCGGACATCAACACAGGATAACCCAGTAAACCATAATTAACATTCTTGGGATGCATCTTCACTTTTTCTTTGAAATTGGGCAGTTCACTGAGCTTCCCCAGGGGTGTCACCATCGAAAGATAGGTGTGGAGTTCCACATGCTGCGGCACATGTGATTGTGCAAAAATGATTGACTGTTCGGGGTCCATCCCCGCCGCCAGCCAATCAAGCGCCATTTCGAGGGTGTTGTCTCTGATATTCAATGTCGTTTCCATTGTAGTTAGTGCGTGAACATCAACAATGCAATAGATACAATCATAATCCTTCTGCAGACCAACATAATTCTGGATCGCTCCGAAGTAGTTGCCCAGATGCTGCCGGCCGGTGGGGCGTGCACCGGAAAAAACACGGCCTTTTTTTTCACTCATAGTTTGAATCTCCTCATTAAAATAAAAACATTCGTCCAAAATTCTGGGACGAACATGGTTTTACTTCCATATCCGCGGTGCCACCCGCTTTAGGTTTAGTCAGGTTTCCTGACTCCCTCACTCTACGCTGGAATGGACTCCAGCCAACGATGGTAACGGACGTCACCCCGGCGCAAGTTTTCGCCTGCACAGCTCCGAGTTCCATTCCGTCGATTGGTGGGATGATGCTCTCAGCAAACTGCCATCACTCTCTGTACCATCCGCTCCGATGTACTATCTCTCTTCATTGCTTTTCGGTTGTTAATTTGTAGCTTAATTATAGAGACTTTGGAGAAGGTGTCAAGAAGAGAGCCATATTATAATGATAATATTGTTAATTGGAGGGATGCAAAAATGGCTAATATAGATATTATGGATATAAAAGATGGGATGATTCTGTTTAACGAAAATTGCTATTATCCATATGAGGACTTGGTTAATTATATAAAAATGCATTATCAATTTGCTGAGAAAAACGACGAGAAACCATCAAATAAAACGAACCCAATATTTAATCATTTGCCAGTAAATGCATTAAGAAGCTATTATCGATATCCCGAAAGTGTCGAGTCCGGGATTAAATTGATGGATGAGATTCATAAAAATGATTCAGAATTTTACGAAGCTTTACATAAAGGAACTCCTTACTATTGGATTGCTTGTTCAGCTTTTCAATCACACGACTACGACACTGCTACATACTTCTTTAATGCCGCTGCAGAAGAAGATATTCGCGATGGTGCGCAAATTAATATGGATGATAAAAATGTGATTACAGGTACCTCACCCGCACTTTCATTTATGATGCTAGATGTTAATAATAAAAACCAGGCCGCAATTAATTTAACTGAAGAAGTCCATAAATCTTTTATCACCTGCATAGAAAAATATAATGTCCTTCAAGGATGTGTTTCAGATTTATCGTTAATTAAAATACAGCGGGATTTTATTCTTAGGTCAATAAAACCGAAAGAAACCGAAGGCTCTGAATCACAAAAATCTTTAAACTGGCAACCCCTTGTAACCTCTATGATTGCATTCTTGTTGGAATGGAAATATAAGGCTTCATATATAAACCTATATCCTAAAACCGGAAATTACTTTCCTTTTTTTTCTCATTTATTTAAAGGTTGCCTGGTATTTGAAAGCTTGTTGAAAATGAATCCATCTTTAGAATTCACACAAAACTCATTAGGAGACATACTCAACAGCAATGACGAAGTTAAAGAAAAACTAGGGATAACTTCTAGATTGAGAGGATATTCAAGTAGTTTTGATGGTCTATTGGTTGGTTTGTCTGAAAATTTTAGTATTCAAGAAGCTATGGGAAAAGCATTAAAAATCCGCAACAATACTGGTCATAACTTGGCATGGGAAACTCAAATGACAAAAGAACAATACAATCAATTAGCCGGCATGGTCTTTTCTTCCTGCCTGCATGTGCTTGCAAAATTATATTTATGTCAAGAAGAATAAGAGAATTCCCTCGTTTGCCCACATAGTTATTTACCATAAAAGAAAAATCTTACATAGTATTGTCATCCGACCGAGAATCAGCGAAGGTGATTTGAGCTGAGGAATTTCTCAGATCAAGCCCTAGAAACTCCCTCAGGATGGTAAGAATCAAAACCCGCAATCGTGTCAGCGATGTTTCGATGCGCCATGTTTTGCATGCCTTACTCAACATGACACAAAAGGTTGTCACCCTGAGCGTAGTCGAAGGGTCTCTAAGGTGATACCACATAGAAATTCCTCATAAGGGTAAATTTCGGAATACGACTGTATCAGAGTTGATGTCGATATACCATATCTTGTAGCGTGTTTGGTAATCAACGGTGGTGGAATCATGTTTCATAATTTTCATCTGCCTTTTTTCTAATTTTAATAAGTGGAAATTTCTTTTGAAATATGTTTTAATAACTAAGCTATTATTTAGCCGTCTTACTAATTTATAGATTATTACCACAGACTATTTGGAGAAAGAATATATGGGTGCTATACAGTTAGTCTTTCGATTTGCAAAAAAGTATTGGGTTGCGCTTTTGCTAACCGTTATTTCGATGGTTGCGTTGGTGGGAATACAGCTTCTGATCCCATGGTTGATAAAAGAACTAGTTGCTCTTGTCACCACCAAACCTTTTGTTGATGATATTGTTCAACAAATCACCCGGCTTACCATTATTGGCCTGATCGTCTTCATCGCCAGAGCCGCCTTATCTTTCCTGCGCTCATATCAAGCCCATATCGCCGGATGGGGTGTTGTAGCAGATACACGTAAATATATTTATCAACACATCCAGCGTCTTTCACTACGGTTTTATGAGGATAAGCAAACCGGACAGATGATGTCTCGCATGGTGAATGACACAGATATTTTTGAAGGATTAATTGCCCACGCCACTCCTGACATTATTGTCAATGTGTTGACTTTTGTGGGCGTGGCTACAATGCTTCTCATCATGAATTGGAAATTGGGGCTGCTCAGTATGATTCCGATCCCATTGATTGTGGTCATCATGCGCGGTTATTCAAAGATTGTTCGTCCTGCTTTCCGCTTTCGCCAGCATTCATTGGGTGAATTAAATGCTATCTTGAATGATAATATTTCTGGCATTCGTGAAATCAAATCCTTTACCCGCGAAGATATTGAACAAAGACGGGTTTCCAAAGACATTGATAATTACAAATCTAGCCTTCTTCGTGCATTGAAGCTGATGGCAATTTTTCAACCGCTGATTCAGTTCTTTTCTTCTCTCGG
>Ga0255382_10077_pt1 | contig 12678 bp, 12 predicted proteins | sample ANMaggSeSYBR01H9_FD_182101 | JGI IMG/M metagenome (GOLD analysis project Ga0255382, IMG submission 182101) | Sediment cell enrichment communities from methane seep in Santa Monica Basin, California, United Staets - ANME aggregate JGI... | ecosystem: Environmental > Aquatic > Marine > Cold seeps >... | reverse complement strand
GAGCTATGCATCCGTAAAAACATGGTTTTATATAATGCTGCAAGATCTATGATATCTGAACTCAGTTGATAGTTGGTCTTTTGGCAAGAAAACACAGGTCAGAAATCCGTCTAATTTAGTACTAATTTTAAAGCATATCACAAATTTAACGGAGGTTCAGATTATCTCAATATATCTGTACTTGGGTGGTATTTGGTTTTCTGGCAAGGTTTTTGTTCCCAACAGTCGTCCGCTACGGTTGCAGATTAGCGTTAGCTGAATTAATATCAGGTTTAATAGGAAAAAAATGAATCTTCTTGCAATAGTTAGCTCTCAAAAAGGTAATTCAACCGATACTTTGGTTAACGAAGCAATAAAGGGTGCCAAATCTGTAACTTCCAATTGTAATGTTAAAAAGATTAATTTATTGGAGCATGACATTAAGTTTTGTAAAAACTGCCTTGTATGTTTCAAGGATAAAACGAAAGGACCAATTACAAAATGTGCTATCAGAGATGATATGGACAAAATCAATCAGGATATTCTCAATTCTGATTTTCTCATATTCGGTACTCCAGTACATATGGGATTTGCTACTGGAGTTATGACAACTTTTATGGAAAGAATCTGCTGGGTTTTCGCAAAGCCCGAAAAAAACTATTTATTTGTGAAAGGATGTCCGCTACCAAGATCAGATAAAAAAAGGAAATCAATTATCATAGTAACGAGTGGGATTATCTCTCCAATTTATAGAAGATTCTGTGATGAAGCTACTCCATTCATCAAGGGAGTTGTCAAAGATTCTCTGAATAGTACAACGGTTGGAGATTTATACGCAGGTAATATTTGGAACAGAGGGGTTGATTATTACAGAGAAAAAGCGGTTAAGCTTGGAAAGAAACTTATTTAAGATCGTCAAATTCACAACATTTATTAGCCTTTCAAAAACCATCTTTATCATCACCAATACAAAGCGGGTGATTCTATGAGCGCAGAAAAATATAAAAGAAGACTTACGGCTATTTTCAGTGCTGATGTCGTTGGGTATAGCCGTCTTATGGGTGAAGATGAAGCAGCTACCGTTGATACTATCACCAAATATCGTGAAATCATGGCTGATCTTATCGAACAGCACCGGGGTCGAATCGTGGATTCTCCAGGGGATAATGTTCTGGCTGAATTTGCCAGCGTGGTCGATGCCGCCCAGTGTGCTGTGGCTGTCCAGAAGGAAATCGAATCACGTAACACCGAGCTACCTGTGGCCCGAAGGATGCAGTTTCGCATAGGGATCAACCTCGGGGATGTGATTGAGGAAGGCGGGAGGATATATGGCGATGGTGTAAATATCGCTGCAAGGCTCGAGGCTCTTGCAGATCCGGGCGGGATATGCATATCAAAAACAGCCTTTGACCACATCGAAAGTAAGTTGCCTCTGGGTTATGAATATATTGGGGAGCAGTTAGTGAAAAATATTTCCAAACCGGTAAGCGCTTACAAGGTATTAATGGACCCAAGGGTTACAACATCCGGCGAAATTGAAAAGAAGAGAGTGATGCCGCCGTGGTCAAAAAAGTCCGTAATAGCGGTGGGAATCTCCCTTATTATCATTTTCATGGCCCTGGGAATCTGGAGCTTCTATCTTGGCGGTCGCTTAACCAAGCCTGCCACAGGTGGGAAGGCCTCGATTGTTGTTTTACCGTTTAAGAATTTGAGCGATGACCCTGAACAGGAATATTTTAGTGATGGTATCACAGAGGAGCTGATCGGTGCATTGGCCAAAGTGAGAGAACTGAAAGTCATTTCCCGGACCTCGGCATTTTTTTACAAAGGAAAAGATGTGGATCTTCGCACTGTAGCTGAAAAGCTCAAGGTAGACAACGTGCTTGAAGGGAGCGTGAGAAAGTCCGGCAATAAACTTCGAATCACAGCCCAGCTTATCAATGTTGCTGATGACACCCATCTATGGTCGGAGACCTATGACCGTGAGATGAAAGATGGATTCGATATTCAAGATGAGATATCCAAGGCCGTTGTAAAAAACCTAAAGATGGTGCTCCTGGGCACTGAGGACGAGCGTTTGGCCCATGACTATGTCCGTCGGTTTGGTGTAAATACAATTGTGAAAGAAGGAGAAAAGATAGAGGGTGGGTTGTCGGCATTCGGTGCCAATATAGAGATAGCCGGGACTGTTAATGGGGGCCTAGAAGTCTTTGGAGCAAATATAATAGTTTCAGGAAAGAACCAGGATGATCTGAAATTTGCCGGCGCAAATGTAACTCTCTCGGGAGAATTCCTCGACATCGTGAACGGTGTGTCCGCAAACTTAACAATTTCAGGTATCTTTGAAGGTGATCTTGGGGTGAGGGCGGCAAGGATAACGATAGCTCCAACAGCCGTGATCAAAGGAGATTTTGCGTACTCCACAGCATTATTTAAACGCAAAGAGGGATCACAGATAATGGGGAAAGTGGTCCAACTGGAGACTGAGGAAGGGAAAGCCTGGGCGCGAAATAAGCGTCCGCAGGAAAAGGACCCCGATTATTTAGCAAAGGGCCTGTTCTGGATCATCTCCACAATTGCTCTCATTATTGTCGGGTTACTTGTCAATTACTTCTTGCCAAAACAGACAGAAGAAATAGCTTCAACCATCGCCGGTTCCATCTGGAAAAGTTTGGGGATCGGTTTGATATTTTTAATAGTGGCGCCGCTTTGCATCATAATATTATTATTTACGGCGATAGGAATACCCGCAGGGATCATCTCAGCTTTCTTTTACATCATTATGATATATATTAGTCGTGTATATGTGGGACTTTGGATAGGCAGAAAACTCCTTGGGAATTTTAATGAATCATTTACAGCTTTCTTCTTTTGGCCTTTTGTGACCGGGACTATCATTATTGGAATTCTATTGCTCATTCCTGTAATAGGTTGGCTCTTGAGATTTTTTCTCCTATTAATCGGTCTAGGAGCCATGTGGCAGGTTTTATGGAATTCTGCTAAACCTGTTAAAAAAGCATAAGTTATGTTCGAAAGAGGAACCTTATAATTCTAAGAATCTTATTCAATTAACTAAAAATCATTCTCGCGAGCAATTTTCTACCCCCTCTCCGTCGAGTATCCAACACCGATAAAGAGGTGACATTGAGCCTATACTATATGTTGTGTGTAAAAAAGGTTGATATTATTAGCACTGCCATTACTATTGAATCCAGCTATTTTCAAGTATTGTAATGCTAATAGAAACAAAATCTTTGTCTTAAAAACATAGACTTCGATAGAGTTGTGGCAAATGTCTCAGATTTGACTTTGCTATGATTGCGGAAAATTGGAAGGCCGGAAGGGTTTTAGTTACTAAAAGAATTCTATAATAAAATCAAAATAATAATGACTATCAGCTATGGCAAGAATTATTTATCAAAAGACTTGAGTATATCCATGGATGAATGAAGGATAAATTGAAGGTGGCCCCTCTCAGCTCCATTGCCCGTAGATTGGCCCGGACAAAATTCGGCCAAAAAGCTCTGACTCAATCGGACGGGCTAGGCATCCTGAAGGAGAAGCCTACCGCCCGAGTCTACGGCGGCCTGGCCTTGATGGCACTCAGTTATTTGGCAGGTTTGCCGACCTTGGCTTTCTTAAGTTACCTGTCGGTGAAAATGAACAAGGCGATGATAATTGCCGTTGGCGGTCCTGTTGTTTTCGGATTGGGGCACATTATGTTCGGAGTGGGCGTTTATCTGGCCGGGAAGAAATACGCTATGAAGTCGCTGCTTTGGGCGACCAGGCGATTTCTGGAAAAATACGCTTAATTGAGGTATTCCATTTGTAAGATGGACTGAGTTTTGTAGGAATGCTTGAGTACCTTTTGGCACGAATTATGGACTGAAGAATTGGACTGGGCAGGAGGGCCAAATACAATATATTGTATAAGGCTATACATTAAGGTCCATCGGTGATTTTTATTGGAGTTGCATGTATGTAACACATATCTCAACATATTGAAAATACTCATTATACCAGATAATGGCAAGAAATCACAGGTTTTGAAAGGCGGGGTTTTTAACATATAGTCTCAATATATCAGTAAGCCCATTCTTATGTCCAAAATGTGAGCATTATTCCCACCCATTTATTAGGAGGATCAATCATGCCCATTGAGATAATAGACTGTGATAATGGCATAGGTAATATCATTGTAACTCGAGGAATGGTTACGGATCAGGAACTTATCGATTCTTTGGAAAGGCATCTAACGCATGACAAAGAAAAATTTAAAAAATACAAATATATTCTTTTTGATCACACAGCATTAGCGAAGATGAACATCACTAATGAAACTGTTGAATTTATTGCAGGACTATGTGCAGATACCTCGAGAGTTAATCCAGATTCTATAGTTGCAATGGTAACTAATGTTACTTATGGAGCAAGTGTCGATCTTATCAAGAGAATTTCGAGATTGCATGAATTATTTATTTATCGGTCGTGTTGGGAGACCAGGTTATTTAGAACTAAACCGCAAGCAGTGAGATGGATCAAGGAAAAGGTTAGAGATAAATTTAAAATTGATAATCTAACATTTGCCTGAAGATGGGCTACAATTCCAATATGGCTGTAGCTTATGAATACTGATATCTCCAACGAATCGCAAACGAGCCTCAATTAGCGATACTGCTATGTATGCCAGGTTGGAGGCACATTGATTTTATGCATCGTTAGGGTATATCTTTGACATAATTCCATCTTTCCCAATTTTTAACACAAACGAAAAAGAGAATTGTGGAAAAACACAGCAGATTTTGCCTACCAAGATTTAGACAGCCTATATGCGAAAGGAGAGTTTATGTAATGAAATGGAAAAATATAAAAACAATTGCACAATTAATAATCGTAATTGTGATGGGTTCCATAACTATGTGCCATGCCGCTGCCTCCGTTGAATGGAATGTCCTAAGGACTATGCAATTAGAGGCAGCGCCTATCGATGTGTCCGTTTCTCCAGATGGAAAACTGATCTTTGTGCTCACCGAACAGGGGCAAATCCTCATCTACTCGTCAAGGGGGCCATTAAAAGACAAAATTGATGTCGGTAATCACTTCGATCACATCAAGGTAGGCCCAAGAGGAGAGCATCTTATCCTCAACAGCCGCAAAAACAAGTCGGTACAGGTCATCAAGCTTGATTTTATCCAAAACATCAATGTTTCCGGTTCCCCTTTTAAAGGACCAGAAGATGCGACTGTAGTTGTCGCCGTTTTCGATGACTTTGAATGACCATATTGTGCCAGGCTTGTGCCTCTACTCGAGCAGGTGCTCGAGACATATCCAGATGATGTAAAAATTGTTTTTAAGAACTTCCCTCTCAGGAACCATAAGTTCGCCATGAAAGCCTCTACCGCGGCGTTGGCAGCCGAAAGCCAGGGAAAATTCTGGAAATTCCACGACCTGCTGTTTAAAAATTACAACAAGTTGAATGATCAGAAAATTCGCGAAATCGCCCTTGAATTGGGTTTAGATCAAACGGAATTTAAGATAAAGATGAAAGATCCGAAGATAACGGCAATCATCAGGCAGGATGTTCGGGACGGCGCCCAAGCAGGCGTAAGAGGAACCCCCACTATTTTTATCAATGGAAGGCGCTTAAATGATCGGTCCTTGAAAGGATTCAAAGCCGCTATTGATAAGGAATTGAAAAAACTCAGTAAAAAAGCTGGTAAACCGATTTCTTGAAATGAGGTCGCAATCTACTCGGTCCTATTTTTTTGTACTCAATCTTGATGAACTCGTAAAAAGTCCGATTTAGACGGTTTCGTAAAAAGTTCAAATTCAAGGCGTGCAAATTTTGCAATCATGAGGCGTACTTATGGTACGTTGAATGATTACGAAATGCAGCACAACGCAGAAGTTGGGCTTTTTACGAGACCGTCAATCTTTGTACCAGGGGTTAAAGACCAGCAGTTGAAGTACTGCTATGTATGACAGGAATTTCTAATCTGACTTTTTTACAGATATCACACAATCCGCCGGAGCTTATATATTGGCAACAAATCTATAGGGTTGAGTCTGTCAAATCCGGGCCTGAAACCAGTAGATATCACAAGGGTAGCCCGAAAGGGATACTCTCAATCTATTTGCAATCGGCTTATACGTGGTTTTTTCGAAAACGATTTGTCTTTTAGGCTGCATAACATCGCAAAGTTCATGATATGCGGACCTGCAAAATCATTTCGTTATGGCCACAAATAGTAAAAAGGACTAAACCATGGAAGATTACAGGCTTTTAATAGACCTGCATAAGAGAGCAAAGCGACAAGGACCGGGAGGGGATGCAGAAACGAGAAGGGCAATCGACTTAGCTATGATAGATCCGTCAACACCATTAAAGATTGCGGATATTGGCTGCGGTACAGGTTCTTCTACTCTATTGCTTGCCCGCTCATTAAATGCCCAAATCACTGCTGTAGATTTTTTGTCGGATTTTGTCGATGTGCTTAAAGTAAACGCCGAAAACGATGGCTTAACTAAAAAAATAGATCCTCTTGTATGTTCAATGGATAATTTGCAATTTGATAATGAGGAATATGATGTTATCTGGTCTGAGGGTGCTATATACAATATGGGTTTCAAAAATGGAATAAATGGCTGGAGGCGTTTTTTGAAACCTGGCGGATTGCTTGTTGTGTCAGAAATCACATGGACAACTAATGATCGCCCACTTGAAATTCAAGAATATTGGACGGCTGAATATTCGGAAATAAGTACGGCCTCTTCAAAGATTAGTGTTTTGGAAAATAGTGGGTATTCTCCAGTCGCGTATTTTGTTTTACCAGAGCACTGCTGGTTAGATAACTATTATAGGCCAATGCAAAACAGTTTTGCCGAATTCCTCGCTCGGAATGCAAATAGCGAAAATGCTCAGGCAATAGTAGCGGCTGAAAAGAAAGAAATTACTCTTTACGAGAGGTTTAAAGAGCATTATAGCTATGGAGTATATATTGCAAGAAAACTTGGCTATTAAAGCCATAACAATCACATACACTCGGACAGGAAAAAGCGCCACTCGTTCCTCGCTCTGCTTTTTACTGCCGGTGATGTGAGGGTTAGATTGCAGATACCTCCAACATATATGCCTAAAATAAAGACTTTCAAAGCTTGTGATATCAATCATCTCCAGTTCTCAGGGGCGAGGCGTAGTATCCTCTATAATTCCGTAAGTATCAGAGCATAGAAATTGTTGTGATATCGCTTTTATGATAAGGTCAAATCATTTTAACAGAATTTTCTTTTTTGATTCTCTATGGAAAATAGGATATCTGTAATCGACTGATAATTGGTTTCCTGGCAAGAAAACACAAATTTCTGGAGACTCTAAAAATTTGTGATTACATCTACATATCTGGAATCTGGCGATTTTGAATGTATTCTCCATATATCACCATTTTGGATATGAAGACTTATTAGCGAAGTCTTCAGTTCCGCATTATTTCATCACACCACAGTATGTAGTATGGCATGATTCTATAGAAAACTCATACATTCCGGCATGAGTAATAACCTTAATGCGATAATATGATATTCCGAAACATACACGATAAATCTTACTTGCCTAAAATGTTTATTGCGGCAGCAATCCTCGGATCCATATATGTTTCTGGCTATCTGATGTTCACCAGTGCCGACAAAATATTGCCATTGTTCAAGCCTTACAAAGTAAACGGAGATCTTGTAAGGAACATCCTCATCCTATCTTGCATGGGCATTTATTTCCTACGCTTGTTATTCACCTTATTTGTTTTCTTTCAGCGCAAAATGTATTGGGGCGAGGCAATTGTCATTGCGAACATCATGCCATGGATATTTCCTTTTATTGCGTATGAAAGCGGAAATTATACTGGCTCAATAGGATGGATAGAAATAGTCGGTATTTTGCTGTTTTTTACAGGATCATTTTTAAATACGGCTTCTGAATATTTTCGCTTTTCGTGGAAACAAAAGAAAGAAAACGCCGGCCATTTATACACGGGCGGGTTATTCAAATACGCTCGTCACATTAACTATTTCGGAGATATCGTACTTTTCGCTGGGCTGGCAACAGTCGCCCATCAGATTCAACTTCTAATTATACCCATTGCAATGGCATTATTCTTTATTAGTATTCTAATCCCCTTGAAGGAAAATTATCTCAAGGATAAATATGGTAATGAATACATATGCTATGCCGCCAATACAAAAATGCTTATTCCCTTTATTTTTTAAAGTATGAAGAGGTGATTAAAGAGTTGTGACCATCATTATTTAGATTACCAAAACGGATTAAAGCCCGAGGAATGACATCAAAATTCCACATTTTATCTGTCAGTTATCCATATAAGATATTGTGTATGTTCCATGCCAAGATAAACTGAAGTTTCCTGGCATAAGTCTTTCAACACCAGTGGGTATATCTCCAACAAAAACCAACTATCTGGCATCCTTTAAAATTGCATATACTGTAAACGTATCCCAAATGAGCTTCAATTACAGATAGCTGCTATTAAAACCAACATATCAAGCGGCTGAAATCGTGAGATATTCAAATTATATATGTCATAAAGCAATAAAATCTGATAGTTGGGAGTCTGGCAAGGTATCTGAAATTTGAAGACATCAGATTTTACAATCTTTCTGTATATCATTACAGTTTACATGATAAACAGAACTGTATAATCACTGGTTAGCGTAACCAATCACAGATATGAATAACCAAGATACAGTCTTTATAAGTTACAGTCATGATAGTGCCACGCACATAAAAAAGTGTACTGGATCTGTCAAATAAGCTTCGTTCTGAGGGTATTAATTGCATATTAGATCAGTACGAGTCATCCCCACCTGAAGGATGGCCTCGGTGGATGGATAAGAAGATACGTGATGCATGCTTTGTCTTAATGATTTGCACTGAATCTTACTATAAAAGAGTAATGGGTGAAGAGGAACCAGGAAAGGGCCATGGCGTAAGATGGGAGGGAAATTTGATATATCAATATATTTACAATGCTGGCTCAACAAACACTAAATTCGTACCTGTCGTATTTGATGCATCAAACCGTGATTATATACCTACTCCTCTTCAGGGTGCCACTAATTACTGTGTAAGTACCCAAGATGGATACGATGATCTTTATTATAGGTTGATAAACAAACCGAAAATTGAGAAGCCAGAAATTGGTAAACTGAGGGCATTGCCTGAAAGGCCAGTGAAAACAAATCCAATAATGTATCTCACTGGACCAATTAATATAGATTTATGGAACGAAGCGAAATGGAGAGCCACGTTCTTTATGGGCTATGAGGAAGAACCACCAATACTTGGATTAGCTTTCGAAAATGAGGACGCTGCTAGAAAAATATTTGAAACTTGGCATGAGCGCTACGGAGAGAATGATGAGTATGAAGAATTAAGAGTCTCAATAGTAGAAGGTAAGATCCAAGGCGAACCCCCGGGTTACACTGTCCATGTTGGATCTGACCCAGATGCCGCGATTAAAAGATTTAAAGATGCAGGATATGAGTTCGATGTTGACGATGACATAATGATGATGGTTGGCCAGATCAATAGAATGAACCCATCAGAAGACTCAAAGTACCTAGAATGGTTTAAAGATTCATACAAATCATACAAGACATTTTTTCTAGTACCGGGAGTCATTAGTGAAGATAGACAAAACCTTAAGCCATTAACTGAGTTAAGAATCCGTAAGGGAAGAGTTGTCTTTAGAAATGTTGACGAAATAGGCAAAAATGACATTGACTCAGTGGTTTTAGGAATAAAAGAAAAATGAAAATTTCGCTAACCAAGCGTTCCACCGGACTCGCTGAAGCTCGCCGGTGAACTTACCGTTCGGCTATAAAAAAATGGATATAAAAAAAATCACAATAACAAAAAAGCAATTTGATTTATTGCCTGAAAAAGAAAAAGTTTTTTTTGTTCAACTGGGGCATCTTCAAAACGAAATAAACACCCTTACAAAATTATTGCTATTTTCAAAAAGCGGATCTGAAACCGAAGTTACAAAGAAAGCCTATACTATGCAAGAGTCACTCATTGCCAGAGTGAGCATCGGCAAGTTGCACGAAGGTTGGGAATTGTTACAGAAAAGTTTTTTTGGGTCTGGATTATCTAAAAAATATGAACCCAAACTGCCTCTTCAGGGACAGAAACCGTTGAAGGCTCTTAAACAATATTTTGGAGGAAAGAATCTTATTTCAGATATTCGCAATAACTTCTCTTTCCATAATCCTTCGTTGGATGAAATTAAGAAACAAATAAGGGCAATACCAGGAGATACTGAATTCCAACTGTTTTTGGGAAAAGATTATGCAACGACCAATTATTATATGGCCGAAGAAATTGTTTTAAACGCAATGTTAAATTATGTCAAAAAGACATCCCTTCAAGATGCAATGAATGAGATTTTTAGAGATTTGGCAGAGGTTAGCGGTTGGTTCATAGGGTTTAGTGGATACTGCATGGTTGTTCTTTTGGATGAATTTATGGGACCAGACAAATTAAAAATGGAAACCATAGAAGTAGAAAGCCAAGGTAAGGTTAAGGATATTACGATACCCTTTTTTGTTGAAAATTAAAATGCCGAACGAAGCGTTTCACTTGATTTTCAAAAGCAGGCTTCCGCTTCGCTGCATCCTCCTTTTGAAAACAAGTGAACTTTGGCGTTACAGATAGCTGCTATGAAAACCAAAATATCAACCGGCAAAATCCGTGAGATATACGAATTGTATATGAAATTTTCCTGTCAAAACTGATAGTTGGGCTTTTGGCAAGGTATCTGGAATCAGAGTCCTAGCCATGCGCTTGCAGCCGAAGCGCAGCGAAATAAATTATGAAGAATGTAGACAACAAACCAAAAGGTTTAATAAAAGCCTACTCGTCCGCAATAATCGAGGGGATGATGTGCAAGATCGCTGCTTCTTCACATCTTAAACATAGATTGACTAAAGGTGAACTGCGAGAATTATTTGCGGTTAATGTACTGAATGCATTTTTGACATCACAGTTCTCAATTGGGTCCGGTGTAATAATAAATCAAAAAGAAGAGCAGAGTAATCAAACTGATATAATCATTTATGATAACCGCATATTGCCACCATTTATAAAGGAACAACACATAGGAGTTTATCCAGCCGAAAGCGTTGTTGGAATTATAGAAGTTAAAAGCATTTTGGACAGCATCGCGATAAAGAAGGCAGTCGAAGCATCAAATATCTTAAAGCACTGCTGTCCGGGTAATTTCTTTAAATACTTTATAAACCTGTGATATTATTAATAAATAACGACATTTTTCTTTTTGAGATTAAATTTTTAATATTCCAATTTTTGGCTAGATTTGGTATGGGTTTCATATATTCCGTTATTTCGATTAGGGATCTTCCGGACAGCATATTAGTTATAGTATCAGCAGGTGGATTAAGCGTCTCTAACTTTGAAACAAGAAACATCAAAATCATGCCACGCCAGCCTTACATCTTATCTCAGTTTCTGCGTCTACTGCCCCGATACGAGTTTCAACTTATTGTGAACAAATATAAAGGAGATTATCATACAAAGCATTTCAAGTGCTGGGACCATCTTGCCTCTATGATGGTTGCTCATATCCGTCAGGAAGACAGCCTTCGTGATATTGATATGACTCTCAATGCCCATGCCAGCAAATTGTACCACATTGGTATCAAACAATGCCCTAAATCCACGCTTGCCGATGCCAACGAACTTCGCGATTACCGCATATACGAAGAATTTGCCAAAACCTTGATGCACCGTGCCCGGCGCGAGTATGCACAAACAGAACTCGCAGTCGAAGTAGATAATGCTGTTTATGCATTGGATGCTTCCACCATTGACTTGACGTTATCTTTATTCCCTTGGGCAAAATTCCGCAAAACTAAAGGAGCTATAAAGCTGCATGCAATGCTCGATCTAAGGGGAAACATTCCGGCATTTTTGTACATCACCGATGGCAAAGTGCACGATGTCAAAGCTGCACCACAAGTGCCCATTGAACCCGAGGGGATCTACGTAGTCGACCGTGCATATGTAGATTTCTCTTGGTTGTGGTCCATTCACCAGACGGGTGCTTTCTTCGTTACAAGATTGAAAAGATCAATCAAATGGACCCGCGTGCTTTCCCACCCTGTTGATAAGTCCCTTGGCTTGCGTAGTGACCAAGAAATTCTATTAGCCACTAAGAAATCTAAGGGTTTGTATCCCAACCGACTTCGCCGAATAAGCTTTAGGGATGAAACCCAAGGGCGTACTTTGGTTTTCTTATCTAACAACTTTGTACTTACTGCTGAAACTATTGCTGCTCTTTACAAGGCTCGCTGGGAGATAGAACTTTTCTTCAAATGGATTAAACAAAATCTCAGGATCAAAACTTTCTATGGCACTTCTCCCAATGCGGTAAAAACTCAGGTGTGGATTGCTATGGTTGTATATCTCGTGCTTGCTATTCTGAAACAACGGTATTATTTGGATTTGGCCATGTCCCAATTATTACACTTTTTGGAGGTTAATCTCTTCGAACAAAAGCCACTGCTGTCGATCTTTCAAACCAATCCGCGTTATAAGCGGCGTGATGAGGATAAGCAGTTAAAATTATTTGACTTCTAAGTTTCCTTCTTCGTAATAAAGATACGAAG
>Ga0255382_10076_pt1 | contig 12797 bp, 7 predicted proteins | sample ANMaggSeSYBR01H9_FD_182101 | JGI IMG/M metagenome (GOLD analysis project Ga0255382, IMG submission 182101) | Sediment cell enrichment communities from methane seep in Santa Monica Basin, California, United Staets - ANME aggregate JGI... | ecosystem: Environmental > Aquatic > Marine > Cold seeps >... | reverse complement strand
CACAGAGAGCACCTCATTTCTGTAAAACAGAAATCTCCTCTGCAAGCACAATCAGCAATGAATCTCGCAAAAGATTTTGCAGAAATCCTGACTGGATTATTGATTTCTCCGGGCAAATTTATGCTTTCCAGATTACCAGTCTCAATAAGAGTCAGGTGGGCATAGTAGTTTTGAAACTACTCATAAATTCTACCTGACAATCAAGAATGATTATATCGCCAAAGCTCGACAGGCAAATGTGGAGTTAGGGTTGAAGCTGGGGGTGGGGGAATGACACTCTCAACAGGAGCAACGGACTCGGGAAAACAGGCAAATTTCACTGCTGCTGATCTGCTCTTTTCAGATCATTTCAGATCACCACCTGTTTTTAGTACTACATCGCCATTTATTTAACAATGTACGGCAGAACTTCTGTAATAGCAGGGTGTTATGTTCGATTTCTTATTTCGCCCTTTCAGGGCTTAAGAAACATTAGTAACTGTTTAACCCAGGGCGTTGCCCTGGGCTGTTCTATTTTGCCCTTTCAGGGCGTAAGAAAACCGCGTGGGGTAAGACCCCGCCCTGCAAGACTAATAAACGCGGGCCACAGGCCCACCCTACAAGACATCTTTAAAATACGGTCTTAAGTGGCGCTGTAGTATTAAACGCTGCCGAAAAATTACAACCGGAGTTTCGTGCCACCCTGGCCGAGGCGCGGGCCGTTACAGAGAGCGCCAGCGAAACCGAACCCAGTATCATAAATCGCCCCATCCGTTTACTTTTCCGGCTATTCTTCATAAGGCGTTATTTTATAGATGTTTATGGATTATACAAATTAACGTCAATCCCATGACATTTCAGTATAATGATATATCCAATCAGATTTTCTGACTTAACTATCGGAGGCGGTTATGTAAAGAGGTGTTGCATAGCCATGCCAGATAGAATAGAATAACTAAGGAAGTGGCTCGGCGACATAGCTGAGAGGCCCTATCGAAATAAAAGGTATGTGCGTTTGCAGTACTGATATAGGCGTTCCGTAGTTCTTGTTGTTAGGGATTCTAAGCAAGAATCTACCATATTATGTGGGAAATCCCAGTTAAACAAAGAGAAAGGAATGGAGCAAATGAAAATAAAAATCAAAACAAGATATGCCCGACTAATCTTCAGTATCATTATTGTCATAACGGTGCTTTATAGTACTGGTTTGGCCCAGGTAGCCGAGTTGCGTTGGCCTCGTGAAATCAGAGCGTCAGAGGTTAAGATAGTGATGTATCAGCCTCAATTGGAATCTTTTAAGACCGATCAACTCACCGGCAGAGCTGTAGTTTCAGTAACCCCCAAGGGTCAAACAGAGCCTATATTCGGAGTAGTCTGGTTTTCGGCTCGTATTTCAACAGATCGGGATAACAGAACAGTGAAACTTCTGGATATCGATATCCCTGAAGTCAAGTTTCCCAATGCTGATCCGAGCAAAGTGGTAAAGCTCACTTCTATTTTAAAACAAGCGATTATGGCTTGGGATATTACTATGCCGTTCGACCAGATGCTTACTCAACTTGATTTGGTTGAGAAGGAAAAAGCTGCTTTAGATGACATTAAATCGACGCCACCAAAAATTATAGTTGTAAAATACCCGGCTGTACTGATTACTATTGATGGTGAACCTCAACTGCAAAAGATAGAGAATTCAAGTCTTATGCGTGTAGTTAACACACCTTTTTTCATTGTCCTTGAGACGGGAAAAAAAACATACTATCTAAAAGGCGGCGATAAATGGTTCAGTGCAGCCGATATAAAAGGGATATGGCAAACAATAATCAGCCCACCTTCTTCAGTTATTGAGGCAGCTAAAAAGGAATCTATGCAAGCATCACAAGACACTAAAACATCTGATGGTCGCATACCTGAAATTATTATCGCGACGGAACCCGCAGAGCTTATAGTCATTGATGGTGAGCCAAAATACTCGCCAATATTTGAAACTGATCTTTTGTATATAACTAACACCGAAAGCGATGTTTTTGTGGAGATTGGCTCACAACAGTGCTTTGTTTTGCTTTCTGGGCGATGGTTCATGGCTAATTCACTTGAAGAAAGCAAATGGACTTATGTTCCAGACGAGAAACTTCCGGCAGATTTTGCCAAGATTTCCATCGGGTCAGCAAAGGGCCATGTATTAGCCAATGTTGCAGGAACACAAGAAGCTAAGGAAGCTGTACTTGAAACCTACATTCCTCAGACAGCAACTGTAAAACGCAGTGAAGCCAAGGTGGTTGTAGTATATGATGGAGCCCCTAAGTTCGCAAAGATTGAAAACACTGACATGTATTATGCTCTTAATACCTCCTATTCTGTAATCCGCTACGGCAATAATTACTACTGCTGCCATGACGGCGTATGGTTTGTTGCAAGCAGCCCATTGGGGCCTTGGGTAGTGTGTGTGGCAGTTCCACAGGTGATTTATACAATGCCACCGAGCAGCCCTGTCTTCCATGTGAAATATGTCTACGTTTATTCCCACACACCTGAAGTTGTTTATGTCGGCTATACACCAGGATATGTTGGTTGTTACGTTTACGGGGGAACCGTTGTTTACGGCACAGGTTATGTCTATCCCGGATGGTATCATACGTATTATTACCCCAGACCTGCAACTTGGGGCGTTGCCGTATGTTATAATCCACACACTGGCAACTGGGGATTTAGAGTCGGCTACAGCAGTGGAGGTGGTTGGTTTGTCGGTGGAGGATACCGTGGAGGTCGGTGGGGCGCAGGTGGTTACCGCGACATCAACATTAACAGTAACATCAATATCGATAGAAGCAGAAACAACCTGTACAACAGGCGAGATGGTGTTGTCCGAGGACCTGTTGCCGGCCGTCCCAGCACAGGAAGACCTGGCACAGATAGGCCAGGAACCGGACGCCCCGGTGTAGTAGGGACACCTGGTACAGGTAGGCCCGGAAGTAGCCGGCCGGTAACAACTCAAGGGCGTCGCAATAATGTTTATGCAGACCGTAATGGCAATGTCCATCGTAAAACAGATAAAGGTTGGCAGCAGCGTAATCGCAGTGGTTGGTCAGAGAGCAAACGCTCCACTACACAATTAGACCGCTATAGTTCAGTACGACAACGCGGCACAGATCGAACCAATCGCTATAACCGTTATCGAAGTTCCGGCAGCAGCCGGCCGAGTGGAGGCCGAAGCGGAGGCTCCAGAGGCAGAGGTAGGCGAAGATAAAATAGCGTGCATCTAACTATACTGCCTTACTTACAAGTGCTATGTAATATATTGTTAATAATCGGTTATATCAAATTGCCCTCTCAGTGAATTGGCTTATAAATCGAAATCGAAATCGAAAAATTGGCCTGAAAGACTCTGTACCGGGCACCCATCAATATTGACAACCGAGGCGGTTTTGGCTATATCTATATTAGGCGGTACATTTTTGTTTCGCCAGGTAGGCCATTTTTAGTCTGTCGTTCACACACTTATAATGTTTTGGAGAACAAGAATGAGCAAAATAATTCATGCAACGCTCACCTGTCTGGTTGTGGGAATTTGTCTTTTAATATTTTCAATTTCAGGTTGTAAAGTCGGGCCGGATTACGTCCGTCCTGAGTATAAGGTGCCGGATCAATGGCACCAGAGTGCTGTTAAGGGATTGGAAGACGGGTCCGCGAATCTACAGACCTGGTGGACAGTCTTCGGTGATCCCGTGCTGGAAAACCTGATTGAACAGGCACAGGCTGAAAACCTGGAACTACAAATAGCCTACGTCAGAGTAATGGAAACCCGAGCCTTGCTGGGCATGGCCTCAGGTGAATACTGGCCAACAGTCGATGCGGCAGGTTCTTATTCACGCAACCGTGTCAGCGAAAATGGGTTAACGGCTCCGGCGGTTGGCAGCCCCGACCAGATGAATTTACATTCGATAGGTGTAGATTCAAGTTGGGAGATCGACGTATTTGGGCGAATCAGCAGATCGGTGGAATCGGCACAAGCTTCGATGGAAGCATCTGTGGAGGATTATAGGGATGTGTTGGTAAGTCTCTATTCCCAGGTTGCTCAAACATACATTGATGTTCGCTCGCTGCAAACACGAATCCAATATGCTCGGGATAATGTTACATTGCAGCGTGATACACTTAAATTAACTCAAGATCGCCGTAAGGCCGGACTGGTACCGCAATTGGATATAGAGCAGGCCAAACTTGTATTGGCAAGCACGGAATCTACAATTCCCCGGTTGCGTCAACTTGAATCACAGTCGATTCATCTGCTGAGCGTTTTGCTGGGGCAGACCCCTGGGGCTCTTTATGACAAGTTATCGACCGCTTTGGATATTCCAGAGGTGCCGGAAAAAGGTGATTGCCGGACTTCCTGCTGAACTACTCCGCCAACGTCCGGACATTCGCCGGGCGGAGCGAGTCTTGGCCGCTAAAACCGCAGATGTCGGTATTGCAACCGCAGAGCTTTATCCGGTATTTTCCCTGTCGGGTACATTTGCCCTGGAAGCCCAGCAAATTAAAGATGTCGGCAACTGGAACAGTCGGACATGGGGCTTTGGGCCCGCGATGCGATGGAATCTGTTTGACGGCAACCGTATTCGCAGCGGTATAAAGGTTCAGGAAGCCCAAACCGAACAGGCATTGCTGAACTATAAGCAAACCGTCTTGCGGGCATTAGAAGAAGTAGAAAGTGTAATGGTGGCCTATAAAGAAGAACAGCAGCGTTTTAAAACATTGGAACGCTCGGTTGCCGCAGCCCAGAAGTCTGTGGAACTCGTCCAAACATTATATGAAAACGGACTCACCGATTTTCAGAACGTGCTCGATATGCAGCGGGTGCTGACTGCTGAACAAGACAAATTGGCTGAAAGTGAAGGACAGGTCGTAAAGAATCTTGTCGGACTCTATAAATCACTTGGCGGCGGGTGGTCTGCAAAAGCACCCAAATCTCAGAATAGTGATCAATAACACTTTTTTATAGACATGATTTTCGGAAAGGGTAATACTTTATGAAAACATCAGCGATTAAAAAAGCAATTTTGCTTTCGGTTTTTTGCGGCATTGTTTCAGGTGTATTTTCCGGATGTAAAAAGGCGCCGCCAACTCAACGTAAAGCCCCTGAGGTAAGGGTGGCGACGCCTGTCGAAAAGAATGTGAGACGATACCATGATTTAACTGGAAACACTCAGGCCACTGAATCTGTGGATATTAGAGCGCGTGTGGAAGGTTTCCTTGAAAAGGTTCATTTCGAGGATGGAGCTGATGTTCAGGAAGGTGATGTTTTATTTACAATTGAGCAGGATGTCTTCCAAGTCAATGTCGAACAGGCACAGGCAGTGTTGGAATCGACTATCGCCGAGCAAAAACGGGCACAGGCAGACTTAAACCGTGTTGAACAAGCTGTAAAAACCGGGGCTGTCAGCGAACAGGAAGTGGATTTGAAAAGAGCAGAACGAGATATTGCCAAAGCCGCTGTCACGCAGGCAAAAGCCTCACTTGAACAGGCAAATCTCCAGCTTAGTTATACCATTGTAACATCTCCGATCACCGGACGCATCAGCCGGCGATATATGGATGTTGGGAACCTGGTCGGGTCCGGTGAAAAGACACTTCTGACACAAGTGGTTCGATTTGATCCGATATATGTGTACTTCAACTTCAGTGAAACTCTATTGACTCGCTTTTTAAAGAAATCCGGAGAGACTGATCAGGAAAGGCGAGCGTCCGGGGTAAAATTATATATTGGTCTTGCAGATGAAGATGGTTTTCCCCATGAAGGCTTTATTGATTATGTAGATAACAAATTGGATCCCACAACAGGAACTGTTCAGATACGTGCTGAGTTTGAGAACAAAAAACGGATTCTCTATCCGGGAATGTTTGTTCGTATTCGGATTCCAGGCCTTAAGGAAACGGCAGCCCTGCTTGTCAGCGAAAAAGCTATCGGGACCGATCTGGGCGGGAAATTTGTTTTAACTGTCGGCAAAAATGATATTGTCGAACGTCGTTATGTTATACCGGGGCAGCTCTATGACGACATGCGGGCGATTGAAGACGGCATTAAACCGGGCGAACGCTATATTGTAAAGGGCATACAGCGAGCACGTCCGGGACTACCGGTAACACCCAAAGAGGCAGGAACTGAAACAACTGAAAGTGTCAATAAAACCGCAGATAACAAGTAATATCATCCAGTTATCTTAATTTAGACTATATGTGAGCGGATAAACAGGAGCCAGACAAATATGCTAAGCCAGTTTTTCATAAATCGTCCGATTTTCGCCTGTGTCATCTCCCTGGTTATATTGTTGGTTGGCGGTATCTCCATCCCTATGCTGCCCATCGAGAAAACACCTGATATAACTCCGCCAACAGTCGGTGTCAGTGCTAATTATCCCGGGGCCAGTGCCCAGGTCATCGCCAATACAATCGCCGCTCCAATTGAAGACAAGGTCAACGGTATAGATAATATGATCTATATGTCTTCAAAGAGTGCCAGTGACGGCACTATGAATTTAACTGTCACCTTTGACGTCGGGACAGATGTTGACATGTCACAAGTGCTTGTGCAGAACAGGGTAGCAAGCGCCGAATCGCAACTGCCGGAGGATGTCCGCAGGCGAGGTGTTATAACCGAAAAGAAGTCAACCAACATGACGCTGATGGTCAACTTGATTTCCCCTGACGGTCAATATGATGAAATTTATTTGAGCAATTATATTTATTTGAATATTAAAGATACGCTCAGCCGAATTAAAGGTGTCGGCAGCATAACGGTTTTTGGCGCCAAGGATTTTGCAATGCGCATCTGGCTTGACCCGGAAAAACTGAAAGCTCGTAATTTGACCGCTCTTGACATTCTTAATGCCATTCAGGAACAGAATATTCAGGTAGCAGCCGGGCAAATCGGTACCTCGCCAGCTCCTAAAGGTCAGGTTTTTGAATATACAATCAACACAAAAGGGCGTTTAGTGGATGTGGAGGAGTTTGAAAATATCATCGTAAAAACCGGTGGCAAAGAAGGACAGTTTCTTTATCTGAAAGATGTCGCCCGTGTTGAGCTGGGCGCTCAAGACTATAAAATGTATGTTAATTATAATGGTTCACCATCTATTGCTATAGGCATTTATCAATTACCAGGAGCTAATGCCCTGCAGATCGCTGACGCGGTGCGAGCAGAAATGGATCGTTTGTCAGAAAGTTTTCCGGCAGGACTGGAATATGTAATCGGATATGACCCAACAGAGTTTATAACCGTCTCAATTAAAGAGGTGGTCATCACATTGTTTGTCGCGATAGTACTGGTAGTGCTGACTGTGTTTGTTTTTCTTCAGGATTTACGGACTACCTTAATCCCATCATTAACGATTCCGGTGTCTTTGATCGGAACATTTGCTATAATGCTGGCTATGGGAATGTCTATCAACACTCTTTCTCTGTTCGGACTCATATTGGTAATTGGAATTGTAGTGGATGACTCTATACTTGTGGTTGAAAACACCATGCGTATCATCGATGAGGAAAAACTCTCGGCCAAGAAAGCCACTTCCAAAGCAATGAAACAGATTACCGGGCCTGTCATTGCGACGACATTGGTATTACTGGCGGTTTTTGTCCCGACGGCTATGATGGGCGGTATTACGGGTCGCTTGTATCGGGAGTTTGCGATAACGATTTCGGTGGCAACGTGTTTTTCTTCGATCAACGCCTTGACGCTAAGCCCTGCATTATGCGGAATGCTGCTGCGTCCAACTCGCAAGCAGCACGGATGGTTCTTCACGCGGTTTAACCGGATATTTGAGCGGACAACAAAAGGTTATACGAAAATCGTCCATCGGCTGGTTCGAAAAACAGCGGTTGTGATGCTTGGTTTTTTCGTCCTGCTGGGATTTCTGGCATTTGGATTTTTCAAAGTACCAGGCGGTTTTATTCCCAACGAAGATGAAGGGTATATTTTTGTCGTTGCCATTCTGCCGGATGGCGCTTCACTGGAACGCACAGAAAAAATTATGAATGAAGTCAATGCCATTCTGCAAGAAACTCCCGGTGTCAAAGATGTGCTTACGATTGGGGGTTTTTCACTTATTGATGCGATGGCAGCCAGTAATGCCGGTACTTCATTTGTTATATTCGATCCCTGGGATGAACGCACAACCGAGGAATTGAGCTTTATGGGCATTCTTGGCCAACTCCAACGACGATTGGCACAAATTGATGAGGCTATCTGTATAGCATTTTCGCCACCACCCATTCAGGGGTTAGGGGCTGCGAGTGGTTTTGAATTACAACTTCAAGACCGTGGAGGAGCGGGTGTTATTCAACTGCAAACCATCGGCGATGATATGGTCTATCAGGGTAATGCCAATCCCAACCTGACACGAATGGCCAACAGCCTGCGTGTAACGGTGCCTCAATTGTATCTTGATATTGACCGTGTCAAAGCCAAAAATATGAATATTCCCTTGCAGACAATCTTTAACACGCTCCAGGCAAACCTGGGGTCGCTTTATGTCAATGATTTTAATCTGTTTGGACGCACCTTCAAGGTGATGATACAGGCCGATCATAATTTTCGTGAAAAAGTTGAAGACATTACCCGTCTTGAAGTGAAAAACGCCGATGGCAAGATGGTTCCCCTGGAAACGCTGGTCAAGGTTGAGGACACCGCCGGCCCACAGGCCATTTTCCGATACAATCTGTATCCATCAACCAAAATCTCAGGGAGGCCAGCAACCGGAAAGAGTACCGGCGAGGCTATCGAAACGATGGAAGCCCTGGCTGATAATATTCTGCCTCCTTCGATGGGATACGAATGGACGGGGGTAACCTATCAGCAAATTAAAGCGGGCAATATGACTCCTATCATCTTTACTTTGGCGTTTATTTTTGTGTATCTTTTCCTTGCAGCTCAGTATGAAAGTTGGTTGATCCCGTTTGCAATCATTCTGTCGGTTCCGCTTGCGCTGCTTGGAGCAATTCTTGCCACCTGGGCCAGATCATTCGACAATAATGTCTATACTCAGATAGGCCTCGTATTACTGATCGGACTTTGTGCCAAGACAGCTATTTTAATCGTGGAATTTGCCAGGCAACTTCGTGAAGAAGGAAAACCCATTCTCGAAGCGGCAACAGATGCGGCCAAGTTGCGTTTTCGGCCGCTGCTAATGACGGCGATATCGTTCATTCTGGGCGTATTCCCTTTGGTCATCGCGAGCGGCGCTGGTGCCGTCAGCCGACAGTCATTAGGAACAGCAGTCTGTGGAGGCATGTTATTTTCAATGATACTTGGCGTCCTTTTGATACCAGTATTCTATGTTGTCATTCAGAGAACTTCTGAAAAGATAACAGGTAAAAATAAAAACTCTCAGGAAATGAAAAGTGAATGAAACAATCAGACATAGAACATTTTGTCGCAAATAAATACAATCACTTGCTCACTGCACTCATTCTGATGTTTGTGTTTTCGCCAAGACTGGAGGTTCGCAACCCAAGCGATAAGTTCCCGCTATTTCCGCTGATTATGTTGATTGTATTGGTTTCCGCAATCCGGACAAGCATTCCAAAGAGTAAGGTGTTCTTTATGCTTCTGGCAATTATTGTATTGAATTTTGTGATAAGCTTAGCGATCTACTTTTTGCCGAAAGACCTTAAAATTAATGACCTACTCATTTTCATCAACAGCAGCATTGGATGCTTATTTTTCATCATCACGATCTATGTTTTATCCAGACAACTTTTCCGGGTTCGTTATGTTACGGCCGATACGATTAAGGGCGGTATTTGCGCGTACATGCTGATAGGTTTTTTGTGGGCAATATTTTACGGTCTGTTGATGAATATCAATCCGGATTCGTTCATATATTTAGGAGATAAAATGCGTTATGTTTATTTCAGTTTCACTACATTAACCACGCTTGGATACGGTGATATCGTTCCAGCAGGGCGCACAGCCTCGATCCTGACCAATAGTGAAGCGATCATAGGGCAATTGTATCTGACGATTTTTGTGGCCCGTTTGGTTGGACTCTACATTGTCAATGAAATGCAGTCTGAAGAAAAGGACTTCATGAAGCGAAAGGATTGACGAAGGCCCTTCAAAATAACTACTTTTCAAAAAAATACATTCACCGCGACTGTCATGTATAGCGAATCGATTTTATGAAAATTCAAACCAAATTAATGGTACTCTTGCTTGCTGTATCCCTGTTGCCAATACTGGCGATTGTCTTTCTGACGCGTATTTCCATTCAGCGGCTTTCTTCGCGGATTTCAAATGACATCCAAAGTGAACAGCTTGCCGATTCGATTCATGGGCTTGGTATCCACGTACACAATTATAAAGAGCTCGTTACGATGGCCGGCATATCCGCTCGACTGACATTAGAGGTGCAGGCGGAGGAAGTTGAAAAGCGGCTTGCAGAATCTGATTTGCCGGATTTTACATTTTTACCAGAAATGAAATATGGTTTGGATACATCGCCGGCCAAGTTGTCCGACAATAAATGTATGATTTATCCACCTGGCATAAGTTTGCAGAGTCAGGGGGTATTTCTGGCAGAAGGCACTAAAATCAGCAATGTAAAGGATGACCTTGCACGGCTACAGACAATGACTCAAGCCTATCACACATTGTATCATATCAACCAAGGCGATACGCTCTGGCACTACACAACACTCGAAAACGGTCTTCATACCAATTATCCCGGCGGAGGCACATTGCCGCCCCCTACTGAATATGACCCCCGTACTCGTCCATGGTATCTCCAGGCCAAAAATAAGCCGGAGAGCAGAATTCCGACCATCAATCTGGATGCGGCAACCAAACAACTGATTTTAACATTTTCTATGCCTGTTTACCGGCCCGATGGACAGTTTGCAGGTGTTACCGCCATTGACAAAGCTATGAAAGATATTTTTGGCAGATTTCTATTACCGGCGCCCCTTAAGGGCAAGGTACATACCTTGTTAGCGGGACAGGGCAGGACGGAAGAAGAAATTACGGATAAACTGCTTATCTATCTGCATAAACAAGATATCGGCGGTCATACTTCATGGAAAACAAAGATGGATTTACCTGAGTTAATATCTTCAGACAAAAACACCTATCAGGCAATGCTGGAGAACATCAAAGCAGGAAAAGCAGGCAGTCAGATTATGCCGTACAACGGGCAAAAATCGCTTTGGATTTACAGCGAGCGAGTGAGCAGAAAAGCCGTTTTAATTATGATCGTACCTTTTGATATTGTCAGCCAGTTTGCAGAACAAACACAGAAGACCATCGTCGATGAAAATATTCGACAACTATGGAGAACCGGCCCTTTAATCTTCGCAATTATTGGAATAGCAGTCATCCTGTCGATACTGCGAGCAAAGAAGTTCACGAACCCCATCAGTCAATTGGCTATTGCCGCAAACCATCTGGCGGATGGAGATTTTACCGCACAGGCCGATATTATAACAGGCGATGAATTGCAACAGCTTGCGGAAGTATTCAATCAGGTAGGGCCAAAGCTTCAGGAGCATGAAAAGACACAACGCAGTCTTGCACTGGCCCGGACAATCCAGCAAAATCTTCTTCCACAACAAACTCCGAAGTTGGCGCATTTTGATATTGTCGGTTGCTGTCGGTATTGTGATGAGACAGGCGGTGATTACTTTGATTTTATTCCTCTGCGGGACAACGAGAAGGAAAAACTTGGAATCGTGCTGGGAGACGTAACGGGCCATGGTGTGGGAGCAGCTCTGTTGATGGCATCGGCCAGAGCTATCCTGCGAAATGCATCCGGTCGCTTTAACGGTAATCTATCTGTTTTAATGGCTGAATTTAATAATCAACTATCAGAGGACACCGGGGATGATAAATTCATGACGCTATTTTATGGTATTCTCGATGACGAGAAGCAAAGTTTATTTTGGGCATCAGGCGGTCACGATCCGGCGATATGGTACCATCAAAAAAAAGATACCTTTGAAGAACTGCCCAACACCGGCGCGCTGATGGGATGTTTTAAAGATATGACATACGAACAAGCTGGGCCGATTATATTAGAGACGGGAGATGTCCTCCTAATCGGGACAGACGGAATCTGGGAAGCCCAAAATTCTGAGGGGGAATTCTATGGCAAGGACAGGCTGCGTAATTTAATCAAACGACACGCAAAGAATTCTGCAAATCATATTGCCTCCAGTATCGTCTCGTCTGTTGAATTGTTTACTGTTCCTGATCGGCCGACTGATGATGTTACATTGATTATTGTAAAAGCCTCGTAAGGATATGCTTGAATGGAGATTATCAATTTACCGGAAACTCCTGTGGAAAATATGAAAAATAGGGATAGTTACTTATTTATTGACCTATACATATCATACATAAATCAAAACAACTCCATCTCCATAGACTTGTCGAAAATAAATAGGATTAAATTGTGACTGTCCCTAATGTAAACTTTCGCACTTTTTAGGCGGCAAAACCCGATGATTTATGGCCAAAAAAATACCAACCGCCCGATGATTGTAGTGGTAAGCCTAAACTGTATCCTTACATCTTTGTTCCTCAAGCTCGATATGATTATATCCAGATGGCGCTTAGACCAAAAAGGAAATGGTCATACTCCGATTCAAGGTTGAAAATAGTAAATAATTTTTATAAACAATTCGATAGAATATTTCTTCAGGCAGGAGTTAGGAAGAAGGGCAAGTTCCATGACCTTCGTTCCACAGCAATTAGCAACTGGTTTGCTCAGGGGCTTAGTGAGTATGAAATCATGAAGTTAGCTGGGCATAGTAGTTTTGAAACTACTCAT
>Ga0255382_10075_pt1 | contig 12804 bp, 10 predicted proteins | sample ANMaggSeSYBR01H9_FD_182101 | JGI IMG/M metagenome (GOLD analysis project Ga0255382, IMG submission 182101) | Sediment cell enrichment communities from methane seep in Santa Monica Basin, California, United Staets - ANME aggregate JGI... | ecosystem: Environmental > Aquatic > Marine > Cold seeps >... | reverse complement strand
TAGGCGAGATATACGATGAAAAGGATGTTGCGCGTATTCCATTTTTATATAGCCACCGCTATATATATAATATATTTCAACCGTTATTATAGGTCAACTTCTATTATACCGCGGGACATTTCACGCCCTCCTTTAATGCTCAGTCTACTTACGTATCTGCGAGTGACAATCCACTATGGTGGTGTCATTTTTGGCTTGTATTTTCACTTAAGAAGATAGATAGTTGGGTGGAATCTGGAATGGTTTTTTATTATTCTCAACCGACCAGATAATTCTAACAAGTTTCTTAGCTGTAGCACATCTTGCAGTATTGTAGTGCTTTCCTTCATCCAGCTTTTTCTGAAAACATGAACCAATAACAGGATTAGTCCTTTTAGCTTCCTCTACGGCCCAGCCCAATGCCCATCTCAACATCTTTGAACCCCTCTTATTTGGTCCACCGACAATCTCCTTGTTTCCAGATTGTGTCACTTTAGGATCCAGACCCGCAAATGCGAGAATCTTGTCTGGATGAGTGAAATTTTCAAAATTTCCAATCTCAGCACAAATTGTGGCCACTCTGATAACTCCAATCCCAGTAATTGTTTGTGTATAATACCGGTCTTTCACAGAATTCCAAATAATTAATATTTTAAATTCCACCTCTTCAATCTGTTTTTCCAGAGTTTCTATTAGATCAAGTAGCATCTGAAGTTCGAAAAGCGCAGATTCTTTAATTATCTCGGAAGGGATTGTGTCTCTTGCTATTTCTATCAGTTCACTGGCTTTGTCTGGATTAATGTGGTTTCTGCTTAGCTCCTTCATCAACTCACGAAGTTTTTCCGTACCCATCTCAAGTATGTCATCAGGTGTAGGAAATTCTGTAAGTATTCCTCTTGATGTTTTTGTGAATACATTTTTGAAAACCATATCATAGCCTGGAAATATCAAATGCAGATTCCGTCTAAACCGTTTCTTTAAATTTGTTTTTATAGTTGTCAATTTAAACTGGAACCTGCAGTATTCACGCATCTCAAGTATTTGCTTATCACTGTAATCGGTTTTGGGAGCTTCTCCAAATCGGAGCATATTTGCAATTGTCCTCGAATCAATCTTGTCGTTGTGGGAAACTCTGATATTCACAGATCTAAATCCACTGATTTGAGATGGATTGTAGACTTGTATTTCGTAATACTTGGACAGTTCACTGTATAGTGAATACCAGTATATTCCTGTGGCTTCAATCCCGATTCTTGGTTTTGCGTTTAGCTCTTTCGAGATGGATTCTATCTTATTCCTGAATTTCTCTAAGCTTTTCCTGGAATTCTTAAGCTTCATGAAATTCCCGATCTGTTTACCGTTCTCATCTACAAAGCATACTTCATGCACATTTTTGGCGATGTCTATTCCAATGTTCAAATTCATATTTTCAGCCCGAAATTGTTTAATAGGCTGAGGACCAAATATTCCATTACTCTCTACGAACCGTAATCTCGTGGCCAATAGCCAGACACCTGTTTAATCAGGGCTGTAACATGTTAAATTGCCGGAGGGTCGTAGGAGCGAGGGTGGTAGTCTTAGTTTGCCGGACAATGCCGTAAGAATTATAGCCTACCGCTCTCAGCCTACGTTCAACAAATATGTTGAAACACCCAATATAAGCAGTGGGTGCACTTATCCTATATACGAGAATAGTGAGTACTTCAAGCGTGCACTGTACCTGGTTAAGAGCAGTACAAATGAGCCTGATGAAGCACAGCGTGTGATGACACTGAACAAGAGCCTGGATATTGTGTTGGAGGGTACCAGGCATATGATGGAAGGGTTTGCGGCCAGGCTTAAGACACCCACCTATGTATTGTACAGCATCTTTATCCTGATCCCGCTGGCACTGGTGGCGCTACTTCCTGCTGTGAGCATTGTGGGAGTGCGTATCAATGCCATTACCCTTATACTGCTCTATGACCTGATCCTGCCGCTGGCCACTTTTGCATATGCCGAGTATATATTGCTTCAGCGTCCTGCTGCCTTCTCGCCGCCCAATATCCCGGATGAACACCCGCGCCTTGTAAACATCAGGAGTACCAGACGTAGTACAATGATATTATCAGTAACAGTAGCGGTATTGATTGGTGCATCCGGGTATATTTGGCTGCAACTGGGCAATCCGGGTGGCATTGTAAGTACAGGTGTGATGACCGGACTCGTGCCTGTTTCGTTCCCAGTGATCTGGGGTGTCACAGCCCTGATATCCATATATGCATTCATGGTCTATGCACCATATAAAAGTATCAGGGATGAGATTAAGGAGATAGAGCGCCAGTTTGCAGATGCCCTGTTCGTGCTGGGACGCCGGATCAGTGAGGGCCGCTCCCCGGAATGGGCCTTTATGCAAACCGCCCAGACCATGAAGGGTACCGGCATTGGAGAAGCATTCCAGAACGTGGCGCAGAACATCTCTTTTCTCAGGACAACGCTGGCAGGTGCAATCTTTGACCAGGAGTACGGTGCGTTCAGGAATATATATTCAGAGCGGGTGCACACCACTATGCGGCTGTTTACCGAAAGTGTATATAAAAGTCATGAGGCAGCCGGTGTTGCTATTGTAAAACTGGCAGACCACTTGAAAGAGCTGCAAGATGTTGAGGATAATATTAAAAGCTCACTGTATGATGTGACATCCACAATGAAAACGACGGCTATAATATTTGCCCCCCTGATCGCAGGTGTAACCCTGGCCCTTTCAGAGGTTATCCAGAAGATACTGCAAGATATTTCACACGAGTTTAGCAGGCTGCCTGATGATATCAGTATTTCATCTATCATGTCAGATGTGGGGGGTGGGATGGAACAGAGCATCCCACCTGATGTGTTCATGCTGGCAGTAGGATTTTATATTATCATACTGGTTGTTATCCTGATCAGGTTTGCAGGGGGTATTGAATACGGCGGGGACAAAGCCCAATTCATGTATGAACTTGGAAAGGGGCTGCCTTTGTCGATTTTGGTCTTTACAATTTCCATGGTTGTGAGCAGGGTACTTTTCGCTTCAATTGTGTGAAAAAAATTGGGACAAGTTTTTACCCGGGTACAGTATCCATTTCAAATTAATTCGTAACATTTTTTAATAAAAACATGGATAACTTAGTTGAATATGGCTAAACGAAAATTGATTTGCGAATCGGACACCGAAGGAACGTATATAAGTAAACAAACCCGCTTATTTTGCGGGTTTGTTACAGTACACATGGCACAACTCCATATACTCATATTCCTGCGCACGCCAGCGATCAGTACCTTATAAATTTTCTATACTACCACGATCTCCCGGCCTCTGGACTCTGCCTTTATCTCCGGATTATAGTAGGAGTAGGCACTGCTGTCGGGTATTATAGCCTTTACAGGGAACTGTGCCTGCACCTGAAGATCGAACAAAAGTTCCTCACCTCCTGGCAGGTCATCCACATACAGGATGATCTTGCGGCCCGCTATCTCGTACCTGCTGATAAGACCATCCGTTTTTAATTCATCCAGTGTAGATACCACTGGAGCAAAGCCTGTAGGTACTGCCACATCCAGGATAAGCATGCCTGTTGAATTGGCTCTTCCAGTGTAGTTCACCCTTGCATGAACATCAACGATGTCGTTCACTGCCACATCCGTAGCATCGTACTCCACTTCAAACTCCAGGTCAGTGAATACAGGTTCAACAGGCAGTATCACATTGAACCGCTTGACAAGCTGGTAATTGATATCGCCCTTGCCTGATATGCTCAGTGTAATTAATTCTGCGGATCCAGGGATTTCCACAATCTGCAGCACATCGTAGTTACCGGCATCCACGCTGACCTGGGTGATCTTCTTTCCATCTACTGTGACAGTTATCGTGGCATCCGTATCCTTTGCCTGGGTAGCGGCTGCCGTCATCAGTGCCTTGAATGCCAATACCGTATCCTGGGTGCTGCCATATCCGCCAAGGCTGTTGCGCTGAGCAGATAGCCATTTCAGGACTTCATTGGCACTGGCGTCCCTGTGCTCGATAAGTACAAGTGCGCCGTATGCAGTCACTTCAACATTCTTGCTGGAAGGGGGCTGCCAGTACATTTCCCTCATTGGCTCCACAGCAGGTTCCAGTTCCCAGTACATGCCGTTCTCGTCCTGCTGTGCCAGGTCCATAAGCATGTCAAGTGCATCATCTGCCCGGTCGCTGCCCATGCGTTCCAGTACCAGTGCAGCCAGTGCCAGTGCATAGGGGTCGTCCTGCTGGTCGTCAAGGTTATCCTCCAGGAATTCCTGTGCATTGTCAAGCGGGCCACTAGCCCTGCCGTATTCCAGCAGTGACAGTGCTGTGTAAGCACTCAGCGAGTACTTGCCGCTCATTCCACCTAAGATCTCCTGGTGGTGCACGAACCCTATCTGGTCCCAGGAACCATCCTGGTTCTGGTGGTTAACGATCCAGTCAGCAGCCCCATTCAGTACCGAATCATCTATGGTGGTCACATCCCTGGCACTACTGAAGGACTGGAGCACAAAAGCGGTAAGCCACAGGCTGCCTACAGGGTCGCTGTCCCCGAATGCTGAGAACGAACCGTCCCTGTGCTGGTAGGTCAGTTGACGCTGGTACCCGGTAATGATAAACAACTCGGCTTTGGCCTGTATCTCGGGATTGGTCTGGCCGGATGTCTTCAGGTATCGCAGTATTTCCACATCCGGGGCAAAGAACATCATGTTCTGCTCACCGCAGCCGTAAGGCATACCCAACAGGTCGTCCACGCCGCTGATGGATTGCGCCACCAGGGATGGGGTGAAGGTGAGCAGTACTTTGCCCGAATCGGCGACAATACCATGTGGCAGGGCCGCATCCAGTATCACATCCTGGTTCTGCAGGATGCCGTTTATCACTATCTCACGCCGGGTCCCCTCAGGCTCAACAATGATCTCTTTCTTTACAGCATCAGCGCGGGACGTGGTCTGGCCTGTGATCTCTACCAGTTGTGTACCCACCTGTGTGGGCCTGATAGTGAAGCTGACAGGTTGCACACTGTTGGCAGAGACGCTTATCTGGCTGTTACTGCTGCCGATAATATCAAACCAGTTGGTGCTGGCCAGTGTAACAGTCACCTGCTGTTCCTTATCCAGATAATTATACACCTGTACAGTGACAGGGAACTCCTCTCCCCTTGTCACTTCATAGGGCAGGTCAGGGTCTACAAAGAAGTCCTGGAACACCTTCAGGCCGGTCTCTGCAATGCCAAAACCATCAGGGGATGAGGAAACTGCATGGAGTCTCCATGTGGTAATGGAGTCAGGGGCGGTCAGGTCAACTTCTGCCCTGCCATAGCCATCGGTGAGCAGTTCGGGCTCCCATACCCAGGTCTCTGGGAAGAACTGCCTGACCCGCTCTACTTCGGCCAGTTCACCCTGGTCATGAGATATGGGTGCAGCCGTAGGTACGCCCGTTGCCTGGGGCGCAGGCGCGGAGTCCATGGCCTCTTCCATCACCATCACATCTCCAAAGAAACCACCTTTGCGCATCCCGCCTTCTACTTCCGGTTCGTGCACCTGTTCAGGTACGTCAAGGTTTGGGGATTTCAGTACCTGCAGGCCCGCCTCTTCGATAATATCCTGTGCACCCATTGGAACCGGGGTCCAGTACTCTGGATGTGCTTCGGCCTGTGGTTCCATGAACCGCTGCTCCAGTTCGTTAAATACTTGCTGGAGGTTCAGCCGTCCCTCACTAAGGGCGAACACTGATTCGTCCACTATGGAATATCCTATCATTGACCTGGAGCCGGCATCGAAATTCACACTCACATCGCCGCCGGGATCAACTTCATCCTGGTCGAACGAAACCTGCAGGTCAACAGGTGCTTCCATTATCACGTCAAATGGCAGGGTGTCTGCCGATACTTCGCTGTTGGGATTGATGATATAGGCCACAACTTTTGCTTTGGGGCTCATCTGGGGTGTGACTGTCAGGCTGATGTTGCGCTCACTGCTTGTGGCAGAGAACACTGTCCTGCCGCCTGCCATGACATCATAATAGACAGTACCCGGGTTGGTGCTGTAAACATTAAAATTGATGATATCTCCAACTGCCGGGGTGCCGCCGCCATCCTGTACCAAGTGCAGGAAACTGCCGCTTGGCGAATAAACGGCACCAAGGTTCATGCTCTGGGATGCATCGGCAGAACTGGCTTGGATATTTGCACTCCTGACATCTTCAGGTGCCTGGAATTCGGCAAGTGCTACACCGTTACTGGTGGTCACGGTGGAGGACTGGGTCTGGTAATTGTAGTTCGTATCCACAAATTCAAGTTCTATCTCCACTTCCTGCTCCAGGGGTTCACCGTCAGGGGTTTCGGTAACAACCAATATATTAAAGGGCATGCCTGGCTTGACCAGCCTGGATTCGGGTATGATCTGGAGAACTACAGGTGATTTAGTGATCTTTAACAGTTTGGTAGTGGTCTCGGTGTGGTTTCCGGTATCTGTAACCGAGATGTTCAGGGTCAGGCTGCCCATTCCCCCGGCACCGTAGGTGCCGGCTACCCATCCGGCTTCCGGCAGTTCGAATTCGGCAGAGCCGTCTTCCAGGTCCACTTCATATGTGGCATATTCCTCCCATACACCTACGTATCTGGAGGCAACTACACTTACCCTGCCTTCCACTTGCTTGCCAAAGAAGTAGGTTGCATCTACTGTGCCGGTGATGGGGTCATCCACCAAGAACCAGTCCCTGGGTGTGGTCACATCGACCTGGAACTTAGGGAGTACGTATTTCTCGACCCTCAGGTCAAGCTGGGTCTGGGCCTGGCCCATCTCAGCTTTGACCTTCCAGGTACCGAGGTTCACTTCGCTGGCCAGTGGCATATCAAAGGATGCTACGCCGTATTCGTTGGTGTCCAGGGTCTCCTTGAAGATCTTGATGCCTTTGGCATCGGATATCTCAATTGTGCACTGGCCTGATACTGGTATTAGGTTGTTGTTCAGGGACAGGATGCGCCCGTGTATGGTCTGGCCTGGTTTGTAGATGGGCTTGTCTGTCTCAAGGAACAGGGCGCTGCTGTTGGCGATCCTGACACTGCCGTTGAAGGTGGCATCGGAGCCTGCGGGCTGGGCCACCAGTGTGTAGGTGCCCTGCTCAAGGTCTGGCACGTCAAAGGTTGCAACGGCATGACCTGTGGGACCTGTGGAGCCGCTGGTGAGGGTGGTCGCCACTCCGGCGGCGTCTACGAGCATGAAGCTGATGCTTTGCTCAACAGGTGCGCCTTTGTCTGTGGCTGCTATGGTGATGGCTGATTCGCCGCCTGTGAACATTACGCGTGGGGCCAGGATGAGCAGGTCGCTGCCTGTGTAGGTGGCTGTTGGGTCGTATGGATGGGCGGGCTGGTTGATGAGGTTTGAAATGGGTTCGGTGATGGTGGGGAATACCATCAGCAGTATGAGGGAGATGGCTAATATGGATATTATTATTGGGGTGAGCTTGTTTGAGTTCATGGTGATTACTCCGGATGGGGGAAGGGTTGTTTAATGGGATATTGGCGGGGGACTTTATAAATATTGTTTAGACTTCGAATTGGTTCGTAGTTATCTGATGTAGAAAGATATATATATACTGCAGTTCAATATTAATACTTAAGTATTTAATCGAGGTAGGAGGGTGATTTTAAGACTTTATGCTAAAATATATATACATGTATGACTTTGGATGATTAATTGTTTAAATTTATGTGTTGAAATATATATTATTTATGTATACAATGGCGTGTGAACTTATGGGAAATAAAATAGATATTTTGGGCAAAGATTTGGAAGTTGCCTTGCAAATCTTTGATAGTTCAAATGTTCATAAAGATGAAATATACTTCTCAAAATTGGTTAGAATTCTTGATGGGAGAGTTAGTAGAAATCGAATTAGTCTAGCTTTAGATAGGTTATTTGATAATGGTATTTTAACTGCTGAATTTAAGAAAATAAATAAAAAATGGGCTAGAGTTTACCAGATTTCAGGAGAAGCTGAGGGATTCATAGAAAGCATATATAGTGAGGTAATAAAGAATTAAGAATTTAAACTGTTATTCACAATCTATTTTAATCTATAAATTTCATGTGGATAAGGAAGAGTAGTACTTTCTTCAATAATATTTGCTTTATTGCCCATCAATTTTTTTCTGAAATATTTCATAAAATCACCTATAAAAATGTCTGTTAAATTTCTTATTAAGCAATTAATACAGATTAAATCTTTAATTTCTGCATTTGGTTCAAAATCCAATTTATTTAAAATACATATTTCTTCCATTTTTGATTTACTGCAAAAATCTAAACCAAACTCTTTTGGTATTAAAGCAGGAGAAAGATTGACATCTGTTGTTCCGCGTTTATTGATGTTATTTGGCTGATTTAATTTAATGAAAAACCTCACCTTTACCATGTCCATTTTAATATTTTTGAAATGATATTTTTCCATTTTATCATATAACCATGGACATTCTAATGAAATTTTATACTCATTTTCCTTTTCGGAGTGTCGTTCAACTTCATAAATATAATTTTCAGTTTCATTGAATAAATTTATAAAATCATCCTTCTCTATTAAAGTATCTATTTTTAACTTAATCAAAGTATGATCACTTTCTAATGATTTATTCACATAATCTAGGTATCCTATCATATATTCTGCATAAAATTTTTTATATCCACTCTCCTCTTTTACTGCGTATTGCTTAAAGAAGATATTCTCATCTTCAGAATAATCTTTTTTCAATGATTCAAGTGCAGAATGCTGAGATATCACAGTTACAAATAAAATTTCGTTATACCCGATTTTTTTCAATAGGTCAATTATCTCCCTTGCACTTTTCCCATAATGAATAGAATCATCAAAAATTAATATTTTGTGATTTTTAATTTTTGGAGTGTTATATGGTACAGCTGCATCCGTAAATGGAATTAGCTTTTCAAGTGGTTGAAAATCTTCTACCAAATCATCAAAAATTGCTTTTCCTTTTCTCTTCATTTTAATAACAATTTCATATTCTAATAATTCTTCTAAAATGGAAGAAATGAATATCTTAAATTCACCCTTTATTTCCGAGGTTTTCTCCTGAATTAAGTAATTATCTATAATGTCGTCAAATTTTTGTGAATCTAATTTATCGATAACCGAGTCTTCTAATTTATAAAAGAAGTTGAATTCAGGGAAAATAAATTTTATTGGATGATCTAATTCATTTTCAAGCAAAGTATCTTTAAAATTATTATACGATATTTTTTTCCTGAGCGATTTGGCATAAATAAGATATTGGGAAAAAAAAGCTAGACTTATAAGAATTATTAAAGATAAAATATATTTGATAATTTGTTGATTTAGTAATGTATCTATAAAATAAAGGATTATTGTTGAAGAGAATAAAAATAATGTGTAAAAAACGATTCTCAATAAGATTGTTCTTTTGAATGCATCTTTTCTCAATTCTATTTCAATTTGTTTCATAATTACCATATTAATTTTTTAACTGTACGTGAAATTGCTCTTATAACAGAAAGGATGTAAAGTATAAGAATCGCTAAGTGTGACGTCAATTCTAAATAAGTTATCAAAAAATGTTCATCAGTGAATAAATAATCTAACAATGTTTTGATTAAAAAATACTGAAAACTCACGAGGATTAATATAATTGTTATACTAATCAAATGAATAACTATTTCATCTATTTCATCCCATATTTGAGCTAAAATTTTATTCATTTTCGAATTTATATGTAATACTTATTGTTAATATATGTATCTTTATACGCACATTCCGCACGTCTCTCTTCAAGTATAATATTTTTGGACTAATTTTTACAAGGGCACAACATTACTTATCAATCAATTCGTAATAAATTTTAATAAAAAAGTTACTCATTTAGTTGCACATGCCTATACGAAAAATGAATGTGGAAGTTTCTATAAACGATGACAATATCAATTGTATTGAATATCTCGAAAATGAGATTCTTGCACAGGATATTTATGGGCAAGTTGCAAGGAAATATCTCGATAATTTGCAAGATGATATGGCACAACAAGTAAGAATAAGGAAGGGAAGCAAAATAGTGCACCTAAAAACACCTCATTTCAAATTTGATTTTTATGCAAAAAGAATACTCAATGAGCTTGAAAAAAAACGTTCATAGTGCCATGACTACACAATTGATCTAAAAAATCGCTTGATTTTATATACCATCCTTCATGAAAATATCTCTGCACAAGCTGTCCCAAAACTAATTTGCTTTATACAAATACTATATATTTTATCACAATCGGATGATTATTCGCAAAAATAAAGCAGTTTTTATCCATATGGGACAAAATACATGTAGTTTGTACGCATGGTTTGAGTTTTGGGACAGCCTGTGCACAGTACAACTTGTTCCTAAATTGGTCTCATCATCGGAACTAAATAATATAATATACAATGCAATAAAAAACATTTCTAAATATTCTCAATAAAATATTCTGTATCACAATAATGGCGAGAATTTAATCCCAAAATCTAATAACTCCTTTTCAAAGCCTCCTCAGGCAGCTTCACCCTAATCGTGAACTGATACAACACCCTGCCCTCCAGCACCTTCATTATCCAGGCCGCCGCATGTCTGGCAATTAGCAAACACAAAAAGACTACAATAGACACGAAAGCCAAAACGTTTATTAACAATATGATACAATTGTCTAGAATATGATACAACTGTATCAAAAAATTACACAATTGAATGTACTGGAACTATTCATCAACAACCCCTATGAACAGTACTACCTCAGGGAAGCATCCAGGATACTGGAAATCAGTCCAATGACAGTTAAACGTGCCCTCGACCTTCTCTTAAATGAAAGGCTGCTGGTCAGGGAAAAATTCAAGAACCAGATACTTTTCAGGGCCAACATGGACAGCCCGGCCTTCCTGCACCTGAAAACCGCCTACAACCTTGCCTGGCTGGAAGAAAATAACCTTTTGGAGTATGTAAAGGAACGACTTCCCGGCCTAAGTACACTGGTCCTTTACGGCAGTTTTGCCAAAGGAGAGAACGACGAAAGCAGTGACATAGACCTTCTTGCAATAGCACCTGTTAAAAGGGCGGATTTACACTTAACTGATTATCTGGGAAAAGAAACCTCGCTGGTAATATTTTCAACTTCAGAATGGAAAGAACAGGCGAAAAATAACAAAGCTTTTTACATTGATGTCCTTACTGAAGGAATTGTCCTTTTCGGGACAAGACCGGTGGTAGAATGAGTGTAAACAAATGTTTTGAAAAAAGGCTCCTGCGAAAGAGCCGCCCAGACAAATTGAAAAGCATGAAAGCACTGGATATGTCTGCCAGGGCCCTGGAACAGGCCGAAAAACTCATGGAACACGAATTCTACGAACAAGTTATCCTCTATTCATACACATCAATGTTCCAGGGTGCAAGAGCACTGCTGTTCAAGGATGGAATTATTGAGAAAAGCCACTATTGCGTGGTTGAATATCTGAAAGAAAATTACCTGAAGACAGGTGAACTTGACCAAAAACTTATACACTGGCTCGATACCTACCGAATCGAACGCCACGAAACCCTTTATGGATTGGAACATTTACAGATCAGTGCGCATGATGCAAGCACAGCAATTGATTCCGCAAAAACCTTTTTAGACACTGTAAAGAGATTGGCAGAAGCATAGAATTCAAAATTTAATCGTCAAATCCCCGAATGCCTCAAAGTGCTTCCTGTCAAATATCTCGATAAGGAAATTGGTATCCACAAGGATCAATATCGTATCTCCTCTCTTTTTTCAGACAGCCCTTTCAACAGGGCATCTTTGTCTTTGACCTCAACAAAACCACGCAGTTCTTTTAATTTATCTAAATTTCGCCTGGATATTACCATCCTATTACACCTGAAATTAAAAATATGTGGAATTATAGTTAAATCTATTTCCAACACATTTTAAGAAAACTCCACCTGTTTCACATACAGGTTCCTGTCCGCCCCCAGGAAGATATTTAAATCGTTTGTCATAGTAACCCTGAGGGTATGATTACCTGCATCAAGCAGCATATCCCCGAAAGGCACATCTATTCTTGACCCGCTGGCCACTTCTATTTCATCCAGGACCACACTATCAATCTCGATACTGCCGATAGCCCATCTCTCTGGATCCCATGGCCAGTGGGCTTCCGTGGCCCATCCGGTCAGGGTTACACTATAAGAAGTGTTGTGTGCAATCCAAAACTGGGCTACCAGTTCCGTGTCAGGATAAGTGTTTGTTGTTGAATTTATCCATTCATTGAATACTATTACCAGAGGTGGCGGCGTGAATGCAACTTCGCCTGTTCCGTTATGGAGTCCAGGGGACTGTGCTGTGACCACACCCAGACCCAGTTCTCCTGAGGTCAGCATCACGCTGCCGCTACCGTGAGCATTAGTAACCACTTGCACGATACTGAGGTTGCCCCTGCTGCTGGTTAGGTTTACAGTCCTTCCCATCTCCTGTACCCACCGGCCCTGACTGTCGACCAACTGTACCGTAACCCTGCCTTCAGTAACATCATCAGCAGGGAAAGAATCCGGATTTACCGATACAAGCAAGCCATGGGACAGCCCACCAGTACTATTTGGGTTAATGTACGCATCCAGATTATCGGTCACGTGCGAAAGTGTGTATGTAGTACCCCTGTCATAGACCAGTTCAAAAGTCACAGACTGGCTGCCGCCCGTGAGCACAACCGCCTGGCCCAGTCCGTCCACAGACCTGAGCGACCAGCGGCCGTCTACCAATTCGCCTTCGCGAATG
>Ga0255382_10073_pt1 | contig 12820 bp, 13 predicted proteins | sample ANMaggSeSYBR01H9_FD_182101 | JGI IMG/M metagenome (GOLD analysis project Ga0255382, IMG submission 182101) | Sediment cell enrichment communities from methane seep in Santa Monica Basin, California, United Staets - ANME aggregate JGI... | ecosystem: Environmental > Aquatic > Marine > Cold seeps >... | reverse complement strand
AACGAGTGGATACTCTCCGAATATGAAGCACCACAACGAAAGGTGTGCATCTTTGTTCCCTGTGCAAAACGAAAACCATACCACGCCAGCCCTTCTCACCGTATGTACGACAGGGTGATCTTCGGGATACTGCAACCTGAAGATACGCATGTAGTGGTCTTTGGGACATGCGGGGTCACACCACGAGAGCTTGATACCCAGTATCCCTTCACAGATTACACATTCATGCTTGGCAAATGTAACGTAGCGAAGATCAAGCGGGATTTCATAAAGATGGAAAGTGAGCGACTCGCACAGTATTTGGAAAAGACACGGAACAAGTACGAACACCGCATTGCATATTGTCTTGGGGATTTCAGGAAGGCCATGGAAAAAGCCCTGGAAATGGTAGACATCGAAGTGGAGGTGGTCCCGAAGGAGGAAACGATGTTAAAGAACATCAAACCGGACAAACATTTCATATATGGAAGCCTCAGCCAGCAGGATTACCTGCAGGATCTCTCTGATACGATCACAAACAAACTTGATCAGCCCTCACGTACCGTGGGTGTGCATGAGGAACTATCCACCAACGATATGGATTGGTATCTTCTGTAAATAGAGGAAGATCAAGAATATCAACTTCACAAAAAGATGGATTGAAAATTATCGGTGTTCGGGAAAGGATGCTAACTGCCTGGTATCATGCTACCGGATCCATGCGATACTTCCAGATATTTTCCCTCTCTGAATGTAATATCTGTTATGGGTTTACCCTATTATATTTATATGATGCAAGATTAAGATGTCAAACTATACCCCTAATGACACATATCAATATAATAATATATATCTTAAACAATTTCAATACAAAAAAAAGGGAACAATAAAATGAGTAAAACAGCAGCAATAATAGAAGGTGACGGTGTTGGCCCGGACCTTGTAGAAGCAATGTTAAAAGTGGTGAAAGCCGCTGGTACTGAGATCAACTTCGTAACATGTGAGGCCGGAGCTGAGTGGTGGAAGGAAAATGGCGGAAACTCCCTGATCCCCGATGAAACGTGGAACATACTGGACAAAGCAGATGTATGCTTCAAAGGCCCCACCACCACTCCCGGGGGCGCAGGATCACCAAAGAGTGTGGCTGTGTCCATCCGGCAGAAGTACAACCTCTACGCGAATGTGCGTCCGACAAAGACCTTCCCGAATATGAACAACCCACTGGGCGATGTCGACTTCGTGTGTGTCCGTGAAGGTACAGAAGGAATGTACATCGGTGAGGAAGTCAAACTAACTGATGATGTGTACATCGCCATACGAAAGATCACACGTCCTGCCTGCAGGAACATCGCACGATATGCATTTGAGGATGCAAAACGACGAGGATTTGATACTGTTGTCCCGATCCATAAGAGCAATATCTTAAAGCTGACCTGTGGAACATTCCTCGAGGAGGTCGAAAAGATAGGGCAGGAATATCCAGATATCGAGATATGGCCGTATCATATAGATAACATTGCTCAGCAGCTGATCAAGAATCCACAGTTGTTCAACAAGAAGGTGCTTCTGTCAACCAACCTATTCATGGATGTGATCAGTGAGGAATGTTCTGCACTTATCGGTAGCATAGGACTCATCTACTCCGCAAACATCGGGGACGGATTCGCTATGTTCGAACCTGCACATGGTTCTGCTCCAAAATACGCCGGTCAGGACAAGGTAAACCCTGTAGCCACCATACTTGCAGGTGCATGGATGCTGGATTACCTGGGAGAGAAGGATAATGCAGATGCCATCTTCAAGGCAACTGAAGACGTGATCTCAGAACGCAAGACCATTACCTATGATCTGGGCGGTAGTGCAAAACTCAGTGAGATGACTGATGCGATCATCGCAAAACTGTAACTCGAAACGATACTGAAGACAGGTATTCAAATATATGAGTGAAGGTCAGTAACCCCACGCAAAAACAGTGGGGTTCCTGCCTGCAACTATTGTGATCCAGGATACGGTATTCACACCTTATGCTCAATCATCGTCCTCGGATCCACCATTGGTATATTCTTCCGAGTATATACTTTCCCTGGACATATCTTTCTCAACGATAGGCATGAAGAGGTAATACTTTTCCACATATGCCTGTATCTCCTCATCTGAGATACAGGAAACTCGCTTTTCCATATCATACAATTTCTGGATATCTTTCTGAATAGATCGCAGACGTGAATCTTTCTTTTCAACCTCAATATGAGCACCAATAAGATCGTTCAGCATCTCCTGTACTTTGTGCCTCAATACATCAATACCTGATGAATCACCCACCAGGAATACCCTCTCCCCACCAACAACCTCCGGAGGATAAGGTTCATACGTAAATGGATTCCTGATCGCACCAGCTGCATGGATGCCCGATTCGTGTGCAAAGACATTTTTGCCCACCACAGCCTTATTGCGTGGAACTCTGATACCAACCTCTTTCTGCAAGAACCTCGCAAATTCTGTTATGGATTCGATATTGTACTTATCAAAGCCTTCGACACGCCTTGACAGGAAGAGTAACAGTTTTTCCATCTCTGCGTTGCCTGAGCGTTCACCGATACCTAAAAAGGTCACGTTTGACCAGTTGGCACCATACCAGTAACCTGCGATGGAGTTAGCAAATGCAAAACCAAAATCATCATGGCAGTGGGTCTCTATGTTCTTCGCACCCAGTTCGTTCTTCGTGTACTGTACCATGGACGGAATACCGTATGGCTCGTCCACACCAGCGAAGGGGACACCATAACCAATGGTATCGCACAAACGGATGGTACAGTCAGGATCGATCTCAAGTATCTTTTTAATAAAAGGATACACAAACCCGTAATTATCAGCTCTGGTCATGTCCTCGATATGAGCGCGGGTCTTCAGGCCATGGTCCACAGCATACTGGAGGGCCCCCAGATATTTATCCTCTGCAGCCTCTCGGCTTTCGAGTCCCATCTTGTCGAACATATGTACATCTGATACCGACATCAGTATGCCGGTCTCCTTAATCTCATCGATATCCAACACCAGGTCAATGTCTGATGGCGTAGCACGAGCCCAACCGGTGACCTCCGGAAACTCATAACCCCTGTCAAGCATCAGTTCAATGGCCTTGCGATCTCGCTCATTGTACACGAATGTCTCCAACTTTTCGATGCCGATATCATGTAAATAATCATAGATCTTGACCTTATGACCACTTTTTAAGACAATACCGGGCATCTGTGCACCATCACGTATGGTACTGTCACTGATGAATATCTCTTTGCCATGAGGAAGTTTTATTTTGGGAAGATCATCGTAAGTTTCATATGCTTTCATCCAACACCTCCGTATATTGAAAATTATTTTTTGTAAAAATGGATTCCATTTACTGTTTACCATTATATTTTTTCAGAAATCCTATAGTGCATCATTGGATCGAAGCTATAGCAGACATGGATCAGCCTGATCTCCAGAACACGTATCACGTTTATAATTCAGTAATAGACTTTTGATTGTAGGACGTTATCCTTAAAATGTCTTTCTTATTACATTGACTATTAGTTCAATATGTTTTGCGAGGAAACGTGTCGGAGCTTGTGACCCTTACACATCGCAATAATTATCAACAAAGAACCGGTTATAACAATACATGAAACGAATACTCATTACTGGTGGACTGGGGCAGGTAGGAAGCTATCTGGTGGACCACTTCCATTCATCCGCAGAGATCACCGTACTGGATAACCTATCATCTCCAACGCGTAAAGATGTCCCGGACAATGTGACCTGCATAACGGACGATATCCGCGGCGAGGTGGCCAGGGAACTTGTCTCTGACACCGACATCGTTATTCATACCGCAGCCCAGATCAGTGTGGCCCGATCCGTGGAAGAACCTGTTTTCGATGCAGATAATAATGTGTTCGGAACCCTTAATCTTCTGGAAGCAGCACGCGAGGCCGACCTTGAGAGATTCGTATATTTCAGCTCGGCAGCGGTCTATGGAAACCCTGTGACCCTACCCATTGACGAGACACATCCTCAGGATCCGATGTCCCCTTACGGAGCCAGCAAACTGTCCGGTGAGAAATACTGCATGATGTACAACCGTGTCTATGACATACCCACGGTCAGTATCCGACCGTTCAATATCTACAGCCCACGTCAGGACCCATCCAATCCTTACTCAGGAGTCATCTCGAAATTCATGGAACGCGCCCGGGCCGGCCTGTCTCCCCGCATCTACGGGGACGGTGGGCAGACCCGTGATTTCATTTCCGTACACGATATAGTGGAATTGGTAGCCCTCACGATCAACGACAGCAGGGCCATCGGCCAGGTCCTCAATGCCGGCACTGGCAAAACCACCACGATCAACGAGCTGGCTGCCGTCATCCTTGATCTCCATGATCAGCAAATTGCGATCGAACACAACGAACCCCTTACCGGCGATATACGACACAGTGTCGCGGATATCTCAGCTGCACGCTCAATCGGTTTTGAACCAACGATCACCCTGCATGACGGTCTGAAGGAGTTCCTGGACTAAGACAGTCTCTTTTCTCAATCTTTAACGAACGTGAACATAAACAGCGCAGCCATTGCCAGTACCGACCCATACATGAAGGTCATCCCCGGCCCGAAGGTATCCCATAACATTCCAGCGATCATACCTCCTGGCAGGGCCACCAGTCCTATGGATGCGTGGAAGACCCCCAGTGCAGTAGCCTTGAGATGAGGAGGTGCAAGGTCTACGACAAACGCCCGCTGGGAACCATCGATAAGGGCAAAGAACACACCATAGAGGACGAACACGCCCAGAACACCTGTCGGAGAAGATACCATTACAGACAGTCCTGCCACCAGTGCGAACAGCAAATAACCCGTCATCAGTATGGGTCGCCGTCCTACCCGGTCCGAGACTATCCCTGCCGGTACCGTACAGAGCGTATAGACCATGTAGAAGATGACGTACATCAGTAACGCTCCCTGGTCTGGCAGACCCACATCCACCGCCTTGAGTAGCAGGAACGCATATCCGAAATGACCCATGGAAAAGACAGAAGCAACCAGGATGAACAGATGCAGACCGGGGGGTAGGTCCCTGAAACTCCCCGCCATGGACGATGTTCTCTCAACCACTGGCTGATCTTCCTCCCTAACAAAAAGTAGGAAGAATACCGCTAGCATCCCGGGGATCAGGGCCAGCAGGAAAATGTCCCTGTAGTCCAGCGATTGTAGCAGTATATAGGCAAGCAATGCGCCTATGATTGAACCAAAACCATCCATACTCCGATGGAAACCATACGCTCTGCCACGGTAACGCTGGTCGGTGGATTCCGCCACGATGGCATCCCGGGGTGCCGTTCGCACACCCTTACCAACTCTTTCCACCACCCGCACGACAAGCACGGTGGTCCAAACGTTCGCAAAGGCCAGCAGAGGTTTGGTAACCGCACTGAGTGTATAACCCACAATAACGAACACCTTGCGTCTGCCGAGTCGGTCAGACCAGTAGCCGGATACCAACTTGAACATGGAGGCGCTTGCCTGGGCCGCACCTTCCACGATGCCCACCACATACGCCCCTGCCCCAAGCACGCAGGTAAGGTACAGAGGCAGCAGTGGGAACACCATCTGGCTGCTCATATCCGTGAACAGACTCACCATTCCGAGCAAAACCACGTTTCTGGAGATGCCAGAGAATAAATCGTTCTTGCCCATAATACTATAAACATGATCTGAATATCATAAAAGTAACCGTCTCCATACACATCATCAACGATCAGGAAGTTGCAACAGACGACAGGAATAGGTATGAGTTCTGCCGTAGATATGGCCCATATAATATAGAGAGACATATATACACATTGAAGAATTATTATGAAAGCCCACACATTATAAATAATAGCTAACACATATTAGTACATGCAGTTGGTGAATATATCCACCATACATGTAAAACAAAGAATAAATACAGGATCTGGAGGCAAAACAACATGCAATCTTTCATAGTAGAACATTATCTGAACAAGAACGTATACGTATACTGTGGTGGTCCGGACCGGTTTATGGGCTATATTGAGGCTTGCGCCGATGGCGTACTTACCATCAAAAAGGATGAGCGCTACACCCATATCGCCATTGATAAGATCATCGCCATATGGGAAGAGTGAGGTAGAGACCATGCAGCCATTCATAGTGGAACATTATCTGAACAAGGATGTCTATATCTACTGCGGCGGGCCTGACAGGTTCGAAGGAATGATCGAGGCATGTGCAGATGGCGTACTTACCATCAAACAAAACAACAAATATACCCATATTGCAATTAACAAGATAATTGCTATGTGGGGCAAAGATGCAAAACTGTGACTTGATTGGAAGGTGGGCAGCTGACCAACCAATCTTCTTTTTTTACTTTTATATTTTGTTCTTGATCTAATATAAAATCATGTCAGTCTGACTTGAGCGGATGCCTTGGGCAGACTACAAGATATATTTTGTTCTTTCTGAATAAATATATGCAAACGATCTTATCCCCATCATATAATTATGAACATCTCATTTTTGCAAGTTTCAACGAAATATGAAGAAACACCAGATAGTATTTATGTCTTGGACCAAATATTATCAAGAAAAAGGACTCTCAGGATGACTTCAATGGATGAAATACAAATCAAAGTGGAAAAAGCACACCCTATCGATCTAGGAAGGGGAATTATACGCCTTGACCCGAGCACGCTGCTCAGCCTGCAACTCTCACCAGGGGATATCGTGGAGATACAGGGAAAGAAAACAACAGCTGCAAAGGTATGGCGAGCAGATCGCCAGGACTGGGGACAGGGGATCATTCGTATTGACAGTTTCACCCGACAGAACGCAGGTGTCAGTATCGGCGAGCGCATCACAATTAAAAAGACGGAGCTGAAACCTGCACAGCATGTACTGCTGGCTCCACCCGAAGGCATTGTAATGGATTTCGACAGTAATAGCGGTGCTATTATCAAACATAATATGCTCAAACGTCCTCTTGTCCAGGGAGATGTTGTGCCCATCATAAGTTCCATGGGTCAAGCCGTATCCGGAAATCAGGCTATCCCCCTGATCGCGATTGAGACCCAACCGGAAGAGGGTATCCTGATAATCAATGAGATGACAGAGATCGAGATACGTCAGAAACCCGTTATGGGATATGAGGACGCAACGCGTGGTATCGCATATGAGGATATTGGGGGACTTGGTGATGAGATACAGCGTGTGCGTGAGATGATCGAGCTGCCACTGAAACATTATGAGCTCTTCCAGCGACTCAACATCGAACCTCCAAAGGGAGTCATACTGTACGGCCCGCCAGGGACCGGAAAGACCCTGATCGCCAAGGCTGTTGCCAATGAATCTGGCACCAATTTCCTCTATATAGCAGGTCCCGAGATCATGGGAAGGTACTACGGAGAAAGTGAGGAAAGGCTCAGAAAGATCTTTGAGGATGCTGCAGAGAATGCACCAACCATCATATTCATCGATGAGATAGATTCTATTGCCCCAAAACGTGAGGACGTTACGGGAGAGGTAGAACGCCGCGTGGTTGCCCAATTATTGACATTGATGGATGGTATGGACGAACGCAAACAGGTGGTGGTCATAGCAGCTACTAATCGTCTGGATTCCATCGATCCTGCCCTGCGCAGACCCGGACGTTTTGACAGGGAGATCGAGATCGGTGTCCCGGACAGTGATGACCGACTGGAGATCCTGCAAATACATAGCCGCGGAATGCCACTTGACGAAGATGTGGATCAGGATTATATGCATCATCTGGCAGAATATACTCAGGGATTCGTAGGTGCTGACCTGCTGGCCCTGATACAGGAAGCTTCCATGCGATCCCTGCGTCGGATCCTGCCTGATATCGACCTGACCGACGACAAGATCCCCCCGGAGATCCTGGACAAGCTCACTCTCAGTGTTAATGACATTGAGGATGCTCTCAATGAGGTCGAACCCTCGGCTATGAGAGAAGTACTTGTGGAGATCCCCTCGATCAGCTGGGACATGGTTGGCGGGCTGGAAGAAGCGAAGCAGGAGATCATAGAAACGGTAGAATGGCCCCTGAAACGACCGGAAAGGATCGCAACAATGGGCATCAAACCTCCAAAAGGAATACTGCTGTATGGACCACCGGGCACAGGCAAGACCTTGGTCGCGCAGGCCGTGGCCAATGAGGCCAATGCCAATTTCATCAGCATCAAGGGACCTCAGATGCTGTCCAAGTTCGTGGGGGAGTCCGAGCGAGCAATTCGGGATACGTTCAAAAAGGCACGACAGGTAGCCCCATGTATCATCTTTTTCGATGAGATCGATGCAATATCATCAATCCGACAGGGAAATACGGAGGGTGGAAAGGTGTCTGAACAGGTTGTCAACCAGCTACTGACAGAAATGGATGGGCTGGAACCACTCAAAGAAGTGGTCGTCATTGCTGCCACTAACCGACCAGATATCATCGATCCAGCTCTGTTGCGCTCAGGTCGTTTTGATCGACTGGTATTGGTAGGACCATCAAGTCAGGACGGCAGGGAGAAAATATTCAATATCCACAGCAGGAACATTCCCCTTGACAGCGATGTTAACATCCAGGAGCTGGCCAACCTGACAGAAGGTTATGTGGGTGCCGACATAGAGTCCATATGCAGGGAAGCCGCGATGCTTGCCCTTCGCGAGGACTTTGATGCCAAAGTGGTCAAGTACCGCCACTTTATAGCTGCACTGGAAAAGGTGAAACCTACGATCACCGAGGATATGAACGAATTCTACGGGAAGATGCAGCAGAAACTCAAAGGCGGAACCCACAAAGGAGAAACAAGTTCATATATGGGATACATGTAATAGTCAGATATTGCACAGAGGGAGATTAAACGATGGATAAAATTTTTGCAAAGAACCTGTCCAACAAACGGGTAATGGCAACTGATGGAGCAGAGCTTGGTATACTGAACAATGTCGTGATGGACATTAAGACTGGCGAACTGATCAACCTGATCGTAAAACCAGATATGGGTCTTGATACGTCAAAGTACCAGAAGGATGGACAGTACATACTGCTTCCCTTTGGAGCAGTACGCGCCATTAAGGATTATATCGTAGTAGAAAAGGCGATTGCGAAAGAAATGGTTTATCAGGATTGAAACCATATCATATCAATCCCTCTGAACGAACATATTTTATAGCCTCAGCAGCGCCATCACCATATGGTGCTGCTGTCACATGATCAGCAACGTCTTTTAATTCAGGATCTCCGTTTGCGACAGCGATCCCATATCCTGCAGCGTTGATCATTTCAACATCGTTGAGGGAATCACCTATAGCAATGAAATCTTTGGCATTCAGTTCCAGCAGCTCTGCCATTCTCACAAGTCCCGTACCCTTATTTATCGATGTGCTCTTGATATGTATGGCATACTTCGTGTCCACTATCTCAACACCAGAGATATGTGCATATAACACTTTCTGAAGAGCTGATGCATCCACATCCCTGCGAAGGGCGATCTCTGATCGCCTATTTTCCGGATCCAGTTTTGTGAGTTCATAGTAGTTGGACAGGTAATCAAATGCTCTCTCACATTCATCCATGTGATCAGAAACATATGGATCAGTATCCAATCCCATGGATAGCACCCCCCCGTTCTCTGCGATCACTGCCCCATCCAATCCTATCATCTTGGCCGCAGCAAGGGCATAACAGAGGATGTTACCCGTTGCCAGGACAACCGGTATGTTCAGCTCATGAAGCAGGCGGACGGCCTCGAAATTCAGTCGTCGGTCCCGATGGGTGATCGTACCGTCTATATCAACAACAAGCGCTCTGTAGACCATGAACTAAAAATGGAAGAAGGACTGAAATAGTTTTCCTCTTCATGGATCACATATGCCTGATGTGAGTATGGATATGATGGACTCGCCGTCTGGCATACATGGAGAATCTACCAGCCTTATGACTCTCTTGTCGCCCTTGGATTTTCTGATGTAGAGCCTGAATGTTGATGTGTGTCCCAGAATATGACCTCCAATAGGTTTGGTCGGGTCTCCAAAGAACGCGTCCGGTTTCGACATGACCTGGTTGGTAACAAGCACAATTGCATTATACAGATCTCCGAGCCTCTGCAGACCATGAAGATGCTTATTCAGTTTCTGCTGTCGATCAGCAAGGGTACCCCTGCCAATATACTCCGCCCTGAAATGGGCTGTCAGGGAATCCACAATGATCAAACGTACGGGTTTATCGGAATCATTCAACTCATTGGCCATTTCGGATGCAGCATCCACAAGCAGTATCTGATGATTGGAATTATATGCCCTGGCTACATGTATGTTCTTCAGGAACTCTGCGGGGTCGTACTCTACTCCGTGTGTCTCTGAAAGACCGGCCACCATCTGCTCGATCCTTTCGGGTCGGAACGTGTTCTCGGTATCGATTATTATCACAGAACCATCAAGGCCACCCATTTCTCGGGGAAGCTGGACATTCACGGCCAGCTGGTGGGCGACCTGGGTCTTTCCGGAACCGAATTCGCCATATATCTCGGTAATGGCCTGGGACTCGATCCCTCCACCCATCATCTCATCGAACTCCACACAACCAGTAGTTAGCTTACCGATCCCTTTCCTGCGTTCAAATACCATATCGCCCGTCTCAAACCCGCCAATATCGGCAGACTTCCGGGCAGCATTGATGATCTTCGCAGCCGTGGACTCTCCTATATCAGCTGTGTTCACGAGTTCAGCCGGAGATGCAACAGCTATCGATTCAATGGTATTGAAACCAGCGTCCTTGAGCTTCTGGGCCGTTGCTGGTCCCACCTGGTCAAGATCTTCCAATAATACTTCGCTCATATTTGATACTCCTTGATGGTGCACATGGTTATTTTTGAGGTGCACTATTTTTGTCAGTGGAATCGATTATCATTTTGATTATATATATAGATGAGGAAAGCACCCTGAAAGTATTTGTCACACAGACCTGCCAACATCCTTTTGTACAGCTTGCTGCTGGAACCGTCGATATTCCCTCATGAACATATACACGGTAAGTGCAAAAGCCAGTGTATCGGATAGGGGAAATGCTATCCATATCCCCATCAGACCAAAGTATCCAGGCAGGACCAGTACCAGTGGAAGCAGGAACATCTGCCTTGCCAGTGACAGGATCAGGGACGGACGGGCCTTCCCAAGAGCCTGGTACATGGAACCCCCCACGAACTGGAACCCGATCAGCGGCATTGCCAGTGCCATTATACGAGTTGCTGCCGCTCCGCTCTCGATCAGTTCCCTGTCAGTGGTAAATAATGAGAATAACTGGGAGGGGAAGAAGAAGAGCAATATGAAACCTCCGAGGGATATCACCGTGGAAACTCCCACACTGATACGTAGTGTTTCCTTCACACGATCAAGATTATGAGCCCCATAGTTGAACCCGAGGATCGGTTGCATGCCCTGTACCAGACCCACAATAGGCATCAAAGTGAACATGAACAGGCGGTTGAATATACCATATACCGCTATGGATACATCGCCCCCATAGACTGCAAGAATGTTATTAAGGATCACAACCAAAGCACTACCAGAGGCATTGCGGGAAAATGGAGCAGCCCCTATCGCCATGATCTCCTTTACTATAGCGAGATCTGGTATCATGTCCAAAGGACGCAGGGAAAGCGTACTGTCCCCCGACAGGAAGTATCTGATCAGATAAAGAGCTCCTACCAACTGCGCGATCACTGTTGCTATGGCTGCTCCCCTGATACCCATATCAAGACCAAAGATGAAGATCGGATCCAGGACAATGTTCAATCCCGCCGACAACAGCATGGTCATCATTGCGACCTTTGCATTACCTTCCGCCCTGACAACATTGTTCGCCGATTGGGCAAAAATAACGAAAATGGTCCCCATAAGAATAATACTTAGATAATCGAATACATACGGTAGTATGGTCTCCGTAGCTCCGAATATACGAAGGACCGGTACGATATAAATGCTCCCCAACACCGTCACCAGTATGCTTAACACCAACCCAATTGAGACCACGTTCCCAAACGTCCTCTCAGCACTGCGATGATCCTCGGCACCCAATCTACGGGAAATGATCGATGCACCTCCGATACCTATGGCAAGGGATACCGCCATTATAAGCATCATTATTGGGAAACAGATAGAGATACCGGCAATACCCTGCACACTTTCCGGACCAAGGGCCCTGCCCACAAATATCGTATCTGCCACATTGTACAACCCCATGACCACCATACCCACCGTAGCCGGAGCAGACAGCTTTAACAGCAGACGTTCGATACTCTCGTTGCCCAGAGACCAGTTCCTCTCATTCATCCGTATGGTCCTCTACCATGACATCATGCAAACATTCAAAAGTACCGCCCACTGCAATTCGTGTCATCAGAGGGTGAAAGACCTGCTCCCTCATAAATGTTTATGCTGAATTAGTTACCCACGTAACTATTATATAGTTTGTAATCCTGTTGCCCCCTCAATGAACGACAATTCTCCAGCCACCGTCCCGCAGAGCATCGGTGGTTTGATCGCACACATCCATCGTCATGACCTGATCGATATGGCCGGGAAGCTTGAAAGCTATGACCTTGGCATTGGTCAGTTCGGTTTTCTTATGGCACTGTACCACAGGGACGGTATACGTCAGGAGGAACTTGCCAGGTATATGGGATTGAGCCGCCCCTCAGCCACGCGGGCGGTTCAGAAACTGGAGGATACCGGTTATGTTACACGCCAAAGGGATAGTACGGATCGCGGGGCT
>Ga0255382_10072_pt1 | contig 12837 bp, 8 predicted proteins | sample ANMaggSeSYBR01H9_FD_182101 | JGI IMG/M metagenome (GOLD analysis project Ga0255382, IMG submission 182101) | Sediment cell enrichment communities from methane seep in Santa Monica Basin, California, United Staets - ANME aggregate JGI... | ecosystem: Environmental > Aquatic > Marine > Cold seeps >... | reverse complement strand
CGGCAACAATTTCGCTGGCTGAAGCAGATCCCTCATCAATCAAAAAAACAACTTCTTCATTTTCAAACCTACCCTTTTTAGTTGCATATGCAAATTGACGAGGCCTGTTGATGCCTTCTGTGTAAACAATCAATTCGTCGCTCCTGAGAAATTCATCAGCCAGATCAATCGCCGACTTAAGATAACCACCACTGTTTCCCCTGAGATCAACGATAAGCTTTTGCATACCCCTTTCCTTAAGTATAGCAATTGCTTCATCAAATTCATCTGGTGTTGTTGCAGAAAATTTACTGAGCTTAATATATCCTATTTTATCATCAACCATATAGGAAACATCAACACTGTAAAGGGGTATGATGTCGCGTGTAATAATAAAATCAAGTGTTTTTTTTACTTTCGATCGCAAAACAGAAACTTTAACCTTTGTTCTTCGCTCTCCCTTCAACTTTTTCACAACCTCCGTGTTTGATATGTTAACCCCGGCAACAAGCTCATCCTCAATGCCGACAATCCTGTCGCCCGATCTTAAACCAATTTTTTCCGAAGGCCCGCCGGGAATAACATGCATCACCACAATGGTATCGTCGATAACCCTAAATTCGATTCCTATGCCTTCAAAATTGCCAACCAACCTTTCATTTTCTGCCTTAATTTCTTCTGCACTGAAATAGTGTGAATGGGGGTCGAGGGTTTTCAACATAGCCTTAATGGCTGTTTCTTTCAATTCAACGGAAGAAACAGAATCCACATAATCTTGTTCAATGAACTGAACCACATCATACAATTTATCATGATGTGGTTTTAATGTGAATATTCTGTTTTTTGTTCCCTGTCCGGCTTTAATAATTTTAACACCCATATATATGCCGGTAATTAATACCAATGCAAATAACAGGGGTAAATAGATGTTGTATTTGTTTTGTCTCATTGTATTATTCTTCCTCCTGGTCTTCTTCAAATATTTCAGGTTTTATTTTAATACCGTCATATTTTTTTTCAATACCATTTTTATATGAAATAACTAAAAACGGGGTTCCATCATAATTATTTTTAACCCAATCTCCCTCTTTTCTTCCCATAATATACCTGCCTTCTTGTTTCACTTTATGGTTGTCCCAATAATATACATGCCTTCCATTTGGATTGTCATCAATAAATTCGCCTTCAAAGCTTACCGATCCGTCTGGGTAATATATTTTCCATTTATCGTTTCTCATCCCATCAATGTAATACCCCTCGGTTTTTATCTCTCCCGAAATAAACAACCATTTTCCATCCTCATATCCATCAATATATTGCCCTTCCAGTACAATATTCCCTTCTTCGTCATACTCAACCATATATCCATCCAGCAAACCATTCAAATAGCTCTCCTCGCGAAGCAACTCTTCATCGGGAAAATACCAATACCAGGCACCATCATATTTCCCCAACACATTATAGCTCCCTGTTTGTTCAATCTTTCCATTTCTATAATAAAACTTCCATTCGCCTATTCTGTTATCGTCTTTATAATTGCCTTCTGCCTTTAATATTTTATCGTCATAATACTCCTTCCAGGCCCCTTCTTTTCTTCCTCTTTCATTCATTATGCCCTCTCCCGTTATAACTCCTTCTTTAAAAATATAAGCTGTTTTAATTGTTCCGTCTTCATTGTATTCCCTGCGTATTCCCTCCGGAATATTATTCTTATAACTCGCTACCGTTTTTACCTTTCCATTTGAATAATAATTCGTTCTGACTTCTAATTCGACCAGTTCAGCAACATCCTCCTGTATAACACCATCAATATATTTGCTTACAGTAATTAGATTCCCGTTTTCATCAAAATCTTTAAAATAACCATTTTTCTTGTCATTTTTAAAAATTCCCTCCAGCCTTACATTGCCATTATCATAGAAATACTTCCATTTACCTTGTTTTAATCCGTTTTGATCCTTTCGGTTTATTTTTTCCCTGCTTACAATGAAACCCCTTTTATATTCGATCAAGCTGATAACAACGCCCTCATGATTAAACTCTTTGGCAAATCCATTTTCCAGTCCGTTAATGAAAGGAATTATTTTTCTAATATTTCCTTCAGAGTAATAATATACCGTTAATCCATTTTTCAGATCATCAACAAAATTTTCGTCCAATACTTCATCCCCCTGAATAGTCCTTCTAATTCCATTTTTTTTACCCTCAAGATAATTTATTTCAAGTACAACATTTTTTTCATCATCGTAAAAAACCCAGGTACTGTCCAATTCAAAGTTTTTCCTGTTACCTTCCGATTTTAAAACTCCATTTTCATAGTACGTTTTCCAGTATCCGTTCGGTTTTCCTTTTTCCATAAATCCTTCACTTGAAATTGTTCCGTTTTCATGGTAAAAAATATTGTGTCCATTTGGATTAATCTTATTTTCCTGTGCAGAAATATATCCTGAAAGCAGAATGATTAAGCCGATGATTAGAATTTCTTTTATTTCCATAACAATAATGAGTATTGGGTAACGGGCTTCCGGTATGAATCGTTTATATTCATTTAATAAGTTTATGCTTCATAGAAATATCAAGCATTTTTTCTATTGGCTTTAATGCGTTGTTTATTACATCCTCAGGTAAATTAATTTCTGGCGTTTCATTTTTCAGGCATAAATACAACTTCTCTAACGTATTCATCTTCATGTATGGGCAATCATTGCAAGAACATGTTTCGTCTGATGGAACCACAATAAATTCCTTACCGGGAGATAATTTCTTCATTTGATGAATAATTCCCGTTTCAGTCGCTACTATATACTTTTTGCTTTTATCATTTTTAGTAAAATTCAACATTCCGGTTGTAGAACCTACAAAATCAGCCAATTCTAAAACAGGGGCTTTACACTCGGGATGGGCTATTAGTTTAGCATCCTGATGTTCAATTTTCAGCTCAATTATCTTTTCTGTCGATAAGATATCATGAACTTCACAAGTACCATCCCAAAGCACCATATTTCGCCCTGTTAACCTGTTTATATATCCACCTAAATTTTTATCAGGAGCAAATATTATCTTTTGATTTTTAGGAAACGATTCAACTATTTGTACAGCATTCCCTGATGTACAAATAACATCGGATAAGGTTTTAATAGCTGCTGAACAATTTATATATGAAATAACAATATGATCAGGATACAATTTTTTAAATTTTCTAAAATCTAATGGTGGGCACGATGCAGCAAGTGAACACCCGGCCTCCAAATCAGGTAATAGCACCTTTGTTCCCGGATTTAATATTTTTGCTGTTTCGGCCATAAAATGAACACCTGCAAATACAATAATATCAGCTTCACTATCAACTGCAGTTTTTGCCAATCCCAGGCTGTCCCCAATATAATCTGCCATATCCTGTATTTCAGGTATTTGATAATAATGTGCCAGTAAAACCGCCTTTTTTTCTTTTTTCAGTCTTAAAAATTTTCTTTTGTATTCTGAATTATTCATCTATAGAACATTTTTCTAAAAAAATAAATTACTATTTAATTATTCGGGTTTTGTACTTTCTGTACCTTTGTATTGTACTTGGTGATTTCTTAAAAAAAAAACCTTGCCACAAGGGTTAAAATAGCTTCACGAAAAATTATATTTTCTTAATGTTTTTAAAATCAATATATTATATATTTAACAATATATGCAAAACTATAATTATTTTGTATAACCATTAATTGTTTTTAATTTATTAACAGCTAATATTTAATTGAAAAAGTTTATTTAAAAACCTTATGTAATAATAAGCAATGTTAATTTGTTTATAAACAAATTGAATTAATATTTTAGTTTATATTTCTATTGGTATAGTTAACAATTTATAAACAAATATATTTTATTAATTAGCTGAAATATAGATTATTTATAAATATTTTTTTAAAATGAATTAAAATTATTGTTAATAAAGTGCCAGCTGTTATCCATTGAATAGTTGTTTATAAATAGTTAATTACTTTTAATAAGTCAGATAAAAAGCTAATGAATTAGTCAAATTGTTAATAACTCTGATGTTTATCATAATTTGATAACAAAAATAAACAGTTATTAACAATTAATTGTTTAAAACATATATTTCTTTTCATTCAGTCTATTTATATTTGCATCATAATTATAATCTTTTCATTAGTTAAACAGGTTTAAATCTATATACATGATGTTTGATAAGAATAAAGTTTTGCCTATTGCGTGTGATCATGGTGGTTATGATTTGAAAGAACATGTAAAGATTGAATTACGTAGAGAAAATTATATAATTGAAGACATGGGAACCTTCTCGACAGAGAGTGTTGATTATCCTGATTACATCCATCCATTAGCTGATGCTGTAAATAATGGAAAATTTTGCATGGGCATTATTATTTGTGGTAGCGGTAACGGAGTTAGTATGACAGCTAACAAATATCCGGAAGTAAGAGCTGCATTATGCTGGAATGCCGAGATTGCAAAAATGGCCAGGTTACACAATGATGCAAATATTCTGGCTTTACCTGGAAGATATATTGATTTTGAAGAGGCATTAAGAGCTGTTAACATTTTTTTGACTACGGATTTTGAAAAGGGAAGACACACAAGAAGGGTTAACAAAATTGCTGTTTCAAAAAATAACCGGTAATGGTAGATATACATAGAAAGTTTAAGGAAGATGTTGAAAAAAAGGTGTTTGATTTGCGTCATAGGCAAACCATACAATTTAATATGTCGCGTTACGATGAAGCGGTAATAGAAGGAAAAAAACAATTTTCCAATCTCGACCTGGCAAAGGAAAAAGCAGCATCTATTAAGCACAAAACCATCAACAGGCTTGATAAATATCTTATTGATTTTGACAGTAATTTTACTCAAAGAGGTGGAAAGGTTTTTTGGGCACAAAATAAAAAGGAGGCAGTAAAGGAAATCATACGGATTTTAACAAAAAGCAGATCGAAAAAGGTAGTTAAGTCAAAATCAATGATCACCGAGGAAATTGAACTTAATGAAGCGTTGTTAAAATCCGACATCGAAACGATTGAAACCGACCTTGGTGAATATATCGTCCAGTTAGCAGAACAACCCCCTTATCACATTGTTACCCCGGCCATGCATATGTCGAAAGAAGATATAGCTAAGCTGTTTCATGAAAAGTTTGACATTTCCGATGAAAGTTCTCCCGAAGAGATAACCCTGTTTGTAAGAAAATTACTGAGAGAAAAATTTATTAACGCGGATGCCGGTATTACTGGCGCTAATTTCCTTATTGCTGATATTGGAGCAGTTGCAATTACCGAGAACGAAGGAAACGCCATGTTAACTTTTTCTATGCCCAGGGTTCATATTGTAGTTGCCGGCATCGAGAAGATCATTCCTTCAATGGAAGATCTACACCTGTTCTGGCCTCTTTTAGCTTCTCATGGAACAGGACAGGGCATGACGGTTTATAATTCGATTGTTACCGGGCCAAGACAGGACAAAGAAACCGATGGTCCCGAAGAGATGCATGTTATTTTAATTGACAATAACAGAACAGAAATTTTAAAGCAGGAAAAACAGCGAAGAGCGTTATCTTGTATAAAATGTGGTGCATGCCTAAACGCCTGCCCTGTTTATAGAAATATTGGCGGACATTCATATGGTACTACTTATAGCGGACCGATTGGAGCGGTTATTACTCCCTTTTTAAGAGGTATGAAAAATTTTAAACACCTTAGTTTTGCATCTACTTTATGTGGAAAATGTACCGAAGTTTGCCCGGTAAATATTAACCTGCACGAGTTATTGCTTTATAATAGAAACGAGGCCGTAAGGAGTAAACAGGTAACGTTTAATGAAAAAGTTGTTATGTCGGGATTGAAAAATGTCATGCAACGAAGGTGGCTTCTTGATTTGCCCGGCCAGCGGTCAAAGAAATTTGCCATGAATATGTTTTTTAAAAAATCGTGGGGCCCCGGACGGGCACTTCCTGAAGTGCAGCCTAAAACCTTTAAAGAACTTTGGAAAGAGGAAAACGAAGGTTGATTTTTATCCAGCACACATAATAGCCTGCAATTTATTACCACAACCTGAACGTTTACGAACACTTTCTGTTTAAATTCCGAACATAATTGGCTGAAAGACAATAATCCTTTCTCATATTACTATCTTGGTATAAAGTTAGTTATGCACCTTGGCATGAAAAATGCCTTTCTTTAGGATTGCTTAAATAATTTTGTTGTTTTTATTTATTTATAACTATGATATCGCTTCAAAATATTCACAAGTCGTACATTATGGGGTCCAATAAACTTCATGTGCTAAAGGGGATTGATCTGGAAATACAAAAGGGGGAGCTGGTAGCCATTATGGGGTCGTCTGGTTCGGGCAAATCAACCCTGTTGAATATTATCGGCATGCTGGATGGTTATGATGAAGGGATCTATAACCTGGAAGGAAGACCGATCAAAAATATGAGCGAAAAAAAGGCAGCTCAGTTTAGAAACAGCCACATTGGGTTTGTCTTTCAATCGTTTAATCTTATTTCTTTTAAGAATGCAGTGGAAAATGTTGCCCTGCCTCTTTATTATAAAAAGATCAGTCGTAAAAAAAGAAACGCGATGGCTTTTGAAATACTTGAGAAAATGGGTTTGAAAGAGTGGGCCGATCATTTACCAAGTGAATTATCTGGCGGGCAACAGCAACGGATAGCAATAGCCAGAGCACTGGTTTCCAGGCCAAAGATTATTTTGGCAGATGAACCTACAGGCGCACTTGATTCCCAAACATCCTACGAAGTAATGGAACAGATTAAAGAGGTCAACCAATCAGGAATAACAGTATTGATTGTGACCCACGAAGATGATATTGCACACATGACAGACCGAATTATACGGTTGCATGACGGATTGATAGTAAGAAATGAATTGAATGGAAAAAGGCACAAAAATTTATCTCATGCGAATGTAAATTAATCAGAAAGAACGATGTTCGATATAGATAAATGGCAGGAGATTTTTAGTACTATTAGCAAAAACAAGCTCAGAACTTTTCTAACCGGCTTTAGTGTTGCCTGGGGTATATTTATGCTTATTATCTTGTTGGGGTCCGGTAATGGCTTGGAAAATGGTGTACAGGAAGAATTTAAAGGAGATGCTGTAAATAGTATATGGGTTAATAGTGGACAAACAAGCAATGCTTACAAGGGATTAAAACCAGGAAGAAGAATTCAGTTTACAAATCAGGATTATGAAGCAATAAAGAAAGTTAATTACCGAGAGCATATTTCATCAAGATTTACCATTTGGGAAAACACAACCATATCTTATAATAACGACCATGCAACGTATGATATATTTGTTTGCCATCCCGACTATGGATACCTCGAGAGCCTTGAAATAACAAAAGGCCGTTTCCTGAATGATATTGACGTTAATGAATTTAGAAAATCTGTTGTAATAGGTGAAATTGTTGAGAAAGAGCTTTTTAAGGGCGAACAGGCGGTCAACAAATACATCAAAGTTGCAGGCATCCCATTTAAAGTAGTTGGTGTTTTTACCGATCCGGGAAGTGAAAGAGACATGACCAGGGTTTATATCCCAATTTCTACAGCACAACGAATATTTAACAGGGGGAATAATGTTCGTCAGATTTCATTAACACTTGGTGACGCGACGGTACCCCAGAGCAATATCACCGTAGAAGAAATCAGGGAAGACCTGTCTCAAAGGCACAAATTTGACCCGGAAGACCAGCGTGCAATTTTTATTTGGAATGCCCTGGAGAACTATAAAAAATTTCTTAACCTTTTTGCCGGTATACGACTGTTTATTTGGGTGATTGGAGTGGGAACACTGATTGCCGGCGTTGTTGGCGTCAGTAATATTATGGTTGTGGTTGTGAAAGAAAGAAAAAAGGAGATTGGCGTTCGGAAATCAATGGGAGCTACACCAAACTCTATCATTGGAATGATCCTTAGGGAGTCGATATTGATAACTGCTTTTGCAGGATACCTTGGACTTGTTATGGGTGTTGGACTGCTTGAACTTGTTTCGCCACTTTTTAATGAGTCGAAGAATTTTTTCAAAAATCCGGAGGTAGATTTAATGGTGGCCCTCAGCGCTACCATGATCTTGATTGTGGCTGGTGCCATTGCGGGGTTTATTCCGGCCCGGAAAGCAGCATCCATTAAACCCGTTATGGCACTTAGAGACGAGTGATAAGCTTGAAAATGAAGTAATAAGATATTTAATTATGTTTGACCTTGATCGCTGGCGAGAAATTTTCATAACCCTGAAGAAAAATAAGTTACGTACTTTCTTCACGGCTTTTGGCGTTTTCTGGGGTATTTTTTTGTTGGTGATCATGTTAGGATCGGGATCGGGGCTACACAATTCTGTGGTTGCTGATTTTGGTGATATGGCCACAAACAGTGTATTTATCTGGACACGCAAAACAACCATTCCCTATAAAGGTTTTCCAAGAGGCAGGTATTATAACTTCCGCAACAGCGACACCGAAGCACTATTAAGAGAAATTCCGGAAATTGACATGATTGCTCCAAGAATACAAGGATGGGGAGGGCAGGGAAGCAACAATGTAATTAGGGGCCTGAGAACAGGTGCCTATTCTATTAATGGTGACTATCCTGTAATAAATATCATTAGCCCGGTGACTATTAACCAGGGTCGGTTTTTGAACAAATTGGATATCAAGCACAATAGAAAAGTAGCTGTAATAGGTGTGCGGGTTGTTCACGACCTGTTTGAACCTGATGAGGCTCCTATTGGCGAATACATCCGCATCCAGGGTGTTTATTTTAAGGTTGTCGGTGTTTTTCAATCCAGGCGATCAGACCAGGGGGCTGACAGGGAAAACCAAACGATATTTTTACCGTTTACTACACTGCAAAAAACATATAATTATGGAGATGTTGTTGGCTGGTATTCAATAACAGCCAAAGACTACATACCGGCGTTGGTTGTTGAAGAAAGAGCCAAAGAGGTATTGGCTAACCGGCACAGCATCCATCCGGCCGATAACCGGGCCTTTGGTTCGTTTAACCTGGATGAGGAATTCAAAAAAATGAAAGGATTGTTTAGTGGAATTAATATACTGATTTGGATCGTTGGCGTTGGAACGCTATTTGCAGGTGTAGTTGGCGTGAGCAATATTATGTTAATTATTGTGAAGGAGAGAACGAGAGAAATTGGCATTCAACGATCAATCGGCGCAACACCATGGAATATAATGAGTCAGATTATTATTGAATCGGTATTTCTTACAACCATATCCGGTTATATTGGATTGGTTATTGGTGTAGGAGTTGTAGAAGCTGTAAATTATTTACTGGTTAAATCGGGTGCTGACAGCGAGATGTTTGTTAACCCAGAAGTGGATTTTAATGCAGCTATAACAGCGCTGATCATATTGGTAATCGCTGGTGTTTTTGCCGGATTTATTCCAGCCAGAAGGGCGGTGAAGATTAGGCCTATTGAGGCATTGAGGGATGAGTAATTAGAGAAGAGAAAAACGAAAAGAGAAAAGAGAAAAGAGAAAGATAAGAGAATAGAGAAAAACGAAAAACGAAAGATAAGAAATGAAAAAAGTGTTAAAAATTTTATTGGCAGTGATAATTATTGTTGTTTTTGCGGGGACAATTTATTTTCTTTACAACAAATCAAAAGCAGAGCCGGTTGTTTACGAAACATCAACACCAATTGTGACTAACATCATTAAAAAAACGGTGGCCACGGGGTCTGTTGTGCCGCGGAAAGAAATTGAGATCAAACCTAAAGTTTCCGGAATAATTCAGGAACTGTATGTTGAGCCGGGCCAGCTGGTTAAGAAGGGAGATATTATCGCCAAAATCAGAATTATCCCGAATATGATTAATTTGAACAATGCCGAATCGCGGCTTAATAGGGCAAAAATTAGTCTTGAAAACACAAAAAGAACTTATGAGCGCCAAAAGAAACTTTTTGATGAAAAAATTATTGCCAGAAATGACTTTGAGATTTTTGAACTGGAACATCTTTCAGCGCTTGAAGAGTTGGAGGCAGCGGAAAACAATTTATTTTTAATCAGGGAGGGGCAAACAAAAAAGACCGGAACAGAGACCAATACCCTTATCCGTTCAACCATCGAAGGAACGGTTCTTGATGTGCCCGTTGAAGAGGGAAATTCTGTTATTGAAAGCAATACGTTCAATGACGGCACAACCATTGCCTCTATAGCCAATATGGGGGAAATGATTTTCAAGGGGAATATTGACGAAACAGAGGTTGGAAAGATCAAAGAAGGGATGAATTTGATATTATCGATTGGGGCCCTTGAGGATGAAACTTTTCAGGCAGCGCTTGAGCATATTTCCCCAAAAGGCAAAGAGGAAAACGGAGCTATTCAGTTTGAAATCAGGGCAAACGTTACACTTAAAGAGTTATCGTTTATCAGGGCCGGATATAGTGCCAATGCCGATATTGTTCTTGCACGACAAGACAGCGTAATGGCTATCCCGGAAAGCCTGCTGCAATTTGGCGAAAACGATTCGGCTTATGTGGAAGTTGAAACGGCACCACAGCAGTATGAAAAAAAATACATTGAAACGGGTTTGTCGGATGGAATTAATATAGAAATAATAGCAGGATTGAAATCAACCGATAAGATCAAAATAAATAAGGGACCGATGCGTTAGTAATTGAAATGAAACGGGAGTTAATTCTGTTTTTGTTGTTTTCATATTTTTTAGGTTAGTAGATGGGGAGGCGTTTTTGTCTCCCCATTTTTGTGATAGGTTTCTCATTAATGCACCCAAGCATCCCGTTTTACGTCAATTCACCTCAACCCCTGCCCCTTCATTTTAATGCACCCCCTCTAACTCCTCCGCCAGCTGGCGGAGAGAACAGATCAGTCTCTATTTGACTTAGCAGTCCTCCATTCTCCTTCAGGAGAAGGGGCAGGGGTTGAGGTGAATTGAAGGGGCAGGTTAAATTTTTCGTGCCTGCCAGGTGTTACACTTGACAGTACCTGGAAACATCCAGCATCTGGTTTAGTCATTATTATTCTTAATACAAGTAGAGATCGTTGTTGTTGGTATGAAGGCTTTTGTTTGTAACTTTGTAAATTGGTGTTTTATTATCTGAGCGGACACCAAACAGACACAATAATCGTTGTTAGGAAAGAGATGGGAGATAATTACAATATATTGATAAAAAAGCTTGATGAATTTATCAGGAAGTACTATAAAAATCTTGTACTGAAAGGGTTTATTTATAGCCTGGCCGTGCTTATGGTTTTTTACCTGTTGGTGACAATCCTCGAGTATTTTGCCCATTTTGGAATAGTGGAAAGAACAATTGTTTTTTATGCCTACCTGATAATTAACGCCGGCATTATTTGGAAGTTAATCGTAATACCGGTGCTTAAATTATTTAAAATTGGGAGAATTATTTCTCATGAGCAAGCAGCCGAAATAATAGGTGATCATTTCAGCACAATTGATGATAGACTACTTAATACGCTGCATTTAAAAAAACTGGGCAACGAGTATAGCAGGGAGTTGATTGAGGCAGGAATAAATCAAAAAATCAATGCCCTTCAGCCGATTCCTTTTACAGCTGCAATTAACCTTTCAGGAAACAAGAAATACATCAAATATATATTGCCCCCCCTGGCTGTTATTGTACTTCTCCTGGTTTCCGCACCAGGGATAATAACCGGCCCAACAGAAAGGATTGTTAAGTATAATGATTATTATGAGAAGGAAAAACCATTCGAATTGATAATTATAAACGACAGCCTAAAGGCGATTCAACAGGAAGACTTTGTATTAAATGTTCAGGTAGAAGGAGATGAAACCCCCGACCATATTATGATTACCATAGGGGGTAATTCTTTTCGCCTTTCCAAAGAGAATAAAACAGCCTACTATTACTGTTTTAAAAATATTCAGAGAAACACAAAGTTTATGCTTAGTGCCGGAAAGGTCCATACTAAGGAATATGAAATAATAGTTTTCCCCAGGCCCATCATTCTCAATTTTGAAATAGAGCTGGATTATCCCGCATACATATTAAAAAAAGACGAGGTTGTTGAAAATATGGGCGATGTTGTTGTTCCGGAAGGCTCGGTTATATCGTGGCGTTTTTATACCAGAGACACCGAGTCGCTGATATTCAGCGTAGACGATCAAGTGATTAACGTGCAGAAAAAAAAATCAAATGCATTTAATTATTCCGGCACATTTTATAAAAGCACTGCTTACTCGGTTAAAACAAGAAACAAATTTTTACTTAATAGTGATTCATTATTTTATTTGATTAAGATTATTCCGGACCAATATCCAACAATTGCTGTTGAAGAATATCATGATTCAGTATTTGAAAACCGGATTTATTTCCGGGGCATTATTAAAGATGATTATGGATTTACAACACTAACATTTAACTATAAAAAGCAGCAAGAGGAGCAAAACGAAAAAAAATCGGGCAGGACTAAAAATATTCGGATTGATATAAGAAAATCTTTAAATCATCAACAATTTTTTCATTTTTTTGATGTGTCGGCCATTGATGCCAGGCCCGGTGATGAAATTGAGTATTATTTTGAGGTGTGGGACAACGATGGGGTTAATGGAAGCAAGTCAAGCAAGTCGCATAAGATGATTTTTAAAATTCCAACCCTGGAAGAGATTGATGCTGATGCAGAACAGACGAATGTCGATATTAAGGATGAACTTCGCAGTGCCATGAAAGACATTAAGACCTTGCAAAAAGAGTTAACCGATTTGTCAAAACGATTGATGGAAAAAACCGACATCAGCTGGCAGGAAAAGCAACAGATACAGGATCTGCTCGACAAACAGACGGAATTGCAAAA
>Ga0255382_10068_pt1 | contig 12917 bp, 16 predicted proteins | sample ANMaggSeSYBR01H9_FD_182101 | JGI IMG/M metagenome (GOLD analysis project Ga0255382, IMG submission 182101) | Sediment cell enrichment communities from methane seep in Santa Monica Basin, California, United Staets - ANME aggregate JGI... | ecosystem: Environmental > Aquatic > Marine > Cold seeps >... | reverse complement strand
AAAATTTGTCGAAACCGGTTCTCCGTTTGTAACTTTAAAATGTGCGGCTACTTTGGATGGACGTATTGCAACCAGAACAGGTGATGCCAGATGGGTTTCAGGTGAAGAATCAAGAAGATTTGTCCATAAGCTTCGTCATGCTGCAGATGCAATTATGGTCGGTGTTAATACCGTTAAAATTGACAATCCCAGCTTGACCACCCGTTTGGACGATATAAATGGTTTGGACCCTGCCAGAATAATACTTGATACCAACCTTTCTATATCTGAGGAGGCCAGGGTATTGCAGCTTGATTCTGATTCCGATACAATTATAATAACTTGTAGTTCCGTTTCGGAAGATAAAAAAAACAGAATAGAAAAAAAAGGCGCTAAAATTATTGAAGCTCCGGTAAGGGACGGCCTTATAGATCTTGCTTCACTTATGGTACAACTTGGGACTCTGGGGATAACAAGTCTGCTGATTGAAGGTGGAAGCCGGGTTAATGCATCTGCGCTTTCGGCGGGAATAGTTGATAAGGCAATATTTTTTTATGCTCCAAAAATTCTTGGAGGAGATGATGGTATCCCCATGTGTATGGGGCCAGGACCTGATTTAATGAAAAATTGCATTCCAGTCAAAAATATAAATATTCACCGTTTTGGTGATGATGTAATGATCGAAGGATATATTAAAAATTGAAAATTGACGATTTGTTGAATCGCTTTGCTCTATTTTTTATAAAATTATAAAAGTTTTCCAAACGACTTAACATCTTGTAATTGTTTAAATTTATATTAACACGCCGAAGGCGTACCACCAATTTTCAATTTTCAATAGTCAGTTTTCAATTTCAATTTTGTAAGCATTAATTGAATTTAACATAAGATAGAGGCCAAAGCTATAATCATGCCCAACTACCGGACAACTATATGTTTACAGGAATAATAGAAGGACTCGGCACTATTACAAAGATTCGTCCTTCAGGACAGGGTAAGCGTTTTACAATTGAAGCTGATTACCCCCTTGACCAAACTAAAACAGGAGACAGCATTGCAGTTAGCGGTGCCTGCCTGACGGCTGTTGTGATTGAGGGGAAAAGTTTTGAGGTTGATGTGTCACCTGAAACCCTTTCCAAGACAACATTCGGCAGAGCAAAAATCGGAGGTCGGGTTAATCTTGAGCGCGCACTCCGTTTTTCCGATCGTATAGACGGCCACCTTGTTTCAGGACATATAGATGGAACGGGCTCGGTAAAAAGCATAAAGACATTAGGGAATGCCATAATATTTACGTTTGAGGTGTCTGAATCCTTATCTCGTTACATGATCAAAAAGGGCTCGGTTGCAGTAGATGGTATCAGCCTTACCATAAATAATTGTGATAAGATAAGTTTTGAGGTGAGCATAATTCCTCATACTGCAAAGCTGACTAACGTAGGCATCAAGAAGATTGGAGATCTTGTTAACATTGAAACAGATATGATAGGAAAATATGTTGAGCGATTTGTAAAAAATGATGATAAAAAGCAAAAAACTGGAAAATCGTCTATTGATAAGCAATTTCTGGCGAAATCCGGTTTTCTTTAGGATCTGTCATGAAATAAACAAGAGGTAACAATTTAGCCTTTTGAAAAAGAGTCTGACAGGATAACAGGATAGACAAGATTTTATTTAAGTACACAAACAAAGTTAACTTTCATTGTAGCTATCCAGTAAATCATAAAATATAATCGCAACATGAAGAAGGTGTGTATCAAGGTATAAGGATTTAGATTTGGATTAACAGGAAAAGTTTCGATAACTTAAATCCTGAATATCCTGTTAATCCTGTCAAAAAAATAATATTTAAAAGCGCTAAAGTGTTACAACAGGAGAAATTAGAAAAATGCCGATTATTAGTATTGAAAAAGCTATTCAGGAGATAAAGGCCGGTCAAATGGTTATTCTCGTTGATGACGAAGACCGTGAAAATGAAGGTGATCTGACGATGGCTGCTGAAGCAGTTACTCCTGAAGCCATTAATTTCATGGCAAAATATGGACGAGGGCTGATATGTCTCTCTATGAAAGGTGAAGCGCTCGATGCCCTTGATCTTCCGCTTATGGTTGATAATAATACATCTCAATTTAAAACAGGTTTTACTGTATCAATAGAGGCGAGCCGCGGTGTAACAACAGGAATTTCTGTGGCAGACCGTGCTACCACAATTCTTACAGCAGTCGCAGATGGTGCTAAACCTAGCGATCTTGTCAGGCCGGGACATGTATTTCCATTAAGAGCAAAAGAAGGGGGTGTTATGGTTAGGTCGGGTCAAACAGAAGGGTCTGTTGATCTGGCTTCAATTGCAGGTTTAAAGCCAGCCGGTGTTATTTGCGAAATAATGAACGATGATGGTACTATGGCCAGAATGCCGTCTCTTGAGGAATTCAGTAAAAAACATGGTATCGGGATATGTACTATTGCAGATCTTATAGAATACCGTATGAGCAAAGAATCTTTTGTGCATAGGGGTGCAGAAACAGTTATACCTACTTTATACGCAGGTAAGTTCAAGGCCATTGTATATGAAAATGATATTGATGATTTGCTTCATATTGCCCTGATTAAGGGAGAAATCGATCCGGAAAAACCGGTGCTTGTCAGAGTGCACTCGGAATGCCTGACCGGGGACATATTTGGTTCACTTAGATGCGACTGCGGAGACCAGCTTCATAAAGCAATGGAAAAGATAGAAGAAGAGGGCACAGGTGTGCTTCTTTATATCAGGCAGGAGGGCCGGGGGATTGGTCTTGTGAACAAGTTGAAAGCTTACGCACTTCAGGATCAGGGCCTTGATACAGTTGAGGCGAATGAAAAGCTCGGATTCAAGCCTGATCTGAGAAATTACGGTATTGGCGCTCAGATTCTGGTTGATCTTGGGGTCAGGAAGATGAGGCTGCTTACAAACAATCCCAAGAAAATGGTTGGACTTGATGGATATGGTCTGAGTATTGTTGAACAGGTACCGATTGAAATAAAGCCTAATGAATACAACAAAGGTTATCTTGAGTGTAAAAGACTTAAGATGGGGCATTTGCTTAATATTGATGCAATAGTCTAAATTGAGCAATTTTTGTAATACGTTAGCGCTTTGAAATATATTCGCTTCAGGTATAATACATTCAAACCATGAAAAACTCACGCATATCTGGTTTGTTTCATAACTAAATTGAGCAATTTTTTAAGCGGGAGGAACATAAATGCCGAAAGTTATTGAAGGAAAACTTCTTGCCAAGGGAAAAAAATTTGCCATAGTTGTTAGTCGTTTTAATGATTTTGTTACCAGCAAGCTCACAGAAGGTGCAGTTGATGCATTGTTACGTTCCGGCGCTGATACAAAAGATATTGAAATCATAAAAGTGCCGGGCGCCTTTGAGATACCGCTGATTGCGAAAAAGGTAACAGAAAGAGGTCGCTATAGTGCAGTTATATGTCTTGGCGCTGTGATTCGCGGAGCGACACCGCATTTTGATTATGTAAGCGCTGAAGTAAGTAAAGGCGTTGCAATGGTCGGCCTGGAATATGGAGTCCCTGTAATATTTGGAATTATAACTACTGACACAATCGAACAGGCCATAGAACGCTCTGGTATGAAATCCGGCAACAAAGGATGGAGTGCGGCATTAAGCGCCATAGAAATGGCTAACCTGATTGAGGCGGTTGATAACGTATAAGCATGAGAAACCGACGCAAGGCGCGGGAACTTGCCATGCAGGCTCTCTTTTATATGGATATGGGTCAGAATGACTCAAAAGAAGCGGTTAAACTCTTTTGTGAAAATTTTGTGACTTCAAAAAGAAATTTGCCCTTCTTTCTTGAACTGATAAACGGTGTTATTGAGGCTATGCCTGAAATTGACTCGGCAATTGAGCGGTTTTCCAGTAATTGGAAGATCAGCCGTATGTCCATTGTTGACAGAAATATTATGAGACTTGCTGTGTACGAGATGCTTTTCCGTAAAGATATTCCATCAAAAGTATCTATTAATGAGGCTATTGATATAGGAAAAAAATTCGGCACAAAAGAATCAGGCGCTTTTATAAATGGAATTCTTGACAGCATACGCATTGCACTGGAAGAAGAAAAATAAGTGCCTAAAGTTGAGGAATGCGCCTTTGGCGCTGCCGATTTTAATTTTTTCATACAACTTTGCTCACTTTGTTTCCGGCTGAAGTTATAATCAAGCACTAAAGATATATAGCACGCCGAAGGCGTACCATAACTTTAGGCATTTTAGGCACTTTAGCTCACTTTAGGCACTCTTTACTCATCTATCCTATCGTACCGAATTCACTATGCATAAAACGGAAATTCCTATACTATCAAGGTAACAACAAGGAGACATTTTGATTATTAAAGAACTGGCTGTTGGGATGCTTATGGCAAACTGCATAATATTGGGGTGTGAAAAAACCAGACAAGCCGCAGTAATAGATCCCGGAGATGAGACAGAAAGAATCCTTTTATCCCTTGCAGACTCAAAGCTAAAACTAAAATATATAATAAATACGCATGGCCATTTTGACCACGTCGGCGGCAACAAAAAAATGAAAGAAGCAACAGGCGCCGATATTCTTATTCATTTTCTTGATGCGCCGATGCTGAGCCGGCTTTCGTCTGATGCAACTTTATTCGGATTTTTAGCGGAGAACTCGCCACCGCCCGATAGAACGCTGGAAGATAACGATATCATAAGCTTTGGCGAAATCAGATTAAAAGTTATACATACTCCCGGGCATTCACCCGGAGGGATTTCGCTTTATACTGATGACAAAGTTTTTGTTGGAGATACGCTTTTTGCTGATTCGATTGGACGTAGTGACTTGCCTGGAGGAGATTTTAACACACTGATATCAAGCATAAAAAACAGACTGTTTGAGCTGGGTGATGATGTAAAGGTCTTCCCGGGACATGGGCCTAACACCACCATAGGAAGAGAAAAACTATCTAATCCATTTGTCAGGCAAACCTGATTTTGTAGCCGTTCACGGCTTGAAACTTGAAATTGGGAAGAACAGTACAAAAGCATGAATGCCCAATTTCTAATTTCTATTTTCAATGTTCCTTAAACTAAAATATTACGTTTCGGCATATGTTTCATATTTTATTCCCTGACGCTTCAAAATATCATAATATATCATAATTTTGTTTATATATTCTATTGGCTCTGTTCCTCTGCAATATCCATATGCAGCTTTTTTATAATGTGTTCGATAAGTTAGAAGCGGCAGCGTTATTGATAGTGAAGACCATTTATACGGGTCAAGATTCATTTCACGCGCAATATTCTGAGCATCAAAAATATGTCCCTGGCCAACATTGTAAGCAGCTAATGTTATAAATAACCTGTTTGAACCTTCGGCTTTTTCAAAATGATTATAAAGATCTTTCAAATGCTGAACCCCGGCATTAATATTTTGTTCCGGGTCTAAAACATTTTTTACCCCGAGGCTTTGAGCGGTGGAACGGGTAAGCTGCATAAGGCCTTTTGCTCCTGCATAACTTAGTGCATTTGGGTTAAAATGAGACTCCTGGTATATCTGCGCTGCAATTAATCTCCAGTCGAAACCATGGTAATCTGCCGCTTGCATGATAATTTCTTTATATTTGGGAAGCCTGCTTTTAATCCTCCTATGATATGCTCTTAAATCAACATAATCAAAATCATCAATATTTGAATAATACTTGTTGTATATTTCATTAAATTTACCATTTTCTTTTATGGTTTTGAAAAAGCAATTTATTTGATAGAGAAGATTTTGTGCATTTCGACTTACAGCCCACCCAAGAAATTCCTGTTCACTTATCGGACATGCCAATACAGCCTTTGGATAGTACCTCTGATTAAGTAAGGCGATATTGCTATCAGCTATTGTGACTTCTATCTTTCCTTCAGCGACCTGGTGTATGAGTTCTTCTGTAGGCAAATCATCATGCAGCTTAATTTCAAGATCAATTCCTTTATTTTTTAGCGATTTGAGCCTTTCCTCGTAGGAAGTGCCTGCTCTAATATGGACGGTTTTTCCAGCGAGATCCTCCGGGCCTCTAATTGATCTGTTGTTCCTATGTACGATTACGTATTGTTGGATCGGCATATATCTGTTTGAGAAGGAGACCCACTTTTTCCTTTGCGGCATAATTGTCATGCTGGCAGCAATAAATGAACATGTTCCCTCTGTTAGGGTAGGAATCATGCCTTCCCATTTTTCAGCAATTCTGACCTTTAAATTAACTCCGAGATAATCAGCAAAAGCCTTTGCAAGGTCATACTCAAAACCCATAGCCTGTTCCCTGTACAGGTAGTAACAGTGGACGTTATTACGGGTACAGACAGTAATTTCACCGGCTTTAAGAATGCCCTTAAATACATTATTAGAACCCCATTCCTTATCACATCCAAAATAACAAACTGAAAAAATAAATAATACAGCCATTATTGCCAAAATCAGGCAAGCTGACTTTTCATAGAAATTTATTTTATCTTTAGAACAATACAATTAGAATGCTCCCAGTTGGCACTTATTAATTTTAATATCCATGTCTTCGCATATACCGCTGACTGTCATCTTATTTACTTTAAAGCGGGATGCGATATCCCATGCAATTTTGCACTCCAGCTTTCCTTCAACAAGATTGTCGGTAATTGTATTTTTAAGATTTTGGTTCTCAGTCTTTACAGACTTTACAATTTTTTTATCAGGTTTATACCCAAACAATCCCATCAGGCATTTTACCAACCTGTAATTAATTGAGTCTGCGATCATTCCAACCTTGTCCGGTGAGACATTGAGCTCCTTTGCTATCAAAAATGCAGATGTGCACGAGAGTTCACTGTTTAATGAATGTTTTAAAATCTCATGTTTAATTAAGCTGTCAGATTTTTTGTCAGACATGTGTTTATCAGCCGATTTTTTACTGCTGTCTTCAGAAATCATTACTTTACTTAGGAACGGGGACGAAATAACTTCCCCAAGTAGACGCATAGATTTGGGTCAAATTTGTTCGATCTCAAATCACAAAAGTTGATAGAATAGCAGGCTATTTTGATATTTTTGTGATTTGAGATCGGGCAAAGGTGGCCTGAAGCTGTGATGCATAGTTGGGGAAATTATTTCGTCCCCGTTCCTTATTATCAAAAAATTAAAAAACTTGGCAAAAGCACACAATTTCTTAAATGCCCAGGCTTTTGGCATCAGGTGCACTGGGTTGTTCGCTACATGTTCAGACGGTCTCGAATCCATGCGGGGTCTCGGCGACAGTCAATAATCGCGTGAATCTTTATCTCATCTCCTGAAACGGTATAATAAATTGCAAAAGGAAATCTTTCCGACAACATCCGCCGATAATTCTTGTGGACGATCCGATGTATGCCAGCATACAACACAAGCGAGTCAACGTCCGAGTAAATGCAATCCAGAAAATATACCCCAAGTCCAGGTGCTTGATCCTCATAGAAATTGTGCCCTTCAACAAGATCGTCTTCCGCTTGATCAACGATATGAATTTTCATGAGATTCTAATAGCTATCCGTTTTTTTGAGGTCTCCCAGTCCACGAATGTTGCCTTGCCTTCTTTGACTAGCTTTTCTCGTCTGTCCAATAGATCTTTGTGCCATTGAGGAACCGGAATCTGGTTTTGATTACAACAAAGATCGCTCCAAAGCTCTTCCATAACTTGTAGCTTCTCCTTTACCGTCATTTCTTCAAGTGGAAGCGTTGGCATATTATTTCCTCCTTTTGGGGTTTAGTGGGTTTCATGCTGATTTATATCAAGCGAATGCCTCAAGCGCCTCCCCTACTGGTGAGGCTAACTTGATGAAATTCTCTAATTTGTCGCATTTATATTTACTGCATATTGCACAATGAACATTGGATTTTTCTATATTGCATCTTCTAATTTCGCACATGTTTTCCGCAAAGGAAAATTTAATGCCATCAGATTTACAACCATTACAATTTATCTGCTCAGGCTTTATATCTGTATTAGGAACGTGGACGAATTAACTTCCTCAAGTAGGCGCACAGATTTGGGTCGAATTTGTTCGATCCCAGATCACAAAAGTTGAAGGAATAGCGAGCTATTTCAATATTTTTGTGATTTGAGACCGGACAAAGGCGGCCTGAAGCTGTGATGTATAGTTGGGGAAGTTATTTCGTCCACGTTCCTTATATTGGGCTGTCCACTTTTCAGCCACATCTTTACGTTTTTCGTCACTGTCTGCTTGGGTGGCTAAATAACCGTCACACTTTGAACAATTCATTCCACAATATGCGATCATTTTGTCAGCTCCTTATTTTTTGATAATGATGCTTTTCTTTCTTCTGTGTAATGCCACCATTTTTTGGGTGCTGCACCTTCCATAAATTTTACTGCTGAAATAAATACGTCAGCAAGACAAGGATCAAATTCTTTATCTGCTATCTTGCATAATTCTCTATACATCAAATATGGGTTCTGACCAATTAATTCAAACGGCTTATTGATGTTCAACATATTGAGATACCGGATTGTTGAAGGGCCAACGTTAGGAATTTTGTTGAAATCAGTGATGTCAGTTCTGTTTTTCATTTTATGTCTCGAGGTGCTAACGTAAAGCTGAGTGGCTGGGCAACGATAACCGAAAAACTATGATAAAGGTAAAAGCTGCCGATCAAATACTGACTTTCAAAAGCGGCACGGCTTTGCCCAGTCCATCTCAAGCGCATGGTTGTGTGCCGGGCAAGGCCCGGCTGCTAAATGGTGATGTTTGATATTTATGACACAAATATCGGGCAAAGTCCAGACCCAGCCTGATGGAGGCAGGGAAACGTCAAAGTCAGTGCTAAAGTGCTAATATTTAGAGTTTGCGGGGAACTCAAAATCCGAAATACGAATATCGAAACTCGAAACAATATCTAATTTCGAATATCAAATGACCAAAACATATCAGGCACTTATGCAATATCTATGGCACTCCACCATGTTTGAAATTTTGAATTTTGGTCATTCGTATTTGTTTCGGATTTCGAGCTTCGAGTTTCGAATTTATTGAAAATTGAATGAGCAAGCAATGCTTGTGAATTCAGGAGGTTATTAGCTTAAATGACGTGGCCCTGCTGATGGAGGCGAAGGGTAGCCAATGGCAAGGGGATTGTCGCGAGGCAATTTCTGAAGGAGGCCGGAGGCAAAAGCGTGGGTCGACGTACAGGTATGCCCCGTACTGAAAAGTAGAGGGCAGGCAGATGAGGCGGGGGAATCCGGGACGAGTCCGCAACACAGGATAAAGTCCTCTATCCATCATGGAAAACTCCGTACATCTGACGATCGTGCGCTGAAAGTAGCTGAGGTTCACCCCGGGAGGCCCACTGCATCTCGTTATTACATCTGTGTGAAACTGACCGGAATAGGGAAGGCCGGTATACTAAATTTTCCTGGCGTTGGTGGCAGATCGTGTCCTGACCGCCAGCGAGCCAAACTCTGCGAAGAGAGGAAACTACGAATTGAGGGATACAACGGCAGTTGTAATATCGAGTGAGCAAACCGTAAGGGGCGCTTATCGTGTAGTGGGATTCAGCAGAGGGCGGTAAGCCAGGGAAACGAGCCGTGAACACCACGGAGGTCTCACCCCGGTGAAGGCCCGAACGGTGCCACATGCCGAATGGCAGGGGTAAATGAGAGTGGCAAATAGGAGGTATTTCTAATGTGCTAATTGAGGCACATTGCGTAGTATTATCCAAAAGCCCGACAGAACAGATTCTTCTTAAGTAGTAACGTTCTTGAGAGGGACAACACGGAATGTGAGGACAAGTATGAACTTGAATGCACAGGAAGTGCCTGCCATTCATGCGGATAACCGTGTCGAGTTTGGTTAGAAGCAAATTGGTGGGAGAACAAGTGGTTTCAATCACTTGGTCTTATGTTCCCCTGGATCTGATTCTGCCTGATCAGCCGAACCGCGCAGTACGGACCCCTATGCTGCGTGGTGTGGGAGGGGCGCTTAGTGATGGGCGTCCCGATAGCTGTTTTAGAACTTTGGTTTTATTTTAAATATTTTCTATTGTATTGCCTAATGATAATTTGCCAGACCATTTTGTAAAAGGCGATGGTGGATATTGGTCACAATCTTCTTTTTACATAAAATCTCCATCACTTTTTCAATTCATAACTTGCGGATTATTATATCTATAAATCTTTTCGGCAAAGTTTCACTTTCATGGACAAGTATTTTTATCTGTTGTTTGATATGTTCAGGAACAGGACCGAAATCTTTTATGATATTGCAGGTATGGGGAATTACGCAGGTAACCGCCTCGGCTGTATTGACGTAAGAATTTTTTCTGAGAAAAGGCAAATCTGTCGGAGATACTCTTAATTGTGAAGCTGATACAAATCTTGTTCGCTGATTTGAGCTGATAAAGAAAAATAAAGGTTTTTCCTCACAGACACATATTGCATACTTTTCTTTCGGGCGAGGTCTCGTAAACCGAAATTTTATCAGATATGCATTTCCGTCGGCAAAAGGCATATTCATACCTGTATATATTGTGAAATTTTTTCCATATCTTCTAAAATTTCATTTTTTATGGGGTTATCGTCATCAATCAATAACGCATAATCTATTTTTTCATTAGGAGCTGTTTCATAATAACATTTTTCTGAATGAGTTGAATTATATGATTCATCAAAAGACAGGCCTCCGTACTTGGACAACGAATCTTTAAAACATGTTATATCACTTTTTGAAAAATACTTCATGTCAGGCTCTCTTGTTGCGGCAAGCTTATAACGATTATCGCTTTTATCAATAATTAATGAATTTTTTATTTGTTCCAGTTGTTTGGGAGACAACCATGAATTTTCTATTATAAGATCACGGACACTTGATGGAACAGGTCCGTAAGGCATTCTGATATATGTATCTCCTGTTATCGGTCTTCCATATTTGTTAATATGCATTTTATCAGCATAGAAAAAAACTTTGGCTACATGGTAAATGTCTATACCCGGCTTCATGTTTGCTAACCAGATAATAACCTCGATTGTTTTATCATAACTGATTTTGAATTGAATAGTATTGTTCATATTATTAACCTGATTTTATTTTAAAAGTAATTAAAATTTCTTAAACTTCTATATTTTTTAGTACATATACCAATAATAATCAATAATTTTTCAGGCCAGCTCTCGCGGTAGGAACGCCGGTTACCCAGCGCCCCCCGCACAGACCCGGACGTGCGGTTTTTCCGCATCCGGTTCCTCGGTTGTACTCGCTTTCGCGCAAGGCATTTGCGTTATGAAAATACCCGATGTCGTTTTGTCGCTACGGGGAGTTTGGGTTTTGCAAGCCCAAGGCGTTCTATGGCTCTACTAAAAGCCTTCCAGGTACAGCAATTCCCGCTGCAAAACGATTTAACCGAATTCATCAGAATTAAAGGAACAAAAAACCCTGGTGGGAGACATGTTGGACACCTGATGTGCCTCTAAATGCCGATGGGGTGTCTTATCAGGCATACTACTCAGAGGTGGGGAAAGCCCACTACATGGGAAAGGACCTGACGGAAGTACGTAGCCCGCAAAGGAAACTCGTACCGGACAATGTAGGGCTGGGAGAATACGAGCAAACCTCACTACGGGGAATAGCAATTAAGGCAAAAGCAAATGGAAACCATCGTTTTCAAGACCTTTACCGATGTCTGAATGCCCCATTTCTATACACTTGCTGGAAAGACTTGAACAAGAAAGCAGCCAGTGGTGTTGATGAAGTGACGGCCAAGGCCTACGGGGAGAATCTGGAGGCCAACATTCAAGCATTGGCAGAGCGATTGAAAACAAACCGTTATCGTGCCAAACTGGTACGACGATGTTACATTCCCAAGGAAAATGGCAAAGAAAGACCCTTGGGCATTCCGGCTCTTGAAGATAGGTTGGTGCAATTGGCTTGTACCAAGCTGTTGACAGCCATTTTCGAGGCCGATTTTCTTGATAATAGCTACGGGTACAGACCAAACCGGAGTGCAAAAGACGCGGTAGACGACTTGCGTTTTAATCTCCAGTTCGGGAAATTTGGATATATTGTCGAAGCCGATATTAAAGGATTCTTCGACCATATGGACCATGAATGGCTATTACGAATGCTCAAGGAAAGAATCGATGATGCGGCGTTTATAAACTTAATCCGGAAATGGCTGAAGGCAGGCATCCTTGATACGGATGGTATGGTTATCCATCCGGAAACAGGAACACCTCAAGGTGGGATTGTATCGCCCGTTTTGGCCAATGTTTATCTGCATTTTGCGCTTGATTTATGGTTTGAAAAAGTAGTCAAGGCTCACTGTAAAGGTGATGCTATGATAATAAGATACGCAGACGATTTTGTTTGCGCCTTCCAATACCGTAAAGATGCAATAAAGTTTTTCAAGGTACTGCCTAAAAGACTTGGTAAGTTCGATCTTTCGGTAGCCCCGGAGAAAACAGGTTTGATGAGATTCAGTCGATTTCATCCGAACAGACGCAGACGGATTATCTTTTTGGGTTTTTGAGACTTACTGGACCAAAGACAGCAAAGGGATGGTAAGAGTTATGCAGCGCACCGCACGCAAAAAGTTGCAAGGCGCCTGTAGACGCATCAAAGATTGGATAAAGGAAAACCGCCATTTAAAAGGGATTAAATTCATAAGGGCCTTAAATAGACGGCTACGCGGCCATTATAATTATTACAGTGTGGTCGGCAACCTAAGGTCGTTATGGCGTTTTTACAGTTGGGCAGTTGAATGTGCTTTCAAGTGGCTAAACCGACGAGGTGGAAAGCGTAAAAGCTTTACCTGGAACAGCAATTCCCGCTGCAAAACAGCTTAACCTGTTGAAATTACAGTATTTTGTTTAAATAAGTTCACGAAACGAAAGTCTAACATATTGAT
>Ga0255382_10070_pt1 | contig 12936 bp, 10 predicted proteins | sample ANMaggSeSYBR01H9_FD_182101 | JGI IMG/M metagenome (GOLD analysis project Ga0255382, IMG submission 182101) | Sediment cell enrichment communities from methane seep in Santa Monica Basin, California, United Staets - ANME aggregate JGI... | ecosystem: Environmental > Aquatic > Marine > Cold seeps >... | reverse complement strand
ATTGTGGGCGGCGAAGACCCACGTTTTATCGCCCGGCGAATAGCGGTATGCGCGGCTGAGGACGTGGGGAATGCCGACCCGATGGCGACGGTTTTAGCGGCGGCGGCAGTGCAGATAAGCGAGTTTGTAGGGCTGCCCGAGGCGCAATTGCCACTGGCGCAGGCGGCGATATATATCGCCTGCGCACCCAAGAGTAACAGTAGTACTCAGGCTATCCAGCAGGCAGGCAGCGACGTGCGCCAAGGCCGTACCGCACCGGTACCCGATCACCTCCGCGACGGGCATTACGCCAGCGCCAAAAAACTCGGCCGGGGAGTGGGATACCAATATCCGCATGATTTTCCCGACGGCTACGCGGCACAATCCTATATGCCGTCGGAGTTCGCAAAGCAATATTACCGGCCCAGCGGTCGGGGAATAGAGAAACAGATGGAAGAATACCTGAGACGGATCAGGCAAATTCTTGACAATTCCAACTCAGGTAAGTAGGGTTGTGAGTTGTGAGTTGTGAGTTGTGAGAAAGAGAGAAGAAAAGAAGAATCCAGAATCCAGAAGAGAAGATTGAATAATTTTAACGATCTCACTTTTGCTCAGCGGCTCAAATTCAAATATCGTACTCCGAGAGACCAGTGCTGAGTTCACCGAGAAGAAGGGATTTTCCGTGGTCGCCCCGATCAGGATAATCGTGCCTTTTTCAACGTCGTCTAACAGGACATCCTGTTGATTACGGCTGAAACGGTGTATCTCATCGAGAAACAACACTGTCTTGACAGCCTCGGCCGCCAGCCTGTCCTTCGCCGCCTGGATAACAACCCGAATTTCCTTAACCCCGATTGTCGCCGCGCTTGTAACCACAAATTCCGCAGATGTCTGCCGGGCAATCACATGGGCCAGCGTTGTCTTACCCGTACCCGGCGGCCCGAAGAAGATCAGGCTGCTGAGCCTGTCCGCCTTGAGCATCCGCCACAACAGCTTACCAGGCGCTATAAACTTTTCCTGCCCCGCGAACTCCTCCAGTCGCCGCGGCCGCATCCGCACCGCCAGCGGCGCCGCCGACGCTATATTCTGCCGCTCTGTCTGAGAAAATAAATTCATTTGCGAAAACTTTTCAAATAGCCCCTGTTGTAGTTGTAGGATGGGCTTCAGCCCATGCTGTAAAATTGGGTGCCACCTTTCTGTATTTCAGAGAGGTGCTCTTACTCGATTTTCTAAATTGCCGCAGATGGCTAAAATGTTACTGCTTTTTGAGCTTTTTTGTGGCTATTATCTCTTTTTCTTCTTAGCTTTTTCGCTTCTTCGCTACCTTCTGTTCAATCTATTTTTCTGTATTCAATGTTTCTTTAATTTCCGCCATAGGCGGATTCAATGTTGAATGTTCGATGTTCACATTCGTTATTGGTAATTCGTCATTTCTTCTGTCTTCTTCTGAATTCTGGATTATGAATTCTGAATTCTTCTTCTCTTCCTTCGTTATCTTCTGTTTTCCTTATCTGTCCAATCTGCCCCAACCGTCCCGCCAACACATTGGCTACAGGGCGGGTATAGTCGAATTTTTCCAGCAGAATCTTCAATACTGCCGTTATGGGTGTCGCCAGGAACATCCCTATAATTCCCCAGATAATACCAAAGAAAATTAATGACATTAAAATAGCGATGGGATGGAGATCAAGAGATCGGCCCATGATTTTAGGCTGGACAATATTACCGATGACAAACTGAATCACTGCCGGGATCGCCACTGCCACGAACCGGGCTGAAAACGACAGGTCCGGACTCAACAGCACTACTGGAATCGGCAATAGTGTCGCTATTATCGAGCCGATATTCGGAATAAAATTTAACAGAAAGGCTAAGAATCCGAACATCCAGGCGAATTTAACTCCAAGCAGCGAAAGGGTCAGACCAACCAGAAAGCCGGTAATGCTTGAGGTGAAAATCATAGCGAGTGTATATCGCTTGATGCTCGCCTCAATTTCACACAAAACACCTTTTGTGGATGAACTGTCTTTGCTTTTTCCGATCAGCATAAAAATCAGGAATATCATAACCAGCATCCCGTTCGACAGGATACCCATAATCCCGCTAATTGTTCCCGTAAAAATATTCTTGACTGTCTTGCCGGAGATATATTCTTGGACACTGACATTTTCGCTGATATTAACTCCGAATATTTCCGTCGGTGCCGACGATAAAACCCGGCGGGCCAATTGCTCGAATTGTTCTTGATATTCGTCTGTATTCCTGATTATTTCATCCAGAGCGCCCGAAATTATCAAACCAAAGACAAACATAATCAGACAACTCAGCAGAATGGTCGTCAGGATAGCCGCAAAGCGTGGAAATCGCAGCTTTTTCATCTGGACATCTATTACCGGAGTCAGGCAGTAATACAGAAACACTGCCAGCACAAAGGGGATCAGTACCGCGCTGAAGAAGTACAATGCCGTCGAAATAGCCAACGCCGTTAATACAAGCAGGCAGACAGTCTGAATTCTTTGACTATATTGTAATTTGTCATCCATTTTTAATAGAATAACAGATATGTATTGTTAATGCAAGTTGCTTAGCCTGGCAAAGTGGGAGGCCATAAGATGGGAGGCACACTCCGTGTGGCGATCGAAGTTATTCTGATTTTCTCATTAGCCCCTTGCTTTAGCGAGGGGTTTACAGTTCAGGTACAGTTTTTTTAACCGTTTCAACGGTCTTCTATTATTCCTCATTGGTTCCTCATTTCTTCTGCCTTGCTCACCATCGTGCCGCAGGCAGATTCGCTGAGGCGAACTCACAACTCACAACTCACCACTTATTCATTTCATTCCTCATTCGGATTTCGTAATTCGTCATTGTTTTGTAGGGTGGGTCTTTGACCCACGTGTTAGCTGTATGTCAGGAATATCGAATTTTTAGGGGTTCTCTTATGATTATGCCGGTTGCTGCAATGCGATAAACTCCAGTCCGCAAAGCGGGCTGTCTTTTCTTAATCAGTGTAATCGGTGGAATCTGTGGTTAAATTTCTGTATTCTTCTGTCTTCTGTCTTCTGTCTTCTGAATTCTGAATTCTGAATTCTGAATTCTGAATTCTTCTGCTCTACCTTCTGTTCATTTTTTTTCTTCGTGGTTCAACTATTTCTGGTTGCGGCCGAAGGCCGCGTCAGGGCCTCGGTGCTCTCTGTGGCAAAAATGATTTACGCCTCCCGGCGGATGGTCATTGGAGGGCAACCGGTTATTTGTGGAGGGCAGCGGATGGTTTGTGGAGCATCAAAAACGGCGATTTCGGCCCGCCAAGAAGCGATTTTGAATAAGGTTGCAGCTTGACTAGAGACAAATTCAGCTTATAATTGACGCCGGCGGCAAAAACTCAATACGTTTTACGGTCGTTTGGGACTTTTGACGGTATCAATACTACAGCGCCACTTAAGACCGTATTTTAAAGAAGTCTTGTAGGGCTGCTATTACAGAAATTCTGCGGAAAGGAAATTAACATGCACCCAGGAGTGATCGGAGGAATCGTTGGCGGTGCGCTCGGCATTGCAGGAGGGGCATTGGGGACATATTTCAGCATCAAGAACACGAAAAGTTTGCGTGAACGAGCATTCATGATCAAGGTGAGCGTAGTCGGGTGGATTGCAATTCTCGTCTTTCTTGGCCTGATGTTTTCATTGCCGGTGCCTTATCGGTTTTTTTTATGGATTCCCTACGGGATTCTGTTGCCCTTGGCCATTGTCACGGGAAACAGGAAGCTACAGAAGATCAGACAAGAAGAATCGCAGAACAAATCCATGCAGGCGACGCCAAATAGCGAGCCTGATGGATAACGTTGAATAGCGAATTGAGAATGCGCCGGGTGCCCGCTCTCTGATTGATTGATGATAAATTGGGTGGCACCTTTCTGCGTAGCAGAGAGGTGTTTTTCACAATCATGTAGGCCTTCTAATTTGTCATTAGGACTTCGTCATTGATTCGCCATTCTGGTTTTTTAATTCGTCATTAGCTCGACGGGTAGCAGCCACCGAGTCTTCGAGGTGGATGGCTTGTTGGGTGGCATGCTTTACGCGTAGCTTATGCAAAGCATAAGCAAGCTTAAGCATGGTTTCCGGTTTTAGCAATTAAGTAGGGTGCCGATGAAATCGCACCATTCAATCCGGCTCAAGGCGACGAATTGTCGTGGGGATGTCGGTAAAATATCAGCCGTCCCATTTTACGATTCGCAAAGGCAATTCGGAGTTTTGCTATGCCTTAAAAAACCTCCTTGCCGAAGACAAGTTTCTCTCTGAACCGTAACAGGAAAATGTATAATTCACGCTGTACCAGTACAGGTTGCCATAGAAGCGAAAATGAGTTATTATGAGGCAGGAATGAATTATATACTCATTCCAAATGAAAATGCCAGGTTAGTCAATTCATAACTCGTTTAGTACTATCGATTTGCAAGCCGGGCAACACAATTAAATCATACCCGATGGGTATACTAAAGAATGAAATGGTTATCGGCAGAGGAAGGGTTTCAATGGCGATTAGTTGGAACGAAATCAAGCACCGTGCGATGGAGTTTAGTCGTGAGTGGGCTGATGAGAGCCGTGAGCAGGCGGAAGCCAAATCGTTCTGGGATGGTTTTTTTCATGTCTTTGGTATTTCACGCAGACGGGTTGCCGGCTTTGAAGAGCCGGTCAAAAAACTCGATGACAACTATGGTTTTATCGACCTGTTCTGGAAAGGAACTCTGCTTGTCGAGCATAAGTCCAGGGGTAAGAGCCTTGATAAGGCGTACTCGCAGGCACTGGGTTATTTCGAGGGACTCAAAGACCGCGAACTGCCCAAATATGTACTGGTTTCGGATTTTGCACGGTTTAGGCTATACAATCTGGATGACAAGACCCAGCATGAGTTTGCCCTTGCCAAACTGCATGAACATGTGAACCTGTTCGGATTTATCGCCGGATACACGCAAAAGAAATACAAAGACGAAGAGCCGGTCAATATCACCGCTGCCGAGAAGATGGGCAAACTGCACGATGGGCTTTTACAGAGCGGATATATCGGCCACCAACTGGAAGTGCTCTTGATGCGGCTTTTGTTCTGCCTGTTTGCCGATGATACGGCGATCTTCGATAAAAACATCTTTACCGACTATATCCGCGATAAAACCAACGAAGACGGCAGCGATTTGGGCGGGCCGGTAAATAAAAATTATCCCTTGATTTTTGGGTAGCATTACCGACAATAAGACCTGACGTGAAAGAGGAACAAAAAAGACAATCCGAAAGCTGATAGTCAATATAAGGGATTTATTGTGAAAAGTCAGCAGGTATTAAATGTAACCCGCGAATTCATCACACAGGGAAATATTCGTGTCGGAAGATATATCAATGGTTTTCTTCCGGAAAGCGCGGTTGGTTCAGCTAACAAAAAAAACGGCAGAGGAACAAATATAACCTTGTTGCTTTCAGGAATGGACAGGGAAATTAAAACAGATATTCCCTGCGATAAAAAAATATTTCGCATACGAACGCCGATTAAAGACTTTGTAAGACACCATAACCTGCGACAGGGCGATAAGGTCTATCTTGAAAAAATAGACAGGTGTGTTTTTCGTTTACGGCCCGTTACAAAACAGTTTACTTTCATTGATCTGTTTGCCGGGATTGGCGGAATGCGCATCGCCTTTGAAAAGGTCGGGGGTAAATGTATATTTTCTTCTGAATGGGATAAGTTCGCACAGCAGACCTATGAAGCTAATTTCGGAGAAAAGCCCGAAGGTGATATCAGAAAAATTAAATCATCCGATATACCCGATCATGATATTCTGATTGCGGGCTTTCCCTGTCAGCCGTTTTCGATATCCGGTGTATCGAAAAAGAACGCACTCGGAAAACCCCACGGTTTTGATGACCCGATGCAGGGAATGATTTTGTGTAACTGATTTGGTTTTTCGGAGGATATATGACTAAGGGTAAAGCATGGACAAGGAGTGAATTAATTCTCGCAGTAAATTTATATTGCAAAATTCCCTTTGGCAAAATTGACATGAAAACGCCTGAGGTTATCCAGTTAGCTCAAAGATTAGACAGAACACCGGGGTCAATTAGTTACAAACTTGCGAACTTTGCCAGCATCGACCCGACTCTGCCACGCAAAGGAGCTTCTAATGTCAGCAGGTTGGATATAGAAGTTTGGCAAGAATTTTTTGATAATTGGGATGATCTTGCTTTTGAAAGCGAAAAGAAAGCTGCCGAAATCCAAAATGTTCCATTGGATAAATTTACTGGTATTGACACTGGTAATCTGCCTATTGGAGAAACTAGAGAAAGAACCGTAAAGGTAAGAGTTAATCAACAATTCTTTCGGAAAATGATATTATCAACTTATGATTATCGTTGTTGTATAACAGGTTTGCCAATTGAGGATTTGTTAGTCGCCAGCCATATAATACCTTGGTCAAAAGACAAAAAGAACAGGCTTAATCCCAGTAATGGATTATGCTTAAACGCCTTGCATGATAGAGCATTTGACAAGGGACTAATTTCATTTTCAGATCAGTATGAAATGCTTATTGCTGAAAGAATTAAAAAGTCCGAACCGGAAAAAGTTGATTTCTTTTTGAGATACCATAAGCAAAAAATTGATTTACCAAAGCGGTTTCTTCCCAATAAGGATTTTCTTGCATACCATAGAAATAATATATTCAAAGCGGAGATTAATAAAAATGAAACAAAGTCAAAATAAAGGTGTGGTTTTGGACAAAACAATGCTTCCTAATAGTTGGATTGACTCACAAGAATGTGACGCAGAAACGCTTGCTGAGATAACTCGGGAGATGACAAGTCTCATATATGAAAAACAAATTGAATTTGAGGATTCGAGATGTTTTTATAGGCTTTGTATTGACATGACAAAAGAATTCCAAAAATTACATAAAGATTTCGATTGGGACAAAGAAGATTTTTTGACTGAAATTATTAATTATTCAGAATTAGTGCGCAGTAAGCTTAAAAAATATCCCAATTGGATTAATACGGATTATAAATGGATGTCTGGCAAGGATGATGTTTCAGATTTGATGAACAAGCAGGGCTTGTTAGCACAAACTATCAATTTCAGATTTGGGACGGCATGCGGTCTCCCGAATCGAGGCTGACAGGTAATTTGGGATCTATACGGAATTTGGCAGAAAAAGATGATATTATGGTATCTTAAAGAAACCTTGAAAACCTTGATTTATATCGACTTGTTCTTGTAAAACAAGGATCCCAGCACTACACAGAATTAGCACAAATCTTACCTTCCGGCAGATGGGCATACTTTTTGACGAAAAACCTGTTTCACAAAAGGATATAAACAGACTTGAGCAAGAAGAGAAAGAGCAGGAATCTCAACCATTTAAACTATTTGAAGAAGAACGCCGCAAAATCGAAACCAAAAGTGTACGTACAGCAAGATCAATAGTTTTCAGATACACTATCAGGCAAATTTATAATAATAAGTGCATTATTTGTAATACAGGAATGATGACCCCGACTGGTATTGTTGAAATTGAAGCTTCTCATATTGTGCCTAAAAAATTCCATGGCTCTGATGATGCTCGAAACGGGCTATCCCTCTGTCGAAGACATCACTGGGCGTTTGACATGGGCTTATTCGGAGTTGATGATAATTACAAAGTTATTGTTCCGCAAAAAGTTGCAAATATACCCTGTAATAGCATACTTACTGAACTTGCAGGAAGTAACATAATCAACCCGAGTGAAACGAATTTAAAACCTGACCTTGCCGCTTTGCATTGGCATCGAAGTCACATATTAATTGCTTAAACCAATGGTTGATGTTCATACCAAAGCACAGCGTTCTTTTAATATGTCTCGGATTAAGAGCAAGGATACGAAGCCGGAGTTGGTTGTTCGTTCATTTGTTCATCGGTTAGGCTATCGGTTTCGTCTGCATTGCAAAAACCTGCCGGGCAAGCCGGATATTGTGTTACCACGCCATAAGAAAATCATCTTTGTTCACGGCTGTTTCTGGCACATGCACAACTGCAAAAATGGGCGTGTCAAACCGGCAACCCGTGCAAAATTCTGGCAGGACAAACGCACCGACAACAAAGAGCGAGACAGGCAAAATATTCGGACATTAAAAAAACTCGGCTGGGATGTTCTTGTTGTTTGGGAGTGTCAGGTGCGGGCTGGTGGTTTTGAATCCTCGGTTTCCAGTTTTCTGTCCGACGGATAGGGAATTAAAGAGGGAATTAAAGGTGTCCGGTACATTTTTGGGGTCGAATGTTAGGGCATACTTTTTTTCTCCCTAAAACCCGCAAACGGCCCCTTCTTTTCTTCTGAATTCTGTATTTAGGATTTCTCACAACTCACCACCCACAACTCACAACTTTCTTTTTTTGTACCCTTTGATTTCTTCGTTACTTTTTGTTCAATTTATTCTTCTTTCTTCTGAATTCTGTATTCTCTATTCTGTATTCTCTCTTTTCTTCTTCGTTCCCTTCGTCATCTTTTGTTTTTCTTATCCGTCCAATCCGCTCCAATCCGTTGTATCAGTGTGCCATCTCTTCTGTCTTTAGCAGGCGTAGCCCTGGCCATGCCCGCCATTTGGCGTTGATCGCGTTGGCAATTTCAATAAAATGGGCGTTTGCTAACCACGAACCACACCAAATACACTAAAAAATACAATTATCTTTTTTTCGTGTTCGCCAAAGGCGAATCTGCCTATGGCACGATTGTTCGTAATACTATCTTGTAATTCTTTGTTTTATCAGTGTCCATCAGTGTAAATCTGTGTCTATTATATTTTATATTCTTCGCTTCCTTCACTATCTTCTGTTCAATCTATTTTTCTCTTTTCTTCTCTTCAATTTATTCGTGCCGATTCGCGCTCATTCGTGGCTAAAAATATTTACTTCTTTTCCTTCTTTATTCTGAATTCTTCTTATATTCTTCGTGTATTAGTGCCTTCGTGGCAACTTTTATACTTTTTTGTGGCCAAATTAAAACAGCCCTTTAACCTTCCCCGTTTTAACATCGACATCTATCCGCCTGAACGCCGGGTTCGACCCGGTACCGGGCAGCAGCTTTATATCACCGGCTACCGGAACCAGGAACCCCGCCCCTTTATAGATCAGAAAATCTCGGATCGGCAACTGCCAGCCGCGTGGCCGTCCCTTAAGTTCGGGGTTATGTGAAAGACTCAGATGAGTCTTGACCATACATGTGCCCAGCTTGCGAACTTCCGGGTCGGCATCATACTCAGCTAATTTGGCTCGGGCCTTATAATCATAAGCCACTCCGCTGGCCCCATATACTTCACGGGCGATTTTTTCTATCCGCTGTTTATGCGGCATATCCAGATCGTACAGGAAGTGAAATTTGTTTGGCTTCTCGCAGGCAGCCGCAACAGCTTCGGCCAACTCTCGTGCGCCGTCACCGCCCTTTAGCCAGTGTTCTGAAACTGCTGCTACTGCGCCATATTGTTCGGATGCTTTTCGGACCAGTTCAATTTCCGCCGGTGTATCGGTATGAAAACTATTGATACAGACGACAGGACAGACGCCGCTTTTTTTAACGGTTTCGATATGCGAGATAAGATTTTCGCAGCCCTTTTCAACCAGTTCCGGATTTTCTTTGGTATAGATTTCGTCTAATGTCAGTCCCGGCTTGACCTCTGGTCCGCCCCCGTGCATTTTGAGTGCACGGATCGTCGCTACGATCACAACGGCATCGGGCTTTAGCTGTGAATATCGGCATTTAAGATTCCAGAACTTTTCATAGCCGATGTCGGCCCCGAACCCACTTTCGGTTACTACATATTCGTTAAGTTTCAGTGCAACTTTATCGGCTATGATGGAACTTTGTCCGATTGCTATATTTGCGAAGGGCCCTGCATGCACGAACACAGGTTGTCCTTCGATAGTCTGAACGAGATTGGGATGGATGGCGTTCACCAGCCAGGCCGTCATTGCTCCATCAACTTCAAGGTCGGCTGCGGTTACTTCATTGCCTTTTTTATCGTAGGCGACTACTATTTTCGCGATTCGATTGCGCATATCCGCCAGATCGTTGGCCACTGCGAGAATTGCCATAAGTTCGCTTGAGACAGTAATTTGGAAGCCTGATTCCATCTCGTAACCATCCATTTTACCGCCTTTGCCGATGGTAATATTTCGCAGTGCTTGTGCGCAGAAATCGATAACCCATTTCATTTGCACTTTTTCGGGATCGATGTCGAGTCGTTTAAGATTTCGTTTGGCCAGTATGGCGTCGTTGTAGTTTGCTTCATGTTGCATTCGGCTGGTCAGAGCGATCATCCCCAGGTTATGCGCGTTTGTTATCGCGTCTATATCGCCTGTAAGTCCCATTGAGAACGGGGTTAACGGAATGCACTGTGCCAGTCCGCCGCCAGCGGCTGAGCCTTTGATATTGAAGGTCGGTCCGCCGCTCGGCTGACGAATCGTCCCGGCGACCTTTTTGCCGAGTCGGCCCAGCCCCTGAACCAGTCCCATTGTAGTAGTTGTCTTACCCTCGCCCAACGGCGTCGGCGTGATAGCGGTAACGTCTATGTATTTACCCTGCCGTACTTTATGTAAGCGCTCGAGCACTTTAGGCGAATCGACCTTGCCGAGATAATTGCCCATTGGGATTATCTCATCCTCACAAAGGCCCAATTCGTCGGCCAACTTCCATACGCTTTTCATACCTTTTTCGGCTGCCTGGGCAATCCGCCAGTCCGGCATTGTGAGCGGGTCCAATTGATCACGCGAATAACCCAAACTTATTTTAGATTGCGACATAGTCATAACTCTCCTTAATGAAATAAGTTACTGCCTTCTATAATATATCATAACACAAATATCACCAGTAACTATGTGATATAAATCACATTTTTCTTGTGTTTGTGAATTAAAATTCGATAATAACAGAAATGGCTAATTCAACCGAAATTGAGGTATTTCTGCGCGACATCTGGGCGTTTAAGTTGCTGGAACCAGAGCAATTACGTTCACTGTCGCATTTGGTATTAGTACGAAAGCTGGCCGCGGAAGAGGTCTTGTGGCTTCAGGGACAAAACGTAAGTCATTTTAGTATAGTGTTTAACGGAAGATTACGCACTGTCCGCCGTTCCAGCAGCGGCGCGGAAAAGAAGCTCAGTACCCTAAGCCGCGGCCGACACTTCGGCCTGGCAGAGATGATCACCGGCGTCCGCAGTACCGTAACAATCATAGCCGATATGCCCAGCACTATTCTGGTGATTGACCGTAAGTCCCTTCGCAATAAACTGTTAAGTGATGTGGATATCTGCTATCGGCTGATGCAGACGATGGCCCGGGCAATTTTTGATCTTACCGGTGAGCTGGAAAGGGCCAGTTTTGAAAACGTTCACACCAGACTGGCTCGGCTGCTGATAAAAAAACATCACCCTAACTCCAGTCCACATAGTGGGTTAGGCACAGATAAATGTAACATATCATTAACTCACGAGGAACTGGCCGTATTGTTAGGCGTCAGTCGAGAAACCGTATCACGAGTTATTTCCGATTTTCGCCGTCAGGGACTAATAAAGACCGCCTATCGCAGTATTACAATCATAAATACTGATGGGCTAAAGAGATATATTGAGGACTATGAAGAAGAATAAATCATTGTTGTGCTGAAAAGGCAAATCTAAAACCAAACATGCTTAAGCTTGCTTATGCTTTGCATAAGCTACGCGTAAAGCATGCCACCCAACCTTATCTTTTGTTTTAGAGTGATCGATGTAAGTCATTAAATCGGGTCAAAAGCCGGGGTGGTTTCTACCACTTTGGGGTAGTTAAAATATAAGGATTAGGGGGAATAGGCAAGGGAAAATGGCTCTGGTAGGCCCAAAAAACCGTGATTTTTTAACCATTTTCGATACTTTTCGTATGATATTTTCCAAAATCTTACGGTTTTTAAGCATTTTTAAGGAAAGTTGGCGGGGCAAAATGTTAATATAGGCAAGGTGGAGGTTAGCGAAGTTGGAAAGTTTACAGCACACGGATAACACGGATATAACGGATCATCACAGATTTTTATCCGCAGACTTCACAGATTACAACGAAAAAGAATAGCCACAAAAAAGCTCAAAAGGCACAAAAATAATTATTGCCACGAAGGCACAAAGACACGAAGAATACAAAGAATGTTTGGCCACGAATGAACGCGAATAATCACGAATAAATTGAACAAAAGATAAAGAAAATGAACCACGAAATACACGAACAACACGAAAAAAAGATAATTGTATTTTTTAGTGTATTTGGTGTGGTTTGTGGTTAGCAAACGCCCATTTTATTGAAATTGCCAACGCGATCAACCCCAAATGGCGGGCATGGCCCGGGCTACGCCTGCTAAAGACAGAAGAGATGGTGTATTGGTTCAGTGTAAATTGGACAAATCGCTTTTATAGTTAAGAGACAATAATCCGTGAGGTCGAATTTCTCTGACGAGTGCAGGCGAGACGCCTGCGGTACAGGTTTTTATATTAGAAGAGAGTTTGTAACCGTTCACGCTTTTATAAGTCGCGTTCTTTCGCCCTTTCAGGGCTTAAAATATCCGGCTGTTTCGATACCCAGGGCGTTGCCCTGGGCTAGTCTATTTTGCCCTTTCAGGGCGTAAGGCTTTGTTGTATTGGTTCAGGGTGAATTGGGCAAATCCGTTTTAGGGTTAAGAGACAATAATCCGTGAGGTCGAATGCCTCTTGCGATTGCAGGCGAGACGCCTGCGGTACAGGTTTTTCCAGGCATAACAAAAAGCTCTGTCTGCATTGTTTTTGCGGGTCGGCCTGTTCTGTCTGTCCGGTAGTCGAGCCATCCACCTCGAAGACTCGGTGGCTGCCACCCATCTCATAAGAAAAACGCGTGGGGTAAGACCCCACCCTGCCAGACTATCTGGGACTTCTATTTTGCATAAATTTCTC
>Ga0255382_10069_pt1 | contig 13073 bp, 13 predicted proteins | sample ANMaggSeSYBR01H9_FD_182101 | JGI IMG/M metagenome (GOLD analysis project Ga0255382, IMG submission 182101) | Sediment cell enrichment communities from methane seep in Santa Monica Basin, California, United Staets - ANME aggregate JGI... | ecosystem: Environmental > Aquatic > Marine > Cold seeps >... | reverse complement strand
GGAGTTACCACAGTTAATACTGGTCCTGGCTCAGCAAATATCATTGGCGGAACCTGGGTTTGCGTAAAAACACAGCCCAAACCCAGTATCGAAGAAATGGTGCTTCTCGAACCTTCTGGCATGAAAATGGCCTTGGGTGAAAATCCGCGTCGTACTTATGGTTCCCAAAAGAAGATGCCCTCCACGCGAATGGGTAATGCCGCGGTTCTTCGTAATGCACTCATTGAAGGTCAGAACTTCATGAAAAAAAATGAAAAATATGAGAAAGATTTAGCTGAATATGAGCAAAAAATCAAGGATGGTGCAGAAGACGCTACCGAACCCACTGCACCAGACCGCAACCTGAAAATGGAAGCCATCGTCAAGGTTTTGCAGAGAGAACTTAAAGCACGCATTCACTGCCATCGAGCAGATGACATCCTTACAGCAATTCGTATTGCTGAAGAATTCAATCTGGACCTCACCATTGAACATGCCACAGAAGGTTACAAAATTGCTAAAATCCTCGCAGAAAAACAAATTCCTGTTATTGTAGGCCCAGCCCTTCTATCACGCCCCAAATTTGAAATGCGCGGCATGACCCCAAAAAATCCCGGTATTCTTGCCAAAGCTGGAGTAAAAGTTGCCATTCAAACGGATGAAATGTCCGCTGTCAAATTCCTGCCCATCAATGCTGCTCTGGCTGTTCGTGAAGGCATGCCTGAAGAAGAAGCCATGAAGGCGATAACCATCACCCCTGCTGAGATCATTGGAGTCGCAGATCGTGTTGGCAGCCTGGAAGTTGGTAAAGATGCAGATTTCGTTGTCCTCGATGGACATCCCCTCAATATCCTTTCTCACGTTGAACAGGTCTTTATCGATGGAGAACGGGTTTTCCATTCCTGATTGAATTACCAGGCACAAGAGAATCTAAAAATCGGACTTCTAATGAGAAACACTTCTTAGAAATCCGATTTTTTAGATTTGTTAACAAATTAATCCAGCTTTACAACCGTGTCGACAACATTCCGCATCTCGGTTGGGACAGTCAGCTTCAGTTTCTTCCCATCCACCCACTGCATTTGCACAGAAGTTCCATCTCGCAGCAACGTGGCTTTGGTGACTCCCTCGGGAACTCCTTCCAGATCAACACAATCACTCACATAATCTAATATGTGAACATAATGCGTGCTGCCCTTCGTCGTGGCGACCACATGTCCCTGAGCAGGAATAACACCTTTGCGTGTCCCATAGACAGATTCTCCGTAAACGGCTAACCAACTGCCCACTTCTCTAAGCCTTTGTGAATGAACCGGGAGAATTTCTCCCTTTGCCGTTGGCCCAACATTCAACAGGTAATTCCCCCCCTGGCTGGCACTTTTCACCAGGTTATGTATCAGATCCTGGGTTGATTTATGATCATTATCCGTATGATTCACACCCCAATTACGGTTAATCGTCATACATACTTCAATCGGTATGTCAAAAATTTTGGTAGTGTTGAAGCCGATTGTATTCTCTCCGGGTAAATCCTGCTCAAACCCCTGAACATCTTCACCAGGCAGCGGCTCATCATGCCGATTATTATGAATCACAGCATCTGCCTGAAGGGTGTGAATCATCGAGTAAAGTTCGTTATATTCAAAACTTCCTCCCGGTTTAAAATAGGCATTTGAATCGTCCATCATACTTAACGGCCAATCACCATCAAACCACATACAGGCTATTTCACCATAATTAGTACATAACTCTTTCACCTGACCATGCAGGAAACCAATGTAATCATCCCACACCAATCCACTCTCTTCACGAAATCGGTAGGCTGGATGATGCCAGTCTAATAATGAACTATAGAAACCAAGTTTTATGTCATTTCGTTTTGCACACTCACTTGCCAACTCTTCTAATGGATCACGTTTAAAAGCTGTATTTGTGATCTTATACTCACTTAAGGCTGTGTTATACATCGAAAAACCATCGTGGTGCCGGCTTGTTACAACGATATATTTCTGACCGGCATCCGCAACCAGACTCACCCATTCTTTTGCATTAAAACCGATAGGATTGAATTGATCAGCAAGCTTCTCATATTCTTGAACCGGAATGCCCTCATTGTGCATCACCCATTCTCCCCGGGCAAGCAGAGAATAAAGTCCCCAATGAATAAACATCCCAAAGCGTACATCCTGAAACCACTTCAATCCTTTTTCTGACACAGGTTTTGCTTCCACATTTAATCTCCTTTTTATCAATGAATTGATTCCATTATAGCAGGCAACAACAAACAAATACTTCCACCAATCTGAGTTGAAACTCTTAAATAATCTTCATGGTAATACAGTAACTATTCTCATGATTTTTGCCTATTCACCCTAGGTCAAACTAGGCTTAGGTATATTCACAATAAAAATCTACACAATAAATATTTTGCGACCATAAAGAACCATTTATATTCGTCTTAAAATACGGGTTTAAACCCGCCTTTTGTACAGCATTCCTCATTTCTCGCTATGATAAACTTATAAACGGTTGAAACATAGAACCATAAAGCGAATCATAAAAAAGTGAATTATAAAAGTCTGTTTGTAATATTCGTATAAGCATAGAATTGATTTCGAGTGAATAAATGCAATTTACTGCGCCGACTATCCCACCTTTTGATCATAACGCCGCAAACAATGCACGCAACCGACAAAATAATTTAACAAAACCAACCAGCAGTCTGGGACGTCTGGAAGAAATTTCTATTCAAATCGCTGGCATTCAGGGCACAATGCTACCTTCTGTTAATAAAAAAGCAGTCATCATCATGGCAGCCGATCACGGGGTAACTAATGAAGATGTCAGCGCATATCCTTCAGATGTAACGTCGCAAATGGTGATGAACTTTCTGCATGGCAAAGCTGCTATCAACGCTATCAGTCGGTATGCGGACGCAAATGTACGCATTATCGATATAGGTGTAAATTATGATTTTTATGACGCAGTTGGTCTTGAAAACCACAAAATTGCAAAAGGCACCTCTAATATGACCGAAGGGCCTGCCATGACAGCCGAACAAACACTGAAAGCCTTCCGCATTGGATATGCAATCGCAGAAGAAGAGGCGCAAGTAGGCACGAAATTGATCGCAATGGGTGAAATGGGTATTGGAAACACGACCGCCTCCAGCGCGATCATTTCATGTATCACGGGCCTTCCAGTATCCACCGTCACAGGCCGTGGCACCGGGATCGACAACAATGGATTAACCCGTAAAATAACGGCGATCGAAAAGGCTATTGAAATTAATCAACCCGACATTTCGGATGCACTTGATGTTCTTTCTAAGGTTGGTGGTCTTGAAATTGCGGGATTAGTGGGAGTAATTTTGGGAGCCGCCGCAAATCGGATTGCAGTCGTCGTTGATGGATTAATCTCTTCGGCAGCCGCCTTGATTGCCTATGAAATCCATCCAGAAGTGCGTTTATATCTCCTCGCAGGACATCAATCTGTTGAAGTTGGACAAAAAGCCGTCATGGACAGACTCGGTCTCAAACCTATCCTGGATCTCAACTTGCGTCTGGGAGAAGGAACTGGCGCTGCACTGGCTTTCAATATCATTGATTGCGCCTGCCGCACACTCTGTGAGATGGCAACCTTTACGGAAGCTGGTGTCAACACTCAATGGTAACTCTCATCCTTCTCGTTTGACCCATTGTAAACATGTGAAACCTCGCAATACTTGGATCCAATCTTACTCAACCGGAATAAGGGAAAAGTCGAATGAATAAACAATTAATTTTAGATGAATGTTTTGACAATCCCACATTCGATGAGCGACTCAAATGGTTCTGTGAACCCCTAAAATGGGAAATCACATTTGGAAAATTGATTCTACATACCGATGCGAAAACAGACTTCTGGGCACGCACACATTATGGTTTTATCAATGATAATGGACACTGCCTATGGCTGCCAATTAAGGAAAATTTTGTACTCTCTACCAAAGTTTCCTTTTTACCAAAAAACCAGTACGATCAATCGGGGCTCATCATTCGAATCTCACCAGATTGCTGGTTGAAAACGTCTGTGGAGTATGAACCTGATGAACCTAACCGGCTGGGTGTTGTAGTTACCAACAATGGTTTCTCAGATTGGTCTACACAAGATGTATCAGACGAATTAACCACGATAGAATTGCGCATTACGCGAGATGGTCAGGACTATACGGTCGAATTTCGAAGGGAAACCATGTCTCATTGGTCCCAATTACGTATTGCCCACCTGCATGACCCCGCTCAAATTGTAAATGCTGGCCTTTATTCATGCAGCCCCATTGAAGCAGGCTATACTGCAATTTTCGAATCCCTAAAAATAACTATTTAGAAACTGTATGTGAAGATTAGGAACGTTTTTAAAAAGTTCCTTCGGCTCTCACTGTGTTTTTTAGCAACTCCCCATAAATATTCTGTTTATGATCACCACAATGGTGACTTAATACATGTCATTCCACTTCCCATGTAAGGTGATCTTCAATCAAAACATCTATTTCAAGCCGCAGAATGTTAAAATCACAATCTTCAGCCTTGAGATCATAAAGCCCTGGAAAAACGAAGAATTGAGACATCTCACCCGGTGCTATTTGATCTTCACCCAGCCAATTCCCACCGAAATAGTCGCTGTGATCAGCACCGATCCACATATGGCAGATCGGTACGTCATAATTATTAACCACGGTCAGGGATGCCTGACACCCATCTTTCATATTCGCATCAACATCACTCACCTGTAGTCCGTTTTCGCCATTCACAAGTTGTTTTTTGAAATTATATGAAAGATCGGTGCAATCTTCGAGGAGGACGTCATATTTCCCTAGTGGAAGAAATACCGTCAGTGATTCACCAGTGCGCCATGAATCATTCCCAATCCAATCGAAACCCCAATCGTTGCAGCGACTTGGTGCAATGCTCACATCACAAAAAGTGACACAGGCATCGTTTTGCAGCTTGTATGCCACAAAATCCTTCTCAGGGATTTCCATGCTCTCTTTCGAAATTGGACAGGGCAACTCTTGACCACCAGTGCAACCAACCGGAAAAATAACGATGAGAAAAAACAGTAAAACCATCCAACTGAATTTCTTCATTCATTGCTCCTTTTGAATTTCACATACTTGATTCATCCACTTGACTGAGGCTAAACGACGCTTCTTTTTTGATTGGCAACTGCCAATCGTGTTTACCACTTCCATATTCAGACCCGCAATCTCATTAGAACCTCCCTGGTTCATTATGTCTATTGCAGAAGTTAATTAATTAAGCTTATACTGCCACTATGGATAAAAAAACCGTCTCCTTGAAAAACAATTCACTATTGAGTGCGATTTAAGGAGTCAGTAACTTTATCGAAGCGCCGCGATAAAAAGAAGAAGTCCAACAATTCCTAGGGGAATACCAACAATCGCACCCACAATGGTCAATGAGAGTAAAATACCCACGAACACAAAAACCAGCCCAAGAATTAAGGCAACTGTTCTTCCTACCAGATTCAGAATCCACAACACTAACCGCCAGATTGCATAAAATGGCCAGATAAACCAGGGAATTCGTTTCTTTTCGTTAGTATTATTCATTTTTTTCCTTTCTCATTTGTTTTCAATTAAATTTATTCGTCAACGTAAGGTTTGTCAAATCGCTTGTCAAACGCATTATTCTCTTTCAGTTTCATATCCCAATACATGTGGCTGGCATTTGTTTTCAAAAATGCTTTTGCTGCCAAACTCATTTTTTCAGGTTTTAACAATTCGTTCAATAACCTGTCATCAAAAAAACCGTCAGCTGCCAGAGAAACACCCAATTGATTAAATCGTTTAAACAACTTGCGTGTCATCGCTTCGGGCTGAACTTGAATACCCTCAACGCCACCTCGAATGATCGTACCCACATGCTTCCCATTCAATCGTTCACATAACTTCTTCAAGTAACGTGCCACAGGTTGAGAGTGCCGCGATTCAGGAAAGCCAGATTGCACCAAAAAAGCCAAAGGGATCCCGGCCAGATCGTGAGGATATAACGCATCAATAAAATGCTTCGTTACTCCAGGCATACCATCCGTATACAGAGGAAAACCAAGCATAATCATGTCAGCACGATCTACCGCATCAATATGCATTGGAGTTCTGTCAGTCTCCCGCAAGTAAACCACCTCTGCTTCAATAGAAGCATCAACTTCTCTCATACCTGCCAGAATCTGCTCAAAAAGCAAACGCGTATTACTATTTTTCCCTCGCGGAGAACCATTAAGCATAACAAGCTTCATTCCTCACCTCCTCAATTCCATCTGCCATAGTGTGCACATAATCGCATTCACTGCGAAAATTCAAAGCCAATCGAGTCATCAACTCTTCTAAAATGGCCCTATCTTCTTCGTCTGTATCATCTTCTTTCTGAACAATGAGCGCCAGATGTGGATACTTATCATACCGCTTTCGATGATGACATTCTCCCTGCACCACTTCAATGTAAGGATGAAGAAGGGGAATCATTCTATCCATTGCTCTTTTCGTCTCCACACTCACATAGCCTGCTACCATCGGACTGATATAGAGCAATTGATCTGCTGCCATTACCTTGCGGTAGATTCCTTCCATGTCATCATGAAAAACACAGCGGCCTGGGGTCGCCCACCAGCATGTCCAGCATCCTGTACAATAGCGGATGTTTTTCTCATAAATGTTAAGACATTCAACACTCGCTCCATCTTCTCCCAGAGCAATTACCAATGCTTCAATATATTGAAGGTAGGTTTGGTCTTGTCCTGTTGGATGTCCGTTGAGAATGATAATTTTTTCCATCCTTTTTCCTTTATTAACTTCTCTTTATATTGCGGCAGACAATTCATCACTCGCTTTCTTTTTTGTAATACTAATTACGCAAAATCAAGTATCTGGTTGTAATCAAAATTAATAGCATCTGACGTGGCGGAAACTTTGATTAAGAAACGTAATGATTGTCATACTATCAATATTTCAGTATCATTTTCCACTAACCAAATTATTGCTGTCCTTTTCCTAGGCGTCGTAGGTTGCCGCAGTCGTACTGCCCCCCTCACCCGTCCAGTTGGTGTGGAAGAATTCATCTTTCATTTTATCGACGCGCTGATAGGTATGCGCTCCAAAATAATCACGTTGTGCTTGAATTAAATTCGCAGGCAGACGTTCATGACGGAAGCCATCGAAGAAAGCTAATGCACTAGACATTGCCGGCACAGGAACACCAAACTCAACAGCTTTCGCAATCACTCGCCGCCAGGCTGCCTGAGCATTTTCTACTTCTGTCTTGAAAAAGTCATCAAACAGCAAATTGCTTAATCCGGGTTTTTTATCAAAGGCTTTTTTAATATCTTTCAAGAAAGCCGAACGAATAATGCAGCCGCCGCGCCACATCAATGCGATACCGCCATAGTTCAATTTCCAGCCATGCACTTTGGCGGCTTCCATCATCAGCATATAACCCTGAGTATAGGAAATGATCTTCGAAGCATATAAGGCGTCATGAATATCTTTTACAAAAGCCGCTTTATCACCTTCAAAAGTGAGTTCCGGACCACTCAAGAACTTTTCAGCTTTTACACGATCCTCTTTCAGCGCTGAAAGTGAGCGAGCCAGCACAGCTTCTGTGATCAAGTTCAATGGAATACCGAACTCCAAGGCAGTGATCGCAGTCCATCGTCCGGTGCCTTTTTGCCCCGCACGATCAAGGATCAGATCAACTACGTAGTTTCCATCTTCATCCTTATATTCCAAAATGTCACGGGTGATCTCGATCAGGTAACTGTCAAGTTTTCCCTCGTTCCATTCAGCAAAGACATCATGCATCTCGTCATTGCTCATTCCAAGAACATTTTTCAGCAAATCATAGCTCTCTGCAATCAACTGCATATCACCATACTCGATTCCATTATGCACCATCTTGACAAAGTGACCTGCTCCGTTCTCACCCACCCAATCGCAGCAGGGACTGCCATCTTCCACCTTGGCTGAAATTGATTGTAGAATTGGTTTCACACATTCCCATGCCTCGGGTGATCCGCCGGGCATGATTGAAGGCCCTAAACGTGCCCCCTCCTCACCACCAGAAACACCCGTACCAATGTAATAGAGACCTTTGCTCTCTACATACTCTGTGCGACGTATAGTATCATGATAATTTGAGTTTCCACCGTCGATAATGATGTCACCCTGTTCCAGCAACTTCAACAGAGCTTCAATCTGAAGATCAACTGGTTTACCGGCTTTGATCATCATCATCACCCGTCGTGGACGCTTAAGCACGCCCACCAGTTCTTTCAATGAGTGCGCACCATAGATTTCTGTTCCTTTGGCACCACCGTCTAAAAATTCGTCCACTTTCGAGGTTGTTCGGTTGTAAACTGCAACCTTATAACCGTGATCATTCATATTCAGAACTAAATTCTGCCCCATTACGGCCAGACCAATCAAACCAATATCATGAGTTGCTGTTGCCATTTATTTTCTCCTGTAAAAATTTAACCAATTACTGTATATACCTTTTTCCAATCATCGTAATTCCTGCGGTATATACGCAGGCAGTTTTTGTGCCGCAAAAATCCGTTCAATACGGGCAAAGCGTTGCAGGCCGTTCACCAAAGGAATGCTGGGCCAATTGGTTCCAATCAATGGCATCGCATAATGGACAAAACCATCAGTCACATCAATCCGACTCTTCGAAATCCATTTCCTTGGAAAGGTTCGTTCCGAATTCGCTACCTTTTCCAACGGCACTTTATCATATCGAACGCTGTAAATCGGCCCGGGATTTCGAAGAAGCGTACTCATATATCCATTACCATCCTTGAGCGCAATCTCAACAGCTTTCTGACCCAGCTTGTATGCTTCTTCCATATCAACTGTCGAAGCATAGATTGGGTTATGGCGTTGATCTGTGCCAGCCATATTTCCGCGTGCTTTTCCGCGTGCTGCCAGACCCACTGAATTGAGATAATTGATCACTACTTGTTTTACCGTCGTTTGGCTGGCAGAAAACTGCGTATGCCCAAAACTATCTTTAGCATCTCCCAGATCACCGACATCAAATCCCTCGCTCACAACCAACAAAACTCGTTTGCTCACTTTCAGCTCATCATTAACCAAATCAGCCATCTCAAGTAAAGTGAGACCAGACTCCGGCAGATAAATCTGCAGCGGCATCTCCCGATTTGGATCCGCCAGACGGGCTGCAGCGGGAATAAAGCCAATTCGGCGTCCCATTGCTTGAAGCACCAGCACAGGATCAGGTGAGCGGGAACCTTCGTTTTCCTGGTTGGCATTCTGAACATTTAAAGCCCAATACCTTGCCACAGAGCCATAGCCCGGTGTATGGTCAATCAATTTAAATTCCTGATCTCCCACGTCATTATCAATCGTTTTCGGACCGCCGGTAGCCACCAGATCAAGACCTTGTTCCTGAGCTAACTGGGCTATCTTATGCGCAGTGTCCATTGAGTCGTTGCCACCAATATAGAAAAAATAACCGATGTTATGTGCTTTCAATACATCAACCACACGCGCAAAATCTTCTTTCTGATGCTTCCTAAGTTTATAACGGCAGGTGCCAATCGCTCCCGATGCAGGTGTAATACTTAGCAGAGCAATTTCTTCCTCGGGCTGCACAGAAAGATCTATCAATTCTTCGGTCAACACCCCTTCGATACCGTGAAAACCTGCATACACCGTTCCAAAATGATCTGGCATGGCCTTACACATCTCAACAATGCCCCGTAAGGTGCCATTGATCACGGATGACGGACCTCCAGATTGCGCAACCAACACATTTTTATTCATTCAAAGCTCCATTCTTCAGACGATACAGCATTTCACCGGCATGCTCTACTACCAGAATGCCTTCTGCTTCACGATTTTTCCATTTAGTCAAATCAATTGAGTCAGGATCAAGATATCCTAAATTGATCATCTCGCAGGTTTCTTTCGGTATCCCTGTCGCCAAAGTAACTTTCACTCTTGGAGTTTCCACACCACTCTTTTCATCATACCTCCCCATGCCTTTGGCATGTGTAGAATGCGCCAGCACTCCCCAGGGTTCATTTTTATACTCGTCCCATTGTTTTACAAAATAATCACGAACATGGTAGCCGATTTTCTCGATCACCGTGCCATGTGTATAGCTGATTTCATCAATATGAGGAGCAAATATCACCACCTCACCACCATCTGCGATCACCGGCTCCAATTTATACATGCCTTTGGCTGCTGTCCAAAAATCATCATACAACTCGGGCATGATCGCTAAAACACGCTTGTAAGGTTTCTCAACATAACGGGTATGCACATGCGAAGAGAGCGCTGAAGCAGATTCCCATGCCTCTCGTGCGCTGCCAAAGTAGATCCCGTGCACTCCGTCCTGCACTACCACAAGTGAAAAACAGGATGTCGGAGTTGAAATCATCTCGACAGCGCGGTCAATCACCGCCCGAACAACCGTATATCCACTGCCGATGATTTCATAGCTGGTAATCAAAGCCCCAAGCCAATGTGTGAAATTAATAATCTCGTTCCCCCCAATTCCCGGGAAGAAGTATTTGTTCCCACCCGAAAATCCAACCACCTCATGCGGGAACACAGGCCCCAAAATGATGATTTGATCGTAATCAAGGATCAATTTATTCAAACTGACCGGCACGTCCATTTCAAGCATGCCGTTACTGATATCGTTAATTTCTTCAGCCGCAATCACCCCAAGCTGCGTGAAGGTATCAGAGTCTTCCCAGTGATGGTTATAAATAAAACTTTCACCGGCTTTGCCATCGACCACCTCCACCCCCACCAATTTGCTGAGCTGCACATCTGTCATTATTTGGTGTGTGCCAAGTGCTACCAGAAAATCAAGTTGACTGGTTCTTGGTGAGATCAATTCCTGAAACATCTGAAATATAAGAGGAAGCGGCATAGTTCGTGTTCCATCTGGAATTAAAACCAATACCCGTTTATTGTCTAATTCCAATGAATTAGCACCCTTGGCAACAACCTGCCTGATTTCAGATTTTGATAAAAATCGACTTACATCGCCCAATCCAATTACCATCATATATCCTTAATGTATCGTTGCTCCGACTTTAACATATTCTTGTTAACAATCTACAAAACTTCATAAAAGATCATTTTAACCAGGGAGGTGTATCTGGAAGATACTGTTCAAATTCTGCGATCACTCTAGCTTCGTAATTACCTTCAAATTCCTCATTCAGAAATTTCTCGGCTGCTTCTTCATAGAAACGCTGCCAACTTTCCTCTTCCGCACTTGGATTGATTGGATAGAATAATGCTCCCACGGTGTGTGCCGCCCTCATATCACCAGGAGCGTCACCAATCATCAAAATATGGTTATCCGCATATTTCCCTTTCGCAGCCATCATCAAATGCTCCGCTTTCTTGCCCATTTCCTGACCAGCAATGATACGGACATATTGGTCAATATCATGTTCCTTCCATTCACGGGTCAACGCCTCTACGGGCGTGGCAGAAACAACGATCATATCAGCATGATCCTGCATTTTTTTCAGACTCTCACGCAGGAAGGGAAATGGTGGTACGCCATGCACCATATCGCCGATCGTGCAATTCACTGTATTTGTCCATTGCCACGCAATTTCCAAATCTGGCTTGCCCGGATTGGCGTCCATGTACATCTGAAGTCCTTCATTGCTGTGAGGAAACTGATCCTGAGCAACAAAAGCCCTAACATTTGGAAACTCAGGTAAATTGCCATTACGCCTGATTACTTCTTCACGTTCTGCCAACAGATCAACAGCAGTAGTTAATGCAGGCCAGCGGTTGACACCGCGCCATTTGGAATAGAGATTGACGAATTCAGCTGCTTCTCGCGCATACTTAGATACTGCCTGCAGCGACCAATATTTAATGATATTGGGGATGAAACATTCTTTATGCTTGATCTCCATCGAATCGAATGCGCAGCCATCACTATCGATGCCAACAAAGAATTTCTTTTTCGGCCGCATTTCAATCAAAGGTCTATTGAATTCATTACTCAGGCTCATTAATCATTTCTCCTTCCAGAGGTGTTAAAACTTTTTCTTTTCTATAGCTATTCTGAACTCTCTCATTCATGAGTGAGCTCAAGTTCGTGAGCGCTCACGGTGTTGATTAAATCATATCGGAGGACACATGTCAAGGAATGTTTTTCTCGAACCGGACATTGCCCTTTTCCACTAGTACAGTAAAATGTTTACAATTCTCTTATAGAATTTTATATGACTACGTAGTAATATATTCAGAGAGTAAAAGAATTACCAGGTACAGCACAAGGCAGATGCCTTACGGACTGTCCAGGAGAATATCAATGCCAGAAAAAAGAAAAACTCAGCCCCGCGTCATCGTGTTCAGTACACCAAGCTGTACCTATTGCAATTTGGCAAAACGCTATTTTCGCGAAAAACAAATCCGTTTTAGAAATGTCGATGTCAGCCGTGATGCGACCGCTGCACGTGATATGCAACGTAGATCCGGACAATCAGGCGTACCTGTGATTGATATCGGTGGAAAAATTATCGTCGGTTTTGACCGCAACAAAATCAACAAATATTTGGATATTCATTAATATATTAAAGGAGTTATCATGAGCAAATTGAAAATTCAACCCTTAGGAATTCGCGTCGTAATCAAACCTTTAGAACAAGAAGCAAAGACTGCCTCAGGTTTATATATCCCGGAAAGCGCCAAAGAAAAACCTCAAACAGGTCTCATCGTCGCTGTTGGTGATGATGAAGAAATCACATTAAAAGTGGATGATGTTGTAATTTATGCTAAATACACCGGCACCGAGGTCAAACTTGAAGGGGAAGATTATCTGATCATGGAATATGGTGACGTTTTAGCCAAAATGCTAAGCTAATATTTCTCATATTTACTGATAGGAAAAACAGCCTTGGCATCAAGACAGGGCTGTTTTGTTCATATACACATCGGAGACAACGATATGGTATTGAAAAACGCGGTTCTTTCTCTTCTCACTTTCCGGGGCATGTCTGGTTACGAATTGAAAAAAATGCTAGAC
>Ga0255382_10067_pt1 | contig 13117 bp, 10 predicted proteins | sample ANMaggSeSYBR01H9_FD_182101 | JGI IMG/M metagenome (GOLD analysis project Ga0255382, IMG submission 182101) | Sediment cell enrichment communities from methane seep in Santa Monica Basin, California, United Staets - ANME aggregate JGI... | ecosystem: Environmental > Aquatic > Marine > Cold seeps >... | reverse complement strand
ATCTATTTTTGCTTGTGCCTCAAGATCATCAATAATGGGATTGAAGACGGTAAATACTTCTTCTGAGCCGGCGGGTATTAGGTATCTGGAGTCTTTTACCTCGGCGGTAACTGTTTCCTGTACCTCGACATAGCCTTCTTGGACTTTGTAGGTACGATCAATTTGTTTGTCTAAAATGGCAGCTTCTATATAGCTGCCACAGACAAGTAGGCTTGCAAAGACCCAGATTGTGGTAAGGAATGCCTTTCGCATCCGTTCAGTTTACCAAATATGCTCTTGTTTAGGATTTGTTTGCCAACTTTTGATATTCTCTGTAGTAGGTTTTTATGGATATTGATTCACTAAACGAAAAACAAAGAAAGGCTGTGATCACCACAGATGGACCGGTGCTGGTTTTGGCGGGTGCAGGCTCTGGAAAAACCAGGGTACTGACTCATAGAATTGCTTACATGCTTGACCAAAACGTGTGTGAGCCAGAGCAGATACTGGCTGTAACCTTTACTAACAAAGCTGCTGCTGAGATGAAGGAGAGAGTGGAGAAGCTTCTAGGTCGTGGTCATTCAGCAAGGTCTATGGCATGGATGGGTACTTTTCATTCTGTTTGCGCACGCATTCTCAGAAAGGATGGACATCACTTCGGGTTGAACCAGAATTTCACCATCTATGATCCAACTGATCAGCTAGATGTAGTTAAGCAGGTCATGAAGCAGCTAAATATTTCTACAAAGGATGTAAATCCCAGGGCTATTCATAGCCATATATCCTCAGCGAAGAATGAAGTTGTGTTGCCAGAAGACTTCAAGGACTATGCAAAGGGATACTTCTATGAAATGGTTGCAGCCATCTATCCGAAGTATCAGGAGGTGCTAAAGCAGAATAATGCTGTGGACTTCGATGATTTGCTTCTGTATGTAGTGCTTTTGCTCAAGGATTACCCTGAGATGCTGGAGAAGTATCAGCGTATGTTCCAGTACATATTAATAGATGAGTACCAGGATACGAATCGTGCCCAGTATTTGCTGGTGACTATGTTGGCTGAGAAGAGCAGGAATCTTTGCGTTGTTGGGGATGATGACCAGTCGATATATGCTTTCAGAGGGGCAACGATTCGAAATATATTGAATTTTGAACGAGACTATCCAGAGGCGAAGGTAATTAAGCTAGAGCAGAACTACCGATCCACGAAAACGATCTTAGATGCCGCTTACAGTGTCGTAAGCAAAAATAAGGGACGGACAGACAAGAAATTATGGACGGATAATGCAGAGGGAGGGCAGGTGATGTTGTACACAGCAACTGATGAGAGAGATGAGTCGGAGTGGGTCGTTCGGCAGATTGAGCAGCTCGTGGCTGACAGTGTTCATCCGGAGGAGATCGCCGTGCTGTATAGAACAAATGCCCAGTCTAGATCATTGGAGGAAGGATTTATACGGAGGGGAGTAGGGTACAAGATTGTAGGTGGGGTTCGTTTCTACGAGCGAAAAGAGATCAAAGATGTTCTTGCCTACCTCAGAGCCGCACATAATCCAAAAGATGATACAAGTTTGCTTCGGGTAATCAATACACCGAGGCGGGGCATCGGGCCCAAAAAGATATCAGAACTGATTATGCTTTCACAGGATAAAGCTGTGAGTATAACCGAGCTGCTGACAGGGGGTGGGGATATCCCTGTATATGGTGTAAAGTTAGGAACTTTATTTAGTCAAATTATCGATAAGGCTCAGACTTTGAATATGGTTGAACTGATAAACTTCGTACTAGAGCAGAGTGGCTATTTGAAGATGTTGGATGATGGAACTTCTGAGAATGAGGCTCGAGTAGAGAACCTGAAGGAGTTAATTTCAGTAGCAGCGAAGTACACGGAGCTGGATCCGAGTGCCGGGCTCGCAACATTCCTAGAAGATGTGGCCTTGATTGAAGCTGTGTCTGAGCAAGATAGTTCCTCGGGAACAGTGACTCTGATGACCATTCATGCCGCAAAGGGGCTAGAGTTCGAATATGTTTTCGTAGTTGGGATGGAAGAAGGCCTTTTCCCTCATTCGAGAGTATTCACTGATCCAAAGGAGCTGGAAGAAGAAAGACGACTTGCTTATGTTGCGATTACCCGTGCAAAACAACGACTCCATCTGATTCATGCGGATAGCCGTGTTTACTTCGGATCCAGGCAAAACAACTTAATTTCAAGGTTTGTAGAGGATATTCCCCTTAAGCTGATTGACAAACAAGGGATCGGGGTTAGTACTGGTCTGGATTCAACGTGGGAAGAGGTCGAGAAGAATGATTGGGATGATGATATCCCTCAGGTGGATGTGCAAATCGGGGATAAGGTTAAGCATGAGTACTTTGGGGTAGGGAAGGTGGAGGATTTTGATGAATCCATGATCACGATAAACTTCGGCCCAGTATACGGCACAAAGGAATTATCTAGAGATTTTGCTCCCTTACAGAAGCTGTAACTGCTGCTCAATCCTGATCCGTGCTAAAGTTGGACGTAGTATTTAGCTCTTATTAATAAGCATTATGGAGATATTAGGTGCAAATATTAATCTGCTCGCTGTCCTAGCTGCCGCAATAGTTAGTTTCCTGATCGGGGTAGTGTGGTATTCAAAGTATGTATTTGGGAAGCAGTGGCGCAAACTGTCTGGGAAGTCAGATGCTGAAGTTAAGAAGATGTTTATAAGAGTCATGATTGGCGGTTTTGTGATTAGCCTGGTAATGTCGTTTGTCCTTGCACACTTCATATTCTATTCATCTATCTTTCTAGCTGTGTTCTTCCAGTCTAGTGTGGCTGTTTTGCTCGCGATGGTAACGGCTTTCTTGATTTGGATCGGGTTTGTAGCCCCGGTAGTACTGAATAACTTGTTGTATAAGACGAAGCCAATGATGTTGGTATTGATTGATGGTGGATACTATTTGGTGAGTTTGTTGGCTATGGCGGCTGTCATTGCTGCAATGGGATATTAAGCATATTCAAGGAGATTATCATGCAGTGTCCTAGCTTTCGTCGGGGTACATTTATTTGGTATTCTGCTTCCGCCAGTTTTCGATTTCGGCATGATTCCCAGAGAGCAATACTTCAGGGACTTCCCAGGTTTTGCCTTCTTCGGTAATGAATTCAGCAGGTCTAGTGTATTGAGGGTATTCCTGTTCGATCTTCTCATCTGTTTTTAAGCGAGTAGAGTGGGATTCTTCGGCTAGGGAGGCTTCATTCCCTAATACCCCAGGGACTAATCGGGAAATAGAGTCCACCATAACGCCTGCAGCTAGTTCTCCGCCGGTAAGTACATATTCACCAATGGAAATTTCGTGATCTACTAGGTGTTCCACAACACGATGATCGACTCCTTCGTATCTGCCGCAAATTATCACTATGCGTTTCAAAGACTCTGAATAAGTCTGTGCAGTTTGCTGATTCCAAGTTTTCCCGCCTGCACTGGTTAATATCACCTTTGTATCCTCAGGTCGGGCAGGGTAGACTCCCAAATCTTTCAGTGCATGATAAATAGGTTCAATCTGCATAAGCATTCCAGGTCCGCCTCCAAATGGCTTGTCATCCACGGTTTTGCGTTTGTCATCAGTCCATTTCCTCAAATCGTGGATATCTACCTGGATAAGTCCAGCTTCCTGGGCCTTTTGTAGAATACTCTCACCTACAATAGCTTCGATTGTCTGAGGGAATAGAGTTATTATGTCGAATTTCATTGTGGATTATACAACATCAATGCTTTGCAAGATGGCGACATAGGTCGGGAACCACATTGCGTACTGTCTGTCGATCTCATCTCCGATAGGGTCTCCATCAGCCTCTATGAAGCACTCGTCAACATGTTGGAAGTTGAAGTATGCCGTGGCCTCGTCTGTGACATCTATGTAGTAGATGTCATCAAGGAAACCAGTGAAATCACATCCTTCCTCCAAGCTATCTAGGGTATTGCCCATTGAACCTTTTCCAAATCTGCGAACCGTTCCATCAATCTCTAGAGCCCCTTTTCTCATCGGAGATCTGGCTGATCCATATCCGAAAGTTATCCCAAGTTCTTCAAGATCGCCATGAACGAAGGAAATTAATGCCTCTCCATTTCCAATTTCTAGGATGTCTGCTTGAACGTCGTCTAAAGCCCAGTCGCCTGGGTAGAGTAGGGTAATACCCATCCTGCTATCGGTGTATTCGATCCAATCTGAGGTATCTAGAACTATTATGTCTTCCTCGGTTTGTTCCCTGACAGTAATGGGATTGCGAGAAATAATGCGGTTCTGAGCCATGTTGATGCTGGCTAGTGAAACTAGGTACACGATTAGCATAGAGGCCAGACAATAGACCACAATTCTGATTATGAAGTCTCGTGATAGAGGTTTGGTGAGTTCTGACTTCAGTTCTGCTTGGAAATCTCCTGACTGCCGAGCCTCATTTGTGGTTGGTTCTGGTGACTCGGATAGAGGGGTATTGTCCTGTGAAGTGTTCGGTTTGGGTGTATCCATAATTATATGTTAATGGCTGGTACTTGATTGTAGATAATCGGTGGCCACTAGGCAAATGGGATTGGGGAGGGGAGAGACCAAGAAGCCCCGCGGAGCGTGGGGCTTCCTCAATACAACTACGTATTTATCTACTCACAAGAAATCTCGTCAGCAGTAAGTCCATTTGAGCTTGTGTCTGATCCTACACAATTTAGGATCTCTTGATTGTTTTTTGACCTTGTATCCAGTTTATTGATTCTGATAAAGCTTGCTGTCCCATCTCCTCCACCACACTCGTAGTACATAATTCCCTCTACAGTAAGGGCAAAGATTTCATTACAAGTGCTGTAAAAGCCTCCCTCTCCTGTAATTGTGTAATCAAACTGATCTTGGTCCAGTATCCCTACAACTGTGTAGTTTTCAACCATGCTCGAATATTCAGTTCTAGGATACGCCAGTATTACTGCATACTCGCCTTCTGCTTCAGTCTCACAATAAGATACCTTTTGAATTAGATTCTCTCTACTTGTATCTGTTGTTGTGACATCAATATCAGAAGGGGTATCTAGGATCAGTTCAAAATTCTCCAGGGAATTTAGTAGATCTAGAATGTACTGATCAGTTATTACATCAGAAGGGTTTTCGTATTGAAACTGACAGTTATTCAGTGAGACCAGTTGATCGTCGTATAGACTAGTAATTTCCATTGGATATGCACCTCCCAAACGAAGAAGAAGGTTTGGATCGAGATTCAATTTATCTTGGGTTAAGGGTGCTGGTTTCTGTTCCACATCCCACAGTTCCATAGAATCTAGAATCGCTTGCAGCTCTGCCTCTATAGCAGGATTGAGCTCTAGCTGTTCTTCGAGTTCTGGATCAGAAACTGAAGTATCAATAAAAGATATGTGTACTTGCCCAGCACTCTCGCTCAACTGACCAGTCACCATGCCGAATATTTCCTTTAGGTAATCACCATGATAGTAGTTTTCCAATTCGAATGTTTCCGATGCCAAGTATTCTTCGATTTGGCATGTCTCAGATCCCTCTTCCTGACAGTAAGGGCCTCTTCCTGCATCACTTATGATCAGGCTGAAGTTGTCTTTTGTCATAAACAAGCTTGAGAGCGTGAGATCTTCACCTTTTGTTTCGGAGACACATTTCCACCCATTTGGATAGGAGATTCTAACTCCTAATCCGTCATTATCGCAAATCCCTGTCAGTGGAACATTTCCAATCCCTCCATCAGGCTCAATAGGCGTCGAGTCACCATTATCTCGGACTGTGATTGGATTGCGCGGCACGATCTGTGTGTTTGCCATCTGAATGCTAGCTAGAGAAATTCCTCCGACAACGACCATTGCTGCCGCGCTATATGCGAACAACTTTAACAAGAAGTCTCGGGTTTGTACCCTTGCCCAACCAACTCTTAACATGGTTTGGAAATCGGCTGACTGAGCAGCTGCATTTGCTGCTGGCTCTAGTGATGGAGCAGGGGGAGTTGCCTCTGCCACTCCAGTTTTTGTATTCGCTGGAACTGCTTGTCCAACAGATCCCTGTGTTGGGGTAATTGGATCTGGTTTAGGTATGTCACTCATTTGTGTATGCAAAATGCCTAATAGATTAGATAAGTATTTTGGATCGGGAGCGTATGTGGCATCTCCTGCCAGCTTGAGGAAGCCGGCGAGGAGTATTGGCCAAGCAATACTACGAGCCTTGGTGCCTGATTTGCAGGACTGCTTCAACTGTTCCAGACCCCGATAAAATCGAAGCTTGGTAGCTGATTCTTTCATCTCTACAATTTCAGCAATCTCGGCAAAGCTCAGTTCCTCCCACACCCTGAGACCAATGATCTCCCGGGTGATTTCGTCTAGTGATTGAATTTCGGTTTTCAATAACTCATAGAGCTCATCTTCGATTACTTGATCTTCCAATTCAGTTTTGGTTGGTAGATCAAAGAATTCCATTTCTGTTTCATTGATATCTGATTTCTTATCTCTGTCTCTGTATGTTTCGTAGATCACGTTTCGGGCTATTCCAAATGACCAGGCACTCATATTCTGAACTTCTTCCCGGTCTTCAGCAGCAATCAGCCTCAGAAAGGTCTCAGAAGTCACATCTTCAGCTGTTTCATGGCTGGATGTCTTAAGCATCGCATAGCGAAATACTCTGGGCGATAGATCTTTGTAAAAGGTTTCCAATTCTGTTTTTGACATGTTGTTCATAGTATATGTGTCAGAAATTGCCTGAAAGTTACAAATTTCTTATTGTTAGTCACCTATTAAACTATATACACCAGGATCCTCGCCGCCAAGTCTCCAATGAGCTACCCCTGCAATTCGGTATCGTTCAGCAAGATCTATCCTTGGCTTGGTCGATTTGCTGTCTGTGTAATAGATGTAGTAGTCCTTTCCGTTTACGATGTAGTGCATCAGCTTCTCTCCACTGTGGGGTTCTAAGATATCTGAAACCTTATACGCTGCCCGTAGGTTCTGAACAATGTCGTAGGTGACTGCATCAGCCTGTCCTGTTGACTGGAAACCATTAGCAGTAATTCCTAGATAGGGTTGTGGAACTACTGGGTTATTGGACCAGCCGTCATAACCATACAGTCCAATCCCGAGGAATATCTTTTCACTTGGAACCCTAGGAATTGTGTATCTCAAAACAGCTTCGCCCCAGTCTAATGGGGCTACGGGACCTGGATAGGTTGAATTGAAATTTGTGATGTTGTAGCTCATGATTCTAAATTCATGAACGTATTGTCCAATTTCGTAGTAGTCTTGGGCTTGTCTGGTTTGCCTCAAAGAGAAGACAAGATCAGATTCACTCCAGATAGGCATTACTGCGATAGAGAGCTTCTTACCAAGAGGATCGAGATATTCATAGAGAGAGCGGAGTAGATACAGGAATTCTGGCTGGTCTTCTAGATAAATTGATTCGTAATCTATATCTACACCATCGTAGTCATATTTCTCAACCTCTGAAATTAGGAATTGGATATGGGCTTCTAGTCGTTGATCGTCATTTATGATGTAATGTAACTGGTCGGCCTGGAAGTTTGCTATTGAGGGGATAAGTTCTATACCGCGCTGACGGGTAAAGCTCCTAAGTTCGTCATAACTATGCCTTGTGGTGCGGATGTAGCCATCATCTTCTAGGTTGTACCAAACAGGGGAGACACTATCGAAGTACTGATAACTACTTTTGAAACTAGCGAACCCATTTGCAAAGTCCCAGTCAGGGATCCAGGCTGTCTGCTTCAGTGAGGGGGTTGAGCCTATTTGTTCTTCCTCCAGTGGTTGTGGAGTAGGGAGTGAGAAATCGATGTCCGGTTTGAACTCAGCTGCTGGCTCGACTGTTGGTTGTTGTTGCCCTGGTAAGGGACTGAAGACGCTGAATCCGAACCAGATTAGGAAGAGGAAGACACTCAGAATAAGTGAGGTTAGGATAATCTTTCTGCGCATACGTGGATTGTAACATTCCAGCTATGGTCTAGCTGTCAGATCTGAGGTGAGCCACAACATGGGGGTCAATCTCGCCCAGTATCATAATTGTGTCTCCGGGTTCTATTCGCGACCGAAGCTGATACAGTATCTCATTTGGAGATGAAACAAGCTGTAGCCCTGGCCTGATTGGTCCGAGGCTATCTGCCAAGGTTTGGTCATAGGTAATTATCACGTCTGTGGAGGTGTCTATTAACTCGGCTAACTCTTGGTAAACTTTCTTTTTGTGCTTTCCCAAGTTGTCTATTCCTGCAGTTACTAGGACTCTTGTGTCTTTCGGTCGCTGAGCTAATATTTCTAGGGCGGATTTGAAGAATCTAATGTTTGGTTTCTTGTTAGAAAGAAGAATAGTTGTATCGTGATCCCCATCAATTAATTCTAGTTCTGGCATGTAGCCACTGAACTCGTTTACTACAGCTACTATCGAGCCCATTTCAACACCTAATTCTGTCGCTGTCGCGATGGCTGCGACAATGCTATGTACATGGTCTTTAGCGATCTGAGGTAAGGTTAGATTCATATCCATCTGCTGCCGGTTGATGGTGAATTGGAATGCAGGATTCCGTTTCATTACTCTCTGCTTTGAGATTGTATAGTGGTCGACCTCGAGGAGGTTTGTTGATGTGTCGAAGTCAGGGCTTTTTGATGAGGTTATCAAGATCTCCTTATTGTTCGTCTGCATTGCTATTTCCGCAATCAACTCATCATCAATGTTTAGTATTGAGGTTCCTCCAGGACGCAGGTGTCTGAGTAACTGTGACTTAACGTGTAGAGTGCCTTCTTTGCTCCCAAATAGTCCAATGTGATTCTCATCAATCCCAATCATAATGGCTATGTGTGGTTTAAGAAGGGAGCTGAGACGCTCGATGCTGTTGAGGCTATATGCATTTATGTCCACTATCAGGACATCAGTTTCATGATGTAGCTTATCTACTAAGAATTGACTAATACCGAGAGCGGTAGTTTCTGTGTGGGGTGTTGATAGTACCTTGTAGTGGTTCTTCAAGATCTTGTGGAGCAGATGCTTGGTTGTTGTTTTGCCATAGCTACCTGTGACCGCAACAACCACTAGTTTTGGGTGTTGTCTAAGGAGGTTTCTTGCTTTTGATATTGTCAGGAACTCCATAATCCAAGCAAATGGTTTTGTGATAATGACGAGGAGTAGAGTAATTAGTGGTGAACCTAAGTCGTATCCGAGTCCGACTAATGTGCTAAACACGAAGTATATGTAGATGCTTGGAATAATAAGGATCCCCTCCACAGCAATTACCCCTAAGCTGAATGCTTGTTGTGTTGTCGTTGTCCCGCCGCTGCTAGCTATATTCCCGAGTTCAGAAGTAGCTCCAGTCAACGTGCTCCCAGGAGTTAGGAATAGATCGAGGGTCACAATAATAATAGGCAGAGCTAAGAGACCTATCCCAACTATCATGATTATTAGGTTTCGAGCATTCCATTTCAATTCTGGAGCTTTTTTGGCCACGAGTGCTTCAAATACATCAAACAGTTCGCTAACCCAAAGGGTGAACATCAGGAGTACTCCAAGTAGTGTGATCTCCCAAGAAGGGAAGAATAGAACCATGCTCACCATCATAAGTAGTCCAATTTTGATCAGGGTTTTGTAGCCTCTACGGTGAGTTGTTTGAAAGTCCCAGCGCAGCTGATCATACATGGTATCAATGCGATACTCAGAGTTCTGCCAGAACCTAAGGTCCCACAGAATATTGGATAGAGCCACCCCCAAAGGAGGGATCCAGAAGATTATGAGCAGTGTAATCAACTCTGTTGACATAGAACAGTTTACTATCTATTGACTATGATCGGTAGATTGCCACTTTAATTTTTGTGGCACAGTGGTATAATCACCTAGATTTAAGTCTGCCCATGACAGTTGATGAAATAGTAAAACTCATACTCGCTTTCTCCGTTGGATTCAGTCTGGTAGTGATTTCATGGCAAATTGCCATGGTGTTTGGGGGATTGGCTGGAGTCATTCGAGACTTCCGAAAGGCCGTGCAAAATTTGGGCACCGCCTCGGATATGATTTTGGAGGACTATAACGCGGTGCGTAAATTGATCTATTCATTGAAAGATGGACTTGGGGGTATCTCGGCGGTATTTGGGGCAATAAATGGATTATCGAAAATGATGTCGGGACGTCGGGGGAATAAGGAAGAACAAGCAGAGCAGGGTGGGGAAGTTTCGGAACCGCAGGTTTGATTTCTATAGTCTCTCCATATTATTAGTATTGAATCATTTCACCCTATAGGGTATAATTTGTCAGTTATTTAAGTCGTTTTCATGGCTAAAGCTAAGAAGCAAGATACAAAAAAGTCTAAAAAGACTGTTGCCAAGGCAACAGGCATCGCCGATTCTAAGAATGATGTAATCAAGAAGTTCCAGGCTCACGAAGGTGATACTGGTTCTCCTCAGGTTCAAGTAGCCATCCTATCCGATAGAATTCTAAAACTGGCTGAGCATCTAAAAACTCATAAGAAAGATAATCACTCTCGACGTGGGCTATTACAGATGGTTGGTAAGCGACGCCGCTTGATACAGTATGTAGAACGAACTGAAGGAGAGGATGCTGTTGTTCAATTGAAGCAGGGAGTAGGGTTGGTGTAGATTAAGGACTAAATATTGAAGCAAAAAGCCCCGATATATCGGGGCTTTTTGCCGTAAGTCCGGTAGAATAAGGTATGAGATTTGTTCCTAAGCTACCAAAATTGCCAAAGTTGGGCAGGCCGCGACTGCGTCGCGGCCGAAAGGAAGACTCTGGAGTCCCAGGCTGGTCTGGATATGTACCTAGGAAGGTCAATCCAGATCATGTAGACATCGACAAGCTCCGCAAGCAAAGGAAGCGGAATCAGATGATGTCCAAACTCAAACCTGGGATGCCTGAAATGGAAGTGGGCTTCAGACCAAGGATCAACCCAGTTATTCTAGTTGTTATTGTCTTCATTGCGGCTATTAGTGGTTTTGCCTACTATCTTTACGATCAAGAAGTCTTCATTGTGACAGAGGTTTTGATAGAAGGAAACCAGGAGATTAGTGATTTACAGATAGTCAGTACCATTGGAGATCTCAAAGGGGAAAGCCTACTGGAGATTCAAGGCTTTGAGCTGGAGTATTTGTTGGAAAGTTCTTTCCCGTACATCCGCAGAGTTTATGTGAAGAAGATGCTACCCGGAAAGATTGAGATTCTAGTAGAGGAACGCTTCCCAGAATTGGTCTATATGAACCTTAGTGGGGCGTTTCTAATCGACCGAGATCAGATTGTAGTTGAAGCGTTGGGGGTTGATCAAACACGTGAACTTAGCGAGGAGGAGCGATTGATCCTAGACGGATACGGTGACCTGGAGGCTGACTATGTTTTTCGTCACTATACCCGAGATGTTGAATCCCAGGATGAGATTGAGCAGATTAACTGGGAGGAAGTCCCCGAGGCGGAGAAACGACAGGCCTTGGAACAAATACGAAATGAGTTATTGGTACAGGTTTTGTCACTTCATGACGAGAAGTTAAGTTATGTTGTAAATGCTTTGTATCAGTCACTTCCCCACGTTTATGGCTTTGATTCAGATGTCTATGAAATTGGCGGGAGTTTCCCTATTGAGATAGTGGAGTACTCTAAGACCATCCGGGAGTTCTTCTTGGAGGAGGGGATAGCTGTGAACAAGCTTACCTGGCGATCAGCTTTCACGCTTGAGGTGAATGTTTTGAGCAATATCCAAATTCTGTTTAGTCGCTTCCGTGAGCTAGATGATCAGCTAATAGCTCTGCAAACGGTCAGAACCAATACAGATATTCGAGGAGTCCGCTTAATAGATCTTCGCTCTGAGGTAGTGGCGGTGAAGTAGGGGATGGAAAGCTTCGAAGGGATGCCCGGAATTGAGCTTTCAGGTTGGATGATATGTTTTTCCCAATTTCGAAATATTACATATATGTAATATTACAGAAGTCATCAAAATCAAGATGCCGCGACGTAGTCGCGGCGCCTCGAAATTCTAAAATGAATAATTATTTCAGCTTCAGGTCTAGGTCTAGATTATGTACTTTATCAATCATCTGATTTACAAATTGATCAAGTGGCTGAGCTCCCAGATCACCCAAGCCTCTAGCACGTACGGAGACAGTCTTGTTCTTTGCATCTTCACCTCCTACAATTAATGTATAAGGTACTTTCTTGAGCTCTGAGTCTCGAATCATTGCGCCTAAACGTTCATTATTAGTATTGACCTCAGTGCGAATCCATAAATTTCGTTCACGACCAGCAGCGCGGAGAGCCTTTTCTACTTCATAAGAATAATCCATGAATTTTTCAGAGACAGGGATAATTTCAAATTGTTGTGGTGCAAACCACAGCGGAAATTTCCCGCCATAGTGTTCGATTAGAAAGGCAAAGAATCTTTCAAATGAACCAATCAGTGCTCTATGAATCACATAGGGCCTTTGCTGCTCACCTTTTTCGTTGATGTAGTTGAGGTCAAATCTTTCAGGCAAATTGAAATCAACTTGTACTGTTGATATTGAGTCTTCTTTTCCAAACACATTAAATGCCTGGATATCTAGTTTGGGCCCATAGAATGCTGCTTCACCAGGGGCTTCGTAATAGTCTACGTCGTGCTTTTTCAATACTTTTCGTAAGGCTTCTTCAGCTTCTAGCCATTGTGATCGATCACCTACGTATTTATCTTTCTTTGCATCAGACAGTGATAGACGATAGCGGTAATTGGTAAAGCCAATATCACGATAGAAACGTTCTAACATTTCTAGTACTTCCATGAATTGAGCATCTAGTTGCTCAGGAGTGCAGAAGATGTGAGCATCATTTTGAGTAAAACCTCGTACACGTTGCAGCCCTTGCAATTCTCCTGATTGCTCATAACGATAAACAGTGCCAAATTCACCCAGTTTGTATGGTAGCTCACGGTAGCTGCGAGGTTTCATGCTGTACACCTGCATCCCGGCTGGACAGTTCATCGGTTTTAAGTAATAGACTTCATCGTCTACTTCGATAGGGCTGTACATAGATTCATCATAGAAGCCTAGGTGTCCTGAAGTTTCAAATAGTTCTTTGCGATTAATATGTGGAGTTAGGGTATGGACGTAATTGTACTCATGTTCTAGAGCATACATGTAGTCTTCCAGTACTCGAC